>OIYT01002730.1_pt1 | contig 10373 bp, 11 predicted proteins | sample 1588201 | NCBI WGS metagenome assembly OIYT01 (sample SAMN03283260) | human gut metagenome | biome: human-associated habitat; material: feces | host: Homo sapiens | place: USA | collected 2013
CTTAAATTAATGATATCAGACAGTACCCGCCCTTTTTATTTTATAAGTCCCAATTCTGCTTTGAGATTGAGGATTCTTGCAACGCTTTCGTTTATTCTGGATTCACGTATCTCTCCGTTTTCCACTGCTTCACACACGGCTTCTACCGCCGACGGCAGATCGTCCGGAAGAAGGATAATATCTGCTCCGGCATTTACAGCCATAACGGCAGCTTCACCGGATGAATATTTTTTGGTTATGGCAGAAGCTTTGTGCGAATCGGTTATGACAATGCCGTCAAATCCGAGTTCGTTTCTGAGAATTCCGGTAATGGCGGTATATGAAAGATCGCACGGAAGATTGTCTCCGAGACCTGAAACAATATGGTGACTTACCAGAACAAAGTCTGCACCGGCATTGATACCACTGCTGAACGGCAGGAATTCCTCTTTTCTGAGTTGGCTGAGACTGCGTTTTATGAGAGCTGATCTGCCGTCATATGCGCCTTCGCCGGGGAAATGAGAGAGGGCAGAGGCAATACCGGAATCGGAGAATCCCCTGACTGTTTCGGAAACCATTTTTGCAGCCTTTTCGGCATCGCTGCCGAACACTCTGTTTCCAAGACCGTTTTTGCTGTTTGTTCCCAGGTCGGCGACAGGTGCAAGATCAACGTTAAAGCCGAGATTTTTCAGTTCCGAGCCGAGTTCGTTTCCGGCATTGTATGCGGTTTTCTCGTTGTTCTTTTCGCCGATTGATGCAGGCGAACCGGGATTTTTAATTCCAAGTTTCTTTGCAGCAGGGGCGATGTCTCCGCCTTCCTCCTGTATTACGGTGAATATTCCGGCACCGGAAGAGCTTTTTGCCGCTGTCTGCAAGTTGCGTATCATGGCTGTTATCTGATTTTTTGATTCAAGATTTTCCTCTGAGAAAATTATTCCTCCCACGTGGTATTTTTCAAGACCGTTTTTCAGATCTTTATCTGCTTCGGTGGAATATCCGCTTTTGCCCGTGAGCTGTTCAGGCGATACAACGAACATCTGACAGACCTTTTCCTCAAGGGTCATATTCTCTGAAATCACGAGCTGAGGCGGTTTTGTGGTCGTTGAAACGGTTGTGGATGTGGTTGTTTTCCTGACGGCTGAAGCGGTTGTCGTCACTATTGCAATTGCAGATCCCGTTCCCGTGATAGTCTGCCCCTGATTGCCTGTAACAACGGTACGCCTTGCGGTAGTGGTTCGTTTAACAGACGTTTTCGAGGAAGCCGTAGTTTGTCTTGGAACATAGTTGTTGTTAGCTCCGGCATGATACGGCTTGGCTGTTTTTACGGTGGTGGTAGTCCACACAAATTCCGTGTCGATAACTGATTTTGTTGTAGTCACGATATCTTCGCTGTCGTCCGGGGAATCGTTTTCCGGTTCTGTTGTGACTTCGATATCCACAATACCGTCAGGAGCATCCGAGTCATTTTCGGTTCTTCCGCAGCTGCAAAGAACGAGACAGCAGCTTGCCAGAGTTAGTATAAATCTTTTAAAAAATGCCATGATGAACTCCCTTTCCGCTAATGTGCTTCTTTGATAGCATTTTTAGCTTTTGCAACAATTGTCTTATCGTTTTCGTATGAAAGAATATTTGAAGCATATGATATATCCACCCATCGGATCTCGGCAATTTCGTCCTCCTGAGGGGTAAAGTCAACATTCTTTGCCTTTGCCAGAAAATACACGACAACTTTCACAGTATCTTTTTTTGGTGAATATGTAACGGTTTCCCGGAAAGTCGGGTCGATTATAACATCTATAGATGTCTCTTCCATTATTTCACGCTGAGCCGTTTCTGTTTCTGTTTCGCCTTTTTCAACGTGACCTTTGGGGAAAGACCAGTGTCCGCTGTTTATGTGCTTTATCAGAAGTATTTCGGTATTCCCATGGAATTTACGGTATACTATAGCACCGCATGATTTCTCATGTAGCATAAATTTTCCTTTCTTGCAGCTTTCATACTAATCCATAAAAAGATCTGGGATTAGTATCAGGTACAGTGATAAATTAGATTCACAATTATTATATCATAATTTGTTCATTTTGTCTATACCTGAAAAAAGAAATTTATGTTATATTTTGCAGAAAAAAATACCAACGGCAAAACAGCGCCGCACAATTATATTATGTGCGGCGCTGTGCAGAATATTCTTATTCGTCAAGAGACTTTATTGAATTAATAGTGAGCAGATAATCTTTGGTAACAATCGGGAAGAGTTCGTTTGCCATATCAATATTTCCCTCACGCAGAGCTTCGGTTATTTCGGAAGAAGAATGCAGAAGTTTGTCAAATCCCAGATTGGCGCAGACTCCCTTAATAGTATGAGCGGCTCTGAAAGCTTCATCAATATTATTTTCGCTGAGGGAATTTTCAAGAAGTCCGTAGCTCTTGTCGTCCAGAAACCTTACGGCAAATTTTTTTACGAGGCGTTCACTTGTAAGACGCCTGAGAACATCCTCGTAGTTTCCTCCGAGGGCGCTGTAGCATTCTATAAGATTCATGTTTCTATTCCTTTCCTGTAGTATATGAGAACAAGTTATTAATTGTCAAAAGTCATTTTTCCGATGACTCCGGTATAAACCGGCGGTTCATCAATTGTCCATGTAGAGCAGCATATAAGTTTTATATGTCTTGGCTGTCCGCCGAAAAATGTGTCGCATTCAAATTCAAACTCAGGATTTTCCGGAGAAGAATTCCGTGCCTTTTCGGAAACCCGTCTGTGAATTTCTTCACAAAATATCGGGTGAAGCGGACTGTTATCGGTAAATGGGTTTACGATTATCTGTTCTGTTCCGAGAATACGTGCTCCGGCAGGTGTGAGAACAAGAACCGACGGAGTGACAGTATATTCAAACAGAAATTCCTTTGAGAGATTCATAAAGAATTTGTTTACGGTTTTTTCATGGCTGAGCAGATCGAAAGTGCGTTTTGCGGATGTAAGTTCAGTGCGGCTGAAAACTTCTCCGGAAATATCGTCGATGCAGTCATGCAGCTTGTATTGTGCAGGAATGTTTACTATATCACGGATTCTGTCGGCGGCAGCGGAAAGGCATTCCAGCAGCAGGGGATTGAAAGTTCCGCATTGTCCTTTGCATATCATATCAATTGCTGTTTCATGAGAAAAAGCCTTTTTGTATACACGGTCGCTGGTGAGAGCATCATAAACATCGGCAAGAGCTACTATCTGTGCTGATATCGGTATATCGTTGCCGCTTATTCCGTCGGGATATCCACGTCCGTCGAACCGTTCGTGATGCCAGCGGCAGATCTCATATGCCGTTTTAAGCAGAGGTTCGTCTGAAAAAAATGTAAGCTGTGCAAGCATATCCGCACCTGCCATGGAATGGGTTTTCATAATGGCAAATTCCTCGTCGGTAAGACGTACGGGTTTGTTGAGGATCTCGTCCGGAATTGTTATTTTGCCTATATCATGCAGAGCGGAGGCATGACTTATTATAGAGATCTCAGATGGTGAAAGTTTATATTTGTCCGTTGTTCTGACCAGAGTTTTAAGAAGTATTTCTGTAAGGTTCTGGACGTGCAGGACATGAAGTCCGCTTTCACCGTTGCGGAATTCAACAATATGGCTGAGAATATTTATCATAAGGTTGCTGTTTCTTTCTTTTTCGTAGATCTGACTGACAGCAAGTTCCGTAAGTTTTTTCTGCTTTTCATAGATCATGAATGTATTGACAACACGTCGGAGAACGACGCTTTTATCGAAAGGACGTGCAATAAAATCCACAGCGCCCATATCGTAAGCACGTTCAATATTTGAGGGAGTACTCTCCTCGGAAATCATTATAACAGGAATATCGTCTATCCATCGGCGGCTGTGCATGATTTCAAGAACATCGTAGCCGTTCATGACCGGCATTATAATGTCAAGGAGAACAAGAGTAATTTCAGCGTTTCTGTGCTGAAGTATGGCTACTGCCTCGGCTCCGTTTTCGGCTTCAATAAAATTATATTTATCGCCGATCATTTCTGAAAGTATAGCACGGTTCATTTCCGAATCATCAACGATAAGTATTTTGCTGCCATTTGCTTTCAGGCCCATTATTAAATATCATCTCCCGGTACACTGTTTTTGTTGGTTTCAGGTATAAATAATATATTATAGCGTATTTTGGTACATCAGTGCATTTTTTTTGTTATTATATCATAATAACGCATAAATGTCAAGAGATTGTCAATTAATTTTTTGTCGGAATAATCTTTTTTTTTGCTATATTTATTGTATTTTATATGAAATTTGTATAAATAAGACAATATTTATATTAATTACTGCTCCGCCGGCTAAATCTTGATAAATTTATAAGAAAAGATCCTGCAGGGCTGAATGCTCTTCAGGATCTTTTCAACAGGTTAATAATTTTCAGCGTGAATTTCAAAATAGCTCTTTGGATGAGCACAAACCGGACAAACTTCGGGTGCTTTTGTTCCGACTATGATATGACCGCAATTACGGCACTCCCAGACTTTGACTTCGCTTTTTTCAAATACAGAGGCTGTCTCAACATTTTTCAGCAAAGCACGGTAGCGTTCTTCGTGATGCTTTTCGATCTGCGCAACCATGCGGAATTTTTCTGCAAGTTCCGGAAAGCCTTCTTCTTCCGCTGTCTTTGCAAAGTTCTCATACATATCTGTCCATTCGTAATTTTCGCCTTCAGCGGCTGCCTTGAGATTGGCAGAAGTATCTCCGATGCCGTTCAGTTCTTTAAACCACATTTTAGCGTGTTCTTTTTCGTTTTCGGCAGTTTTTAAAAACAGTGAGGCGATCTGTTCATAACCTTCTTTTTTAGCCACAGAAGCAAAATATGTATACTTGTTCCGTGCTTGTGATTCGCCTGCAAAAGCGGCTTCAAGATTTTTTTCTGTTTGTGTTCCTTTATATGATTTCATATTCATATCCTCCGTTTTAGATTTTTAGGGAAGCACTGATTAAATCCAGTGTTTTTTTTAGTTCAGCACCGCACAGTTATTTCCATGCAGTGCCAGACTGTAAAAAGAATTATCAGAGCAATTCTCATTCTCACTCATGGCAGCTGCCGCCGTGTCCGCCGCATCCATGCTTATTTTCACCGCAGTGATGTCCCTCGCCGTGATGCTCATGATGACTGCATCGAACATCAGGATTATACGCAAGAGTTCCTGCCAGCAAAGCGTTTACTGCATCGTCTGCACTTCCGGATACGCCGCCGTACAGCTTGATTCCTGCTTCTGCAAGTGCGGTCTGAGCGCCTGCACCGATTCCGCCGCAGATAAGTGTATCAATGTTTAATCCGGAAAGCAGTCCTGCCAATGCTCCGTGTCCGCTTCCGTTTGTATCGATTACTTCTGAGCCGGTCACTTTTCCGTCAGCCGTCTCATAGACCTTGAACTGCTCTGTGTGACCGAAGTGTTGAAAAACGTTTCCGTTTTCGTAAGTTACTGCAATTTTCATTTTTTCTTCCTTTCTGCTGTGAGCAAAAAAATTTCTTATAGTTCTATTATAACCCGAATTTTTAAAATAGTCAAGAAGTTATGTTGTTCCCATATAAAAATTTAAAAAGGGTCTTGACAAAAGGAAAAAAGCAATGTATAATAATCACATATTCTACGAAAGGATGGTGAACGCCATGAAACATATCTTCAATAATAATCAGATGCCAGAATCAAATAATATTATAAAGCATGGAGTTTGCCCGATATACTCAGTCATGTGCTGATGTTTTGTATATATAAAAGTATTATGCGCTCCTGTTTTTCAGGGGCGTTTTTATGTTTTCGGGCGGCTCGGAAAGGAAAATGTATGATTGAATTAAACGGAAAATACAACTCGGCAAAGGTTTTTACTGATGTAATAGATCAGGGCGCCATATCACAGATAATTGAACTTTGCAATCAGCCGGTAAGCATTAATTCCAACATAGCTGTTATGCCCGATGTTCATGCCGGAGCAGGCTGCACTATCGGTACAACTATGACCGTCACTGACAAGATAGTACCGAATCTTGTCGGCGTGGATATTGGATGCGGAATGGAAACCGTAAAACTGAAGGAAAAGCATATCGAACTGCAAAAGCTTGATAAGCTTATCTACGAAAAGATACCTTCGGGTTTTGACGTGCGTGACAAGGCACATCGCTATAACGATAAGATATGCCTGACAGATCTTTACTGCTATGAGCATATTAATCCTATCCGTGCAGAGCGCAGTATCGGTACTCTTGGAGGCGGCAACCATTTCATAGAAGCTGACAAGGGCGAGGACGGCAGTATTTACATTGTTATTCATTCCGGTTCACGTCACCTCGGCGTTGAAACTGCAAAATATTATCAGGAAGAAGCATATAAGCGTCTTAATGGAAGTTCAAAAAAAGATATTGATGAGCTTATTGCACGTATGAAATCCGACGGCAGGGAAAAGCAGATACAGTCCGAGATAACCAAGCTGAAAAATACAAAATTTACGGATGTACCGAAGCATCTTGCATACTGCGAGGGCGAATTATTTGAGCAGTATATCCATGATATGAAGATAGTACAGCAATTCGCAATGCTCAACCGTCAGGCGATGATGGATGAGATAATAAAGGGTATGCATCTGCACGTTGCTGAGCAGTTCACAACGATACACAACTATATCGACACTGAAACTATGATACTCCGCAAAGGCGCAGTTTCTGCACAGGCAGGCGAAAAGCTTCTTATACCGATAAATATGCGTGACGGAAGCCTTATTTGTACCGGTAAGGGAAATCCTGACTGGAATTGTTCGGCTCCTCACGGTGCAGGCAGATTAATGTCACGCTCAATGGCAAAGCAGAGTTTTACAGTATCGGAATTTAAAAAGCAGATGAATGGTATTTATACCACTTCTGTAAATGCACAGACTTTAGATGAATGTCCTATGGCGTATAAGTCTATTGATGATATAATCGGAAATATAGGCGATACGGCAGAAATAAACGAGATTATCAAGCCTGTTTACAACTTCAAGGCAGGTGAAGAATAATGGAAAAGTTTATATCTTATGAGAAAATGAGCAAAAAAGATCAGAAAAAACTTGATGCCCAAAAGCGCCGTGGCTGGAACGGTCTGAATCCCGTTACCCGTATTGCCGGCAATAACAAAAAAGTTTACAAGCGTAAGCCTAAACATCCCGCTGAGTTTGATTATTAAGACAACACCGCACAATCTTTGTGTAAAATGTCTGGGTACTTTTTTACCTTTTGTACCATTGTCCATGGACTTATTCGGGAACGCTGACGGAGAAATAAGAACAAGTTCTAATATATCAAAACCTCTCGTTCGTTTACAACGGGAGGTTTTTGTTTTATGTGTTACAAGTGCCGCAGTAGGTGTCATAGTAACAATAAAAGAAAAACGCCTATTACGAGAATCTTCGTAATATAGGCGTTTATCTGGTGGAGCATAGGGGATTCGAACCCCTGACCCCCACACTGCCAGTGTGATGCGCTCCCAGCTGCGCTAATGCCCCATCTGTGCGGAACTCCGCACAGATTTCTTTCTGGTACAAATTCAATTTGGTGTTCCCGAGGTGATTCGAACACCCGACCTACCGCTTAGGAGGCGGTCGCTCTATCCAGCTGAGCTACGGAAACAAAGGTCGAGAGCAGCCCTGCCCTCAACACGATTGCTCCGGAACGTCGGCGAAAATGCCTCCGGACGCTTTACGAAACGCCGTACTGCTTCCGATAAGCCAGCATGGCATCCAGATGTTCCTGACCCGGAATGATGCCGTTCCGAATTGCCTGAATGATATCCTCCATGGTAACGATAGAATACACCGGAACGCCGTACTTCTCATACACGGCCTGCACGGCGGACTTGTCGCCCTCCAGCGCACGCTCCATGCGGTCTACGGTGATGACCATACCCGTGATGTCCACGTCTGCCGCACCCTTGAGCTTGGGATAAACCTCAGCCATTGCCTTACCGGAGGTCATAACGTCCTCGATGATGACAACACGCTCGCCGTCCTCCAGCTTCTTGCCGACAAACATGCCGCCCTCGCCGTGATCCTTGACTTCCTTGCGGTCGAAGCAGAAGTTCACGGTTTTCTGGTACTGGTCGGAGAGTGCCACAGCTGCGGCAGCTGCCAGCGGGATGCCCTTATAAGCCGGTCCGAACAGGGTATCCACCGGAATGTGGTGCTCTTCAATGCATGCGGCATAATAGCGGCCCAGCTGCATGAGCTGGTTGCCGTTGTGATAGTTGCCGGCATTGATAAAATACGGAGCCTGTCTGCCGCTCTTGAGGGTGAAGCTGCCGAATGTCAGCACGCCGCAGTCCACCATAAAGCGCAGAAATGATTCTTGATAGGTCATGTTCCAACGTCCTTCCTAACTCTGATTCCTTTTCATTATACTTGGTTTTCCCGCTCTTGTCAAGCCCTTTTCCCAAGATTTCGGCGGAATCGCCTCAATTGTCGCTGAGGTCGATGCGCTCCTCCTGATTGGAGAACGCCGCCTCGAGGATTTTCCCGTAGAAACCGGCGGGGTTGCGCATGATCTGCTCGCCCAGATACTTTGCCTGGGTATAATCCGGCGCATAGAGCTTCAGATCCAGCAGGTCGTCCTCCAGATCGAGACAGCGCACATGGACATAGTATCCCTTTTTCAGCGGGATATACTCCAGCTTGACCTCGCTCTCCCGCTTCAGCCGTGCGAAGTACTGGAGGGCGGCGGAGACCAGCTTGTCCCGATACGCTTTTCCCACGTAGTTGCGCAGCTCTCTCGCCGTCTGCACGCCCGGCTCCATGAGCACATATTCCTCCACGCCCTCCGGCATCCGGCGCAGCTGCACGGAGCCGTGTTCGGTGAGATAGGAAATGGATTCCTGATAGGCAAAATAGTTGATGATGTTGCTGCCCACTGCAATGTCATACAGCTGGCTCACCTGCACCGGTCTGTCGATGCGATAGAGAAGATAGCAGAGAAGAATGTTCGCCATATGGGAGTCCATAATCGGCGGTGTTGCCATCTTCGCCATTTTCAAAAGATTTTCTTCCTGCACTGCTGCCACCTCAAATCAGCCTGCGAAATGCGGATAGTCCATCATGTGGGAGAGCAGCGCCACGTTGACGGCGGCCTCCACGCACGGGACAGCACGGGGCACGATACACGGGTCGTGCCGGCCGTGGATCTGCAAAACCTCGTTGGTCTTTGCCCGAAAGTCCACGGTCTCCTGCGGCTTGGCAATGGAGGCGGTGGGCTTGACGGCAACATTCATGGTGATGGGCATGCCGGAGGAGATGCCCCCCAGAATGCCGCCATGGTTATTGGTCTTGGTCATCACGTGACCGTTTTCGTCAATATAGAAGGGATCGTTGTTCTGGCTCCCCACCATTTCCGCCACCTGAAAGCCTGCGCCGAACTCCAGTCCCTTGACGGCGGGAATGCCGAAGACCAGCTGGGCGATGGTGTTTTCCAGTCCCTCGAAAATGGGCGAGCCGACCCCAGCCGGAACATTCACAGCGACGCATTCAATGAGTCCGCCGAGGGACTCGCCGCCGGCGTGGGCGCTGCGGATGTCGTCCCGCATCTTCTCCCCCTGGGCATCGTTGATGACGGGGAAGTCCTTCTGGCGCACGGCGAGGATGTCCTCCTTGGTAACCTTGGTGCGGCTGAACATGTCGTCCTTCACGCCGTGGACTGCGGCGATGTGTGCGCCGGTGTAGATTCCCCGCCGCTCCAGAATCTGTCCGCAGATCGCACCGGCAAAGCAGAGGGGCGCCGTCAGACGGCCGGAGAAATGTCCGCCGCCACGCACGTCATTGAAGCCACGGTAGCGCATGGCACCGGTATAGTCGGCGTGACCCGGACGGGGCAGCCGTGCCAGATTGCTGTAGTCCTTGGAACGTGTGTCCGTATTCTGGATAAAGGCACACAGCGGTGCGCCAGTGGTGCGGTCGTTCAGCAGACCGGACATCACCTGCGGCAGGTCTTTTTCGCCACGAGGCGTTGTCGTCCCGTCTTTTTTCGGGGCACGGCGTGCCATAAAGTGGCGCAGCTTTTCAAGGTCGATATACTCGCCGGCGGGGAGATTGTCGATCACCACACCGATGGCGGGGCCGTGAGATTCTCCGAAAATAGAAATGGAAATATTACGATTCCAGAACGATGACATGGACAGTTCCTCCTAATTGTTGATAGTCCTCATAGAATGACGGATAGGACTTTTCCACACATTCGCCGTGGAGAATCGTCACTGCTTCCGTACAGCGTGTTGCTGCAATTGCGGCGCACATGGCGATGCGGTGGTCGCCCGCGGCGTCCACTGTGCCGCCCTGCAGCATGGGGACACCGGTGATGGTGAGCGCGTCCGGGCCTTCCCGCACCTGCCCG
>OIYT01002731.1_pt1 | contig 10372 bp, 8 predicted proteins | sample 1588201 | NCBI WGS metagenome assembly OIYT01 (sample SAMN03283260) | human gut metagenome | biome: human-associated habitat; material: feces | host: Homo sapiens | place: USA | collected 2013
GAAGCCCTCGCCTGCGAAGGTATCGTGGCCCCGCTTGCCGTCGAAGAACTCATCCATGTTGATGTACACAGCGTGGCCGCCGGCGGGAAGCACGACGCCCTTGACGCCGGCCTTGTAGAAGCCCTGTGCCAGGTACTCGCACTGCTGCACGCGGTCATGCATGTAGCCGAAGTCGCAGCTCTCATAGAGACCGCAGGCCAGAGCCATGATGTCACGGCCGGACATGCCGCCGTAGGAGTCATTGCCGTAGCAGGAGATCTGCTTGACCTTGATGAGCACGCCCACGTCGGTCTTCACGGTGCCGTCCTCGTTGAAGTCGGAGAACTTCTGCCAGAACAGGCCGCGGTCGCGGAAGGCCAGCATACCGCCCATGTTGGCGTGGCCGTCCTTCTTGGCGGACATGGTGAAGGCGTCGCAGTAGGAGAACATCTCGCTGGCGATCTCGGCGATGGACTTGTCGGCGTAGCCTTCCTCGTTCATCTTGATGAAGTAGCAGTTCTCGGCCCAGCGGGCAACGTCGAACACCAGAGGAACGTCATACTTATGCGCCACGCGGTTGATCTCCCGGATGTTGGCCATAGAGACGGGCTGACCGCAGATGGGGTTGTTGGTGATGCAGGTGAACACCAGAGGTACGTTCTCGGGACCAACGCCCTGGATCAGCTGCTCCAGCTTCTCGATGTCCATGTTGCCCTTGAACGGGTTCTTCTCGTAAGAGCCGCCCTCGGGGATCTCATACAGCAGCTCCTTGTTGTACAGGTTGCGGGGGATGGAGCCCATCTGCTTGATGTTGCCCTCGGTGGTGTCGAAGTGGCCGTTGGAGGGGATGGTGAAGACCTTGCCGGGATGGCGCTTGGCCAGGATATTCTTGACGATCTCCATCAGGACGGACTCAGCGGCACGGCCCTGCTGGATGATGAAGGCGTTGGGGCGCTCCATCTGAGCAGCGCCGCCGTTGAACAGGCCGCCCTCGTACTCACAGAGATAGACCTCGTCCATCATCTTCTCGATGTCACGGCAATCGGTGCGGACCAGGTCGATGACCTTCTTCCAGTTCTTCTCGCCGCCGCGCTCGAAAATGTCGCGGAAGGTATCCAGCAGCACATAGTAGCCGGTGTTGCGGCCATAGGCCTCGTCGCCCAGGAACAGGGTAGCCCACTGCTGGTTGGTCATTGCGGTGGTACCGGAGTCAGACAGCATATCCACAGTCAGCATGCCGGAGGGGAATGCAAACTCATTCCAGTGCGTAGCGTTCAGAGCGCGCTCGCGCTGTTCAACGGTAGCCTGAGGAAGATCGCGCACCACATATGCGCAGTGCTGAGGCATCGTCACGTTCAGGGGATAGTGCTTCGCATTCTTGTCCATTTTGTTTACCTCCATAATTTGGCGTTTTCCGCCTGTTTTTTTGGAGATACCCCGGTCGTCGAAGAGCGGGCTTCCCATTTCCTGCTCTGCGCCTGGCGGACAGTATCCGATACAAAAGAATCGTGGAGCGGCTCGTTTCAGGCTGGCTGAACAGAACGCCCGGCAGGGTCCTGTCTCCGCCCCTCTCCTGTTGTGCGATTATTTTATCACGTTTTTTGATCCCGTCAACTTTTATTGTGATTTTTTGCATATTTTCAATATTTTTTACGCTGTTTAGCTGTTTAAATTTATATATTTTGCACGTTTCCTCGATGGACGGATAATAATTTTTTCTCATTATTTTTTACTTTGACAATATGACTTTCTCATATATAATATTTTCATAGCCTGAAAATATGCAAAATGAAACGAGGGAATCTTATGACGTCCTCTTCCAACCTGATCCTTCAGCATTACATCAAGCTAACCGAATTTTTGGGGAAAGCGCTGGGTCCCGACTATGAAGTGGCCCTTCACGATCTGACCCGGAAGGACCGTTCCATCATCGCCATCGCCAATAATTATATCAGCGGCCGGGAGGTCGGCGCGCCTCTGACCAATATGTCCCTGAGTATTCTCCGGGACAAGAGCTATGAGCGTATGGACTATCATCTCCATTATTACAGCATCAACGTCAACGGCAAGGATCTCCGCTCCAGCACCTTTTTCATCAAGGACAGCGGCAAGCTCATCGGCCTGCTGTGCATCAACTTTGACGACAGCCGCTATCGGGCCATCAGCGACCATATCCTGAAGCTGTGCCACCCGGACCTGTTCGTAACCGATGTGCTGGCACAACCGCTGCCAGAGAGCGAAGATGACATATCCGCCCGATCCTCCCCGGAAAAATTTCGCAACTCCGCAGACGCGGTGGCTTTGGACGCCATCAACCGGGAGCTGGAACGGATGGGGGTCACGCCCGGCCACCTCACCCACAGCGAGCGGCTTCAGGTCATCACTTCTCTGGAATCCGCCGGCATTTTTCTGCTGAAGGGCGCCATTAAAAGCGCCGCGGCCGCCCTCGGCTGTTCCACCGCCAGCATTTACCGCTATCTCTCCCAGATCAACCCCTCTGACTAAGCCCGAAAGCACTGAAAAGGCCGAAGTGTACCCCTTAATTTATATATGTATCAAAATCACCTCCGCCGAAAACGACGGAGGTGATTTGATTCTTTATGTTCCGCTCTCGCCGTAGTTGCTCAGCACGCGGGCAGAGGGATCGTTGACGTCGCAGCCCTTCCAGCTCTTGTTGGGCATCCAGAAATCCTTCACCATAGGAGCCTGACCGGGATAGTATTTCTCAAAGATCTCCCGGTACAGCAGGGATTCCTTGGTGAACGGCTGGGCGAAATCGTACTTCTTCCGCTTTTCCTCAAATTCGGCGTCGGTGTACTTGGTTTCGGCATAAGCCTTGAGATCATCCACCATGGAGTGGCCCACGGCGTCGGAGAATGCTGCCTTCTGGCGCCAAAGGATGTCGTCAGGCAGCAGGTGGTCCTTTTCAAAGGCGTGGCGCAGGAGGTACTTGCCCATGTCGTAGGTGTTGACCTTCATGGCCGGGTCGATGCTCATGACATACTTCACGAAATCCAGATCACCGAAGGGCACCCGGGCCTCGATGGAGTTGGCGGAAATACAGCGGTCCGCCCGGAGCACATCGTACATATACAGCTCGTCCACCCGCTTCTTCGCCTCCTGCTGGAAGGCTTCGGGGGAAGGGGCAAAATCCGTATACTTGTAGCCGAACAACTCATCGCTGATCTCACCGGTCAACAGCACCCGGATATCCGTCCGCTCGTGGATGGCCTTGCAGCAGAGATACATACCCATACTGGCTCGGATGGTGGTGATGTCATAGGTCCCCAGCAGGGAGATGACCTCTTCCAGGGTGTCCAGCACCTGCTGGCGGGTCATGTACACCTCGGTATGGTCGGCGCCGATGTAGTCGGCCACTTCCCGGGCGTATTTCAGATCAATGGCATCCTTGTCCATGCCGATGGCAAAAGTGCGGATCTTCTTCCCCAGCACCAGGGCGCTGATGGCGCACACCAGAGAGGAATCCAGGCCGCCGGAGAGCAGGAAGCCCAGAGGGGCGTCGGCGTCCAGCCGCTTGTCCACACCGGCGATCAGCTTGTTGCGGATGGTGCGGCAGACGGTCTCCAGATCGTCATGGCAATACTCCGTAACAGTGGTCAGGTCGGCGTAGCGGACGAACTTGCCGTCTGCGTAATAATGCCCCGGCGGGAAGGGGCAGACCTCCTTGCAGAGGCCGATGAGGTTCTTGGCCTCGCTGGCGAACACGATGCCGCCGTCATCCAGGTAGCCGTAGAACAGTGGCCGGATGCCGATGGGGTCCCGGGCGGCGATGAGGAAATCCGTCTTGTGGTCATAGATGATCATGGCGAACTCCGCGTCCAGCTTGGCAAACATAGAAAGGCCGTATTCCCGGTACAACGGCAGAATGATCTCGCAGTCGCTGCCGCTCTTGAATTCGTAGCCCTTCTCCGTCAGCTGCCGCTTCAGGGGACGGAAGCCGTACAACTCCCCGTTGCACACCACCATATCGCCGTCCAGCTCAAAGGGCTGCATGCCAGCCTCGGTCAGGCCCATGATGGCCAGCCGGTGGAAGCACAGCCAGCCGGAGCCGGTGTCCATGATCCGGGACATGTCGGGGCCACGGGAAACAGTCCGGTCAAAGTAGGCCGGGATCTCGCTCTTGTCCAGCTTCTTGGTGGAAAAACCCATGATTGCGCACATAAAAAAGCACCTCCGGAAAAAATAAAAGCAGCGAACGATCCTAAAATTTTAGGACGAATCGCTGCCGCATCCGTGGTGCCACCTAACTTGCTGATCAAAAATCAGCCCCTTTGCGGGGTTCCAACAAACCCCTGTGCTTTAACGCCGCACGCCGCGTCTCCCCTACTAAGCCTTCGCCGTTCAGATCGCTGCTCCTGAGTGTTATTCCCGCCGCCCCGTTGTACCGGGCTTCCACTGCCCCCGGCTCGCTGTGACCGTTTGGCCACGGTACTTGTCTCGATCCACGCATTTTCAATATGGCCGAAGCGTTGGCCCGCTCCGAAATTGATGGACTGATTATAGTCCCGCACAGTTCATCCGTCAAGATTTCAGATGTCAAATTTTCCGCGCTTTTCCTACCAATTTTATGTGTATTTACAACAAGGGCAGTTGTTTCTCTTGACGCCCCTCTTTAAATGTGTCATGCTGAAAAAAATGACACAGGAGGGATCAATATGCAGAAGATCGGTTGGATCGGCGTAGGCATCATGGGGAAAGCCATGGTGCGAAACCTGATGAAAGCGGGCTACGAGGTCCACATTTATGCCCGTCACCCGGAAAAAGTGGCAGACGTGGTATCCGAGGGTGCCGTACCCCACGGCAGCATTGCGGAGTGCGTAAAGGCCAGCGAGGTGGTCATCACCATGGTGGGCTTCCCCAAGGATGTGGAGGAGGTCTACTTTGCCCCCGGCAATATTCTGGACAGCGCCGCCAAGGGTATGACGCTCATCGACATGACCACCACCAGCCCCACCCTGGCCCAGCGGATCTACCAAGAGGGCGCCGCCCGGGGACTGCGAGTACTGGACGCCCCCGTCACCGGCGGTGACAGCGGGGCCCGTGCTGGAACGCTTTCCATTCTGGTAGGCGGCGATCAGGCAGATTTCGACGCTTGCCTCCCCATTTTCCAGGCAATGGGCACTAACATCACCTATTTCGGTCCCGCAGGCTGCGGCCAGCACGCCAAAATGGCCAATCAGATCATGATCGCCGGGGCGCTTTCCGGCGTGTGTGAGGCTCTGACCTACGCCAAGGCAGAGGGGTTAGATGGGAGCACTCTGCTGGGCGCCGTATCCACCGGAGCCGCCGGCAGCAAGCAGCTGGACTTTCAGGGCAAGAAGATCCTGGCAGGTGACTTTGCCCCCGGCTTCTTCATGAAGCACTTTGTGAAAGATATGCGCCTTGCGGAAGAGGAAGCAGAAAACGCCGGGCTGGATCTGAATGTTTTGCAGCAGGCGCTTTCCAACTGTCAATCCTTGATCGACCGGGGCTGCGGTGATCTGGGCACCCAGGCTCTGATCAAATTCTACGAAAAATAACAGATGAAAACAGGGGGCACAGCGTCAGCGCTGTGCCTCCTGTTCATTCCGTCTGTCAATCTGTCTCCTTGGGAACCGGTTGAATTTCCAAATAATAATGGGGCTGGTTTGGGTCCAACTTCACCTCCGTAACGCCGTTTTCCGGATCAAAACCGACGTTCTGGCCTGTGATTTGGACGTTTTCTGCATGGCTAACGGAGGCTGTCTGGGCCGTGAAGGCCAGAGTGGAATCCAGCGTGGTCATCAGATCATATCCTTGCAAGTTCCGGCGGTCTGAGCCGGAGCAGGCAAAGTCAAAGCTGGGGGCCTTCCAATACTGCGCCGTGACCTCCGCCGTACCGCCAGTCGGAACGGTAATCTCCGTTTTCAGATACAGTACCCGATCCACAGACAGCACCTCGTCCATCAGCTCATCCAGCCGTCCGCTGTCATAACGGTCCACCGGTTTATCCGACAACAGGCCGTATTGCTCCAACGCCCGCTCCGCCAGCAAGCAATAAGTTTCCGGGTTCAAAATCTCCGCCGCCTCGCTGAGCCAGCCGTAATAGCCAGGATTTTCTTCCATTGTGTCAAGGATCTCCCAGCACAGGGTCAGCAGCACCTCATGAAGCGTAGTCGCACTCCGGGTAACGGTACAGGAAACACCGTCGATCTCCTCGCCGGGATCGCAGCCGCCGTCCCGATAGCCTTGTAATGTGTAGCCCGTCAGGTCCGCCCCGATCACGATCAGCTTCTTGCAGATTTTACTCCGCCGCTGACCGTCAGGTACAAAATAGCTGTAAGTGATCTCTCCGGTGCGCTCATCCCAGCCGTACCCCTCAAAGCCGTAGGACAGCACCGCGGTGCGGGCTTCATCCGCTGTAAACGTCACCGCCTGAGTAGCCGCCTGATACTGTTCCGTAGGCGATTCAAAATCCGTAAAGGTGTAGACTGTGACCGGAATATCCGCCGGTGCTTGCGTCCCGGTGGCTGCTTCCCGGTAATCGCCGCCGTCCAGAAGCACCTGGTAATCCATCCATTGGCTTGGATACCGCAGATTTAGGGTAGAAGTGTCACCGCCGCCGGCGCCGCCAAAGCCGCCCGCATAATCGCCGATGACCAGCTCCGCCCCCACTGTCTCTCCGTTCACCGTCAGACCGGGATCTATGGAAAGCAGATCCTTGATCCCGCCCACAATGGGATACAGCAGGGTCAGTGTCACATCCGTATCGGTTGGATTGCTGAGGATATAACCGTCCGTTATCGCCGCGCCCCACTGAGAATCGTACCCCTCCGGGTCTGTCCGGGGGGTAAAATTCCAATCCGTGTGGCGTTCCGCCGTCACGCCGGGATTTTCGTCTGCCGTGGTCAGGGGCAGCACCGGCCCGGCGTAGGACATGAACGCCACAGCGTCCGCAGCGCTGTCCACATTATTGATCCCGCTGCCGCCCGCACTGGCTCCATGACCGCGAAAGCCGCCGGTGACCAGATAGGCGGCTCCCGCCCCGCAGAGCACCATCAAGCAGGCCGCCGCAACCGCATACCGCTGCCAGACGGGTCGCTTTTTCACGGGGGTCTCAGCGGCCGTCTCGATCAGATCCTCATCCACCAAGCCAATGGCCCGGAACAATCGCTCCGCTTTCATACCGTGATCCCCTCCTTTTCCAAAAATGCCCGCAGCGCCTTTCTCGTGCGGAACAGGGCAGATTTTACCCGGCTCTCGCCGCAATCCAGACGCTTTGCGATGGCGGCGATATCCTCGCCGTACCAATAGCGCCGCAGGAAGATATACCGGTTATCCGCCGTCTGTCCCCGCAGAAACGCGCTGACACATTCCGCCAAAACCCGCTCCTCCGCCGCCTGCTCCGGTCCCCGATGGTCAGGGATGCACTCGTCCAGTTCTCCCAGTAGCGTCTCCATACCCGCGCCCCGGCTTTGGGTCCGCCCCGCCTTCCAGCGGTCCAGTGACAGGTTCCGGGTGATCCGCCCCAGCCAGGCCCGCAGTGCACTTGGTCGCTCCGGCGGTATGGCGTTCCAGGCCCGGAAATAAGTATCGTTGACGCACTCTTCCGCATCGTGATGGCTGCGGAGGATATTCCAGGACAGAGCATGGAGAAAGCTGCCGTACTTCCCGGCGGTAGCCGTAATGGCTCCCTGATCCCGGTCCCAGTAGAGGTCAATGATCTGCGTATCGTCCATAGCCGCACCTCCTTTTGTCTCTCTGCCCATATAGACGAGAAATCCGTGCGTTCCGTCGCGTAAAAAGCAAAAAATTCTCCGGGGAATCTTCCCCGGAGAATATGGTATCAGATTTTCATACCGGTATCAACCGTTCAGCGGCCTGCCGCGTTCTGATAAGGGTCCAGGAAGGGGGTCGGTGCCTTCCGATAGGTAGCCAGACTGACTCCAACCAATGCAGCAGCGCAGGCAATGGCGCCGGGGACCGTAGGCCCGAGGCCGAAGGGCACCCCCGCCAGTTTCCAGCCTACACAAACCGTGAAACCCGCCACCATACCGGCGATGATGCCGGCCTTGGTGGCCTTTTTCCAATACAGCGCCGCAAATGCCGGCAGTCCCGCCGCCGCCGCGTAAAAGCTCCACGCGAACATCAGGATGCTGTAAGCGTTTTTGATGTACAGGGCGATCACCAGCGCTCCCAAGGGTAGGATCACCGCGAACACGCGGGTCAACCGCAGTTCCTTTTTCTCAGAAATATTGGGATTGAACACCTTATAAATATCGTGGACGCAGGTCTGCACGGAGACGATCAGGTAGCTGTCCGCCGTAGACATGATGACGGACAGAATCCCCGCCAGTGCCAGACCCGTCAGGCCCACCGGCAGGATCTCAATGGCCAGAGCCGGGACCACCGCGTCCGTAGAGCCGTACTGGGCCAGTTTTTCCGCCGACACCAGTTGATGTGCCACCACGCCCATGAACCACACCAGTGGAATGGTAAGTCCATAGGCCAGAGTCCCCAGGAACAGGCCCTCCTTGGCCGCTTTCTGGCTCTTGGCAGCGAAGGCCCGCTGCCACATTTCCGCTCCCGCCAGGGTAAAGACGAAATAGGTAATGATATCGCCCACGATGCCGCCATCCAGATAGGGCTTTGCCAATTCCGGAGCAAGTCCCTCCAAAAAGACGGACAAGCCACCCAGCTTAACCAGAGATGCCGAGGGGATCAGAATGTAGACAAACAGGATCAGCATGACAAACTGGAATACATCCGTATAGATCACGCCGAACAGGCCGGAGGTGGCCGTATAGACTATAAACACGACACAGGCGATGAGTGCGCCCATCTCGTAGGAAATTCCGATCTCACTGCCCAGCATATTGATGATGGTGGCGGTGGCCGTCACCTGCGAGGCCACAGTGCCCATCATGGTAAAGGCGATCAGGCCGCCTAAAATCACCTTGGTGGTTTTGCCGAAGCGCTGCTCAAAAAGGTCCGGGATTGAGGTCACATGGAACGTAGTGCCCACTGCGGAGATCCGCCCGGCAAAGCCGGAGAAAATAAACATACCCAGAAGATAGGGCAGTGCCGTCATAATGGCCTTGAAGCCGCTGGAATAGGCCACGCCCGCCCGGCCCATAAGGCCGCTGCCGCCAATGATAGTGGCGCACACGGTAGCCATCAGCACCAGTGGACCGAAGGACCGGCCGCCCAGATAGTAGTCGTCCATGCTCTGAACTTTCTTGACCACCACCACGCCGATCAAAACCATGGAAATCAGGTAGGCTGCAATGATGATGAGGTCGATTGCGTGAAGTTGATTGTGAACCATAGGCTGCTCCTTTCCGATTAAGGACCCTTGCCGGATCCGGTTTCCTGCTCTGTGTTCAGGAAGCGTTCCACCGCCTCCTTCGCTTTCTTTTCGCCCACAAAAATAACAGTATCCCCGGCGTACAGCTCCGCGTAGGGGCCGGGGGAAAGAATATCCGTGGTGCCCCGGCGGATGGCAGCCACCGTAGCGCCGGTAGCCTGCCAGAATCGCAGGTCACCCAAATTTTTTCCGATGCCGTACCAGCCATCCGGCACCCGGCAGCTAAACGTAGGCAGCGTCTCCGCCGGTTGAACAGGATAAAGGGTATCCTCCAGAATACTCTGGCACAGTTCCCCCATGCGGCGGTTCAGCGCCTCCTTTTCCTCGATCAGTTCCCGCAGCTTCCGGCGTTTGCTCATCAGATCTGCCCTGTTCTCAAAGTTTTGCAGATAGCGCTTGGCATTGTCCGCAGAGAGTACATATACGCCGCTCTGCTCCTTCACCGCTACCACCCGCATATCACTGAGAAGCTGGATGGCCCGCCGGACAGTCTCCGGCGACACCTCGTATTCCGATGAGAGCTTGGACCGACCGGAGATTTTTTCCCCTTCCCGCAGTTCTCCCGCCGCGATCCGCTCAGCCACAGAGATTGCAATCCGCATATACTGGGTCAGTCCGTCATTGTCCATAAAGCTCACTCCTTTATTCATACGCCTATTATACAAACTGACAACCTTGATTGCAAGAAAAGTTTTTAGTTTTTACAAAATTTTTACGTCACTTTACGCAACGCGAATCCATTTTAATTCCCGCTTTACACAGATCTTATAAAACGTGCCCAGTCCCATAGGCTGTCTTGCCAGTCATACGCCCATCATTGCAAAAAACAGAGGTATGCGTCAAATCAACGCATACCTCTAAATTTAAATGGGTATCAGTAGAAGCCACTCAGGGCCTTCCGTCTTTTGATCTTAAAGCAATCATGCCTCATTTTCCACGGTTCCGGGCCCGGCGCGCCGTGGATGAGCCGATCCCCAGTTCAATCCGGTATTTTGCCACGGTGCGGCGGGCCAGAGGGATTCCCTCCCTTTCCAGCAGTTCACAGAG
>OIYT01002735.1_pt1 | contig 10359 bp, 9 predicted proteins | sample 1588201 | NCBI WGS metagenome assembly OIYT01 (sample SAMN03283260) | human gut metagenome | biome: human-associated habitat; material: feces | host: Homo sapiens | place: USA | collected 2013
AGCACCTCCTTGCCAAGGAGGGGGTCGCGAGTTCGAATCTCGTTTTCCGCTCCATTTTATTTAGGGGTATAGCTCAACTGGTAGAGTAGCGGTCTCCAAAACCGTTGGTTGTGGGTTCGATTCCTACTGCCCCTGCCACTTGCAAACTTAGGCGCAGACTGGTTCTGCGCCTTTTTTGTTTTTGTGTGGGGACAAAAGACCGCACCTCTTTGGGGACAACGTGGACATAACCGTACATTTTTATAATTTGAAGCAAGCGAAACGATATTACATTATTTAAATAACTGTTCAAATAAAAATATATATCTTAAACATAAACTAAACAAAAAGCTTATAAAATTAATTGATAAAAAAGTTATAAAATGTATTGAACTTAATAGTAATAAGTGCTATAATAGCTGCATAAGTTAATATTGTATGTTAAGGGTGCTTAATTGCTTAAATCAAGGGAAGCCGGTGTAATTCCGGCACGGTCACGCCACTGTGAGCGCTGCAAAGCGTAAGTCAGATCGCTGCCCTTAACGCTTCCGGCTGCTGCGAGGGACGGCAAGGTTGCAGGTGATGTGCATTTAAGGCTTTTACAATACACAAATTTGCGCTTCCTTTTTCACAGGCAGCGGAATTTGTGTATTTTTTATTTTTGGGAGGAATCCGCAATGAAAAAATCTTTAGTTTTAACAGTGTAAGCGCACAAACCATCTTCTCCGAACTGTACTTTATGTTCTGATAAATTTTGCTTTCTGCCTGCCTTGTAAGACAGGAAAATATATAACGCAGGAAGGATGATTGAAAATGCAGTTTAAATGGAAAAAATTATTGGCAGCATCAATTACTTGCATGGTTTTAACGGGGGTATCGGCAACTACTATGGCAGCTTACAGTTTAAGTGAAGAAGTTAAAGCACCTACGCCTGCGCTTTTGCAGGCTTCGCAGATTGGCGTGCGTACTTATACCACTACCGACCCGGCACTTTTGGCTCAGCCGGATAAAGACGCCATTCTTGTTATGAGCTTCGGCACTACTTTTCCCGATACAAGGGCAAAAACAATTGAGGCAACCGTAAACGAAATTAAAGCCGCCCACCCGGGAACAAAGGTTGTGCTGGCATTTACTTCGCACATTATTATCGACAGGGTAAAAGCCAACGAAGGCCTTACGGTGCCGACGCCGGAACAGGCTTTGGAACAGCTGAAAGCGGAAGGCTACAACCGCGTTGCGCTCACTTCGCTGGATGTAATTCCGGGTATGGAATATGCTTATAAAACAGCCGTTTACGATATGTATAAAACTCAGTTTAAAAAGATGACCATGGGCACGCCTTTAATGTACTGGATGGGGCAGGAAGGGCAGGCCGATGATGTGGAAGCAGCTATGGCGGCTATCGGTTCGCAGCTTCCAAAGATGGGCAAAAAAGATGCTGTGCTGGTAATGGCACATGGCACGCCCGACCCTTCCAACGCTTATTATGCCGTAATGCAGGACAGGCTTGACGCTTTATACGGCGGCAAAGTAATGATTTATACTGTTGAAGGCTGGCCGCGTCTGGAAAATGTTATTCCCAAACTGAAAGAAAAAGGCGTTAAAAAGGTAACTTTAATGCCGTTGATGATGGTTGCGGGTGACCATGCCAACAACGATATGGCAGGCGATGAAGAAGATTCGCATAAAACCATTCTGCAAAAAGAAGGCTTTAAAGTAAACACCTACATTCACGGAATAGGCGAAAATAAAAACGTGTGCAGCCTGTTTGTTGAACATGCCAACGAAGCGTGGGACGCTCTTGTTGCAGAAAAATAATTTAATAAAATTACAGTTAGTGATATAATTTAAATGCAGCTATGCGGCCTTTGTGCCGCATAGCTAATTGTGCTTTTATAAAAATACTTGTTTTAAGGAACACAGCCATGAAAAAATACTTGTTTATAACCTGTTTAATACTTTTAACGGCAATGTTGGCCCTTGCCGGATGCGGCAGCAGCAAAAACAGCATGCCAAAAGACACCGCCGCCAAAATTACGGTAACGGACGATAACGGAAGAACAGAAAGCTTAAAAGACGTGCCGCAAAAAATCGTGCCGCTTTCAGCCTCTTTTTTAGAACCGCTGGAAAAGCTTGATGCAGGCCTTGCAGCCCGCGTGGCGGCAAAAACGGGCATCAGCGAAAAATATAAGGCGCTGCCGGAGGTAGGCAACGTTTATAATGTTAATATCGAAAAAGTAATTGCCGCTCAGCCTGACCTGGTAATTTGCTATAAAGACATGAACGATAAATTCGTACATAATTTTGAAGAAAATAATATTCCGGTTATAGTTTTGGAAATGCGTACTTACGCGCAGGTAAAAAATACCGTAAGCGTATTGGGCAAAATAACCGGCAATGAAGCAAAAGCAGAAGAACTTAATAAAGACATGGATGAACGCATTGCCGCCGTGAAGGCAAAAATGCCGCAGGAAAGCAAGCGCATTGCCATATTGCACAGCACGGCGCAGAACGTAACGGTGCAGCTTGAAGGCAGCATTGCGGGCAGTACGGCGCAGCTGCTGGGCTTTACCAATATCGCCGCAGGCAGCATGCCCCTGGAAAACAATTCTACGGCGGCGCCTTACAGTTTGGAAACACTCGTTGCCGCCAACCCCGATATTATTTACATTACCAGCATGGGTAAGCTGGAAACCGTGCAGGACGCCATGCTGAAAAGCATCAGCGCAAGCCCGGCATGGCAAAGCCTGGCGGCAGTGCGCAGCGGGCATGTTTACTTTTTGCCGCAAGAGCTGTTTTTGTTAAGCCCCGGCATAAAATACCCGCAGGCGGCAGAATATATGGCTAAATTAGCTTATCCGGAAAAATTTGAATAGGATTTTTGGTTATGAATGCTGTAAACGAACATAAAAAATTTGGTATGGCAATAGAAAAATGGCGCGTTTTAATGCTTGCGGCATTTGCTGTTTTGGCGGCAGGCGGTTTTTTGTGCAGCGTGCTCAGCGGCGCGGTGGCAATACCGGTATCTGCCCTGGGCGATATTTTAAACGGCGGCGGGGATAATGCCAGCCGGCAGATTTTGCTGAACATACGCCTGCCAAGAGCCATTGTGGCAGCGCTTGTTGGCATGAACCTTGCCGTCAGCGGTGCGGTATTGCAGGCGGTAATGAAAAATCCTCTGGCAGATCCTCATATTATCGGCATTTCTTCCGGCGCGGGGCTGGCAGGCATTTTTGTTATAGTCCTGTTTCCGGCACTGGAATATTTAATTGTACCAACTGCGTTTTGCGGCGCCATGCTTGCCGCAGCCTGCATTTATATTCTGGCGTGGAAAAACGGCATCCGCCCGCTGCGTATTGTGCTGGCAGGCGTTGCCGTATCAAGCTTTCTGGGCGCTGGTATTTCGGCCATACTTGTACTTTACAGCGACAGGGTACACGGCGCGCTGATGTGGATGGTTGGCGGCCTTGCGGCACGTTCCTGGCCCCATGTTGAAATTATACTGCCCTATGCGGTTATTGGGTTTATACTTGCGGTTTGTGGGGCGCGCTATTTAAATATTTTGCAGCTTGGCGATGACGTAGCCAAAGGGCTTGGCGTAAATGTTGAGCTTGTGCGGCTTGTTTTTACGGCTATCGGCGCGCTGCTTGCGGCAAGCGCAGTTTCCGTTGCCGGGCTGCTCGGGTTTGTGGGGCTTATTGTTCCGCATACGGTGCGGCTTTTAACAGGCTCGGATTACCGCTTTTTAATTCCGTCGTCTGCGCTTTTGGGCATAGCCGTTGTAACCTACAGCGATACGCTGGCCCGTGTGGCGTTTGCACCGCTTGAACTGCCGGTGGGCATTTTTATGGCGGCGCTCGGCGCACCTTTCTTCTTGTTTTTACTGAGAAAGGAGTTGTAAAATGGCTTCTGTTTCGGTACAAAATTTAAGCATTGCCATAGGCAAAAACACTATTTTGCAAAATATTAATATAAACTTCCGCGCAGGAAAACGTACTGCCATCATAGGACCCAACGGCTGCGGCAAATCTACGCTTTTGCGGGCGGTGGCAGGGTTAAACCGTAATTACAGCGGCAAAGTGCTGTTAAACGGCGCCGATATGAAAAACATGCCGCGGCGCAAAATTGCGGAATTGCTTGCCATTTTGCCGCAGGGCGTAACAGCTCCGGCCGATTTAACAGTGCGCGAGCTTGTTGCCTGCGGGCGTTTTCCGTACCGCTCGCTTTTTAAGCGCGAAGGCAAAAATGATGCGGAAATTATTGAAACCGCCATGCAGAAAACGCATATTGCGCATCTTGCCTGGCGTTTTGTGGCAACGCTTTCCGGCGGTGAACGCCAGCGCGCGTGGATTGCCATGGCACTGGCACAGCAGCCGCAGATTCTTTTGCTTGACGAACCAACAACTTATCTTGATATTGCGCATCAGCTGGAAATTATGCAGATTATTACCGAACTTAACGCGCAGGAAAACATGACGGTTATTATGGTAATACACGATATAAACCATGCCCGGCTTTATGCGGATGACGTTGTTATAATAAAAAACAAGGGCGTTTTTGCAGGCGGCTGTCCGGCAGAAATAATTACTCCGCCCAATCTGGCGGAAGTTTTTGGCGTTGAAGCCGCAGTATACAAAAACGGTGCGCAGGATGAAGTAATTTTTCCTTTTGCGTTAAGGAACAAATAATATGATAGAAATTATTAATTTAAAAAAGCAATTTAAAACAAAAGGCAAAAACGGCGGCAAAACGGTTAAAACAGCCATAGATAATTTAAGCCTTGCAATAAATGACGGAGAAATTTTTGGCCTTTTGGGCCCTAACGGGGCAGGCAAAACAACGCTTGTAAGCATGCTGGCAATGCTTATGCGCCCCTGCGGCGGTGAGATTTTATATGACGGCAAAAACGCTTTTGCCAACGAAACATTTGTAAAATCGCAAATCGGCGTGGTGCCGCAGCACATTAATTTTGACCAGGATTTAACCGTATGGGAAAACATGGAGCTGCACGGGCGGCTGCACCATCTGCCCGAAAAAGAGCGCCATGCCCGCATAGATGAACTGCTGGAGTATGTTGGCTTGCAGGAGCGGCGCAGAGAAAGCATAAAGGCGCTTTCAGGCGGAATGAAGCGCCGCCTTTTGATAGTGCGCGCGTTAATACACCGCCCGAAAGTGCTGTTTCTGGACGAGCCTACCGTTGCACTTGACCCGCAGGTACGCCGCCGCATATGGGATTTAATACGCACCCTGCACCGCGAAGGCGTAACCGTTGTGCTTACAACCCATTATATAGAAGAAGCCGAAAATTTGTGCGGCAGGGTAGCCGTTATAAACGACGGCAGGCTGGTAAAAACAGGCAGCCCCACGGAACTTTGCAGGCAGCTTGGCAGCTTTACGGCCGAATGGGACGCAGACGGCGCAAGGCAGTACCGCTTTTTTGCGCAGCGCAGCGAAGCGGCGGCCTTTGCGGCAGAGCTTGACAGCGCCGCCTTTATACGCCCACCAATCTGGAAGACGTATTTATAGAACTGACGGGAAGGGCAATAAAATGATACAGGATATAGCAACGGTATTTTGGCGCGACTGGATTGTGCTGCGCCACAGGCTGTTAAAATTTATCTTAAGCCGCATGGTTGCGCCGGTGCTTTATATGGTGGCTTTCGGCTGGGGCCTTGCCCGCAGCGTTAACACGGGCGGCGGTTCATATCTCGATTTTATCATGCCGGGCATTTTGGCGTTAAATTCCATGAACATTGCCTTTAACAGCCTTACGCCGCTGTGCACGGAAAGAGTGTACCATAAATCGCTTGAAGAATACCTGCTGGCGCCTATTTCCGCCTCCGGGTTTATAATTGGCAAAATTTTGGCGGCAGTGCTGCGCGGGCTTATTTCGTCGTCAATTATTGTAGTGCTGGCATGGCTTTTTGGCGCAAAACTTGCCCTTACGCCTTTGTTTATAGCAGTTTTGGCGTTAAACTGTGTAATTTTTGCCGAAGCAGGCTTTTGCGCAGCCCTTATAGTACGCAATTTTGAAGACATGGCGCGCTTTAACACATACCTGCTTTTGCCAATGTCTTTTTTATGCGGCACATTTTTTAAAACCGACAGGCTGCCGCACGCCGCAGCATTTGTTATAGAGCTTTTGCCCTTAACGCACGCCAGCAGCCTTTTGCGTGCTATTAACAGCGGCGCGCCCTTCAGCATAACTTCGGCGGCAATACTGCTTGTTTATGCGGTGCTGCTTTTTGGCGCCTGCCACTATATTTATAAAAGCTTAAAAAACCGGTAAAAAATAAACCCCGTACACATACGGCAAATAAATTGCTGCTGTATGTATGCGGGGTTAAATTTTTTAATAAACTAAACGGCAGGCTTGGCAAGAACCTTAACCGGGTTCCAGCGTTCGCTTCTGTAATACCAGTACAGGCAGGCTACGGTAAACACCCACGTAATGGGGTATACCCAGGCTACGCCGTCCGCAGTGGGGTTAAAATACATAATTAATTTTAATACGCCTATGCGGATAACGCACATATTTACCAGAATAATAAACATTGTCGGCAAAGTGCTGCCGCTGCCGCGGATTGACGAAGCAAGCACCTCGAGGAAAACATATAAAAAGTAAAACGGCATAATAACAAAGGCAATGCTGCTGCCGATAGCAATAACCTCGGCGTCGTCTGTAAACATGCCGAAAGCAAAATCTGCAAAAAACAGCACCAGGCTGATGCTTACTGCAGTAACAGCAAGGCCGAAATAAATGGAAATGGCAGTTCCGCGTTTGCTGCGCATAATTTTGCCAACGCCAACATTCTGGCTGATAAAGGTGGAGCAGGCCTGCCCCAACGCCATAATGGGCAGGTAAATAACGTTTTCTACCTTAAAATAAGCTGCATAAGCCGCAATACTGTTTACGCCCAGCCCGTTAATGTTGGTTTGCACAACAATGTTCGAAAGCGTAATTACAATAGTTTGAATGGCTGCCGGTATGCCAATGCGGAAAATCTCCCGCGCCAGCGACAAATCAAGGGTAATCTTTTTAAAACGTAGGCAGTAGCGCGCGTCCATATTATATAAATGGTAAATTACAAGCCCTGCCGCCAGCGTCTGCGAAACAACCGTTGCCATGGCAGAACCTGAAATGCCGAAGTTCCAGTAATATACAAACAAAAAATTGCCTATAACATTGGCTATGCCGCCTATAAGCTGATAAATCATCGGCGAAAGCGAATTGCCCAAAGCCCTTAAAATGCCGCTGCCAACGTTATAACTTACAATGGAAAACAGGCTCAGCATAAACAGGCGGATGTAAACAGTGCCCCAGTGCATAATTTCGGGCGGAGTGTTCATCAGTTCCAAAACAGTTGGCGCAAATATTATGCCCAGTATGGTAAACACAATAGAAAATATTATGGTAAGCCCCGCCGTGCAGTGAACAACGCGGCTGAGATTTTCAAACTCGCCGCGGGCAAATTCGCGTGCGGCTATAACGCCTATGCCAACGGAAAGACCGATAAAAAAGCCCAGTATAATGATGATTATAAAAGTGCTGGCGCCTACCGCGGCGGCCGCATCCTTGCCCAAAACACGCCCGACGAAAATTAAATCGACCGTGCTGTAAAGCTGCTGAATTAAACTGCCCGCAAAAAGCGGCAGCGAAAACCAAAACAGCTGCCTGCCGATAGGCCCATGCGTTAAATCCTTGGTTTTATTTTTAGTACTGGTTAAAGCAGGCATTATTTAGCTCCTGTAAAATAAAAATTGCTGCCCAAAAACAGCCGCTACCGTTAGTGTAGCCGTAAACAACAGGCTTGTCAATACTGTACATGGTATGGCAGCAGTGTAAAATAAATTTAACAACAAAGCTGTTTTAATATAAAAATGCAAACAACTTTGCATAAAATTTCAAACAAAAATTTTTAAAAACCGCTTGCGTATGGTATAATAAAAATGTAAAATCTCGCTGGGGGGAACTGCGCTTCGCGCAGAAACTAAAAGAGAACCTGACGAGTAATTTCCTCCTCCACGTAACAACGGGGGAGGTATTTTTATGAGAAAGAATTTACGCTCTAAAATTTTGTTGTGCGTTTTGGCAGGCGGCGTACTGGCGGCAAATACTGCGCTGGCTAATTCTATTGGTACTGTAATAGTGGATGGCACACAAAAAAAGATAAATGTTAGCAGTGATTATTCAATTGGCCGCAATGATGCAGAAAATGTTCAAATAACATCTGATTCCGGTAATTCCGGTTATTCATTGAATATTACATCTCCGGCAAAAGGCACTATAAATGGGCAGCAACTAAATTTTAATGGCGGAATTTATTGTAGATATAATGGAGTTAAACTTGAAATAGGTACAAAAGGTGTTACAAATACAGTAAGTATAAATAGTAGTAATACACATGTTGTTTTTTCAAGTAATAGCGCGCAGGTAAATATAAATGCTGATAATATAAATATTAATTCACATGCCGATTTTGCTGCTCCTGCTGTTTGGGTTCAAAAGGGTGGTTTTGTAAACCTTAACGGAGAAAATATTAATCTTAAATCTAAAGAATATGGCTTGGTTGCATTTTCAGGTAGTAAACTTAATGTTAATGGCAATTTAACTGTTAATGCAGACAGGGCCATCGGTACCCGCGGCGATTCTACCATCGATATAAATACCGATGGTAAGCATACAACTGTTTTAAACGGCGATATTGTTTTTGAAACTACTAATGATCCGAGTGATGATCACAACAGTGGTAGTATAATTAATTCAAAAATAAATATAAATCTTTCCGGTGAAGAATCATCCTGGACGGGCAGGGCTTATCAGGAATATAAAGTGAAAAATGGAAGCGGTAAGTATGAATATACACATAGTGTAGAATTAGATGCTCCTGACTATTATGGTAATGTTACCGACTTTAGGATGAAGATTAATAACGGTGCTTCTTGGAATATGACCGGTGATAGTTTTATTAATAATGTAACTGTTGAAAACGGCGGTGTTGTTAATGTACAGGAAGGTGTAAAAGAGTTTAACATTGGCACCGCTGCTGATGCAGGTGGAATTAGGTTAAACAATGGTGTAATTAATTTGCAGGGTGAGAGCCAACAGATTACTGTAACTGAATTAGACGGCACAGGCGGCACTGTTAACACAAACAGCATTAATAATAAAATGACCATTGGTACTGTTGCTGACAGCACTTCTGTTACAGTTAACGGCAGCGCGAAATAGCAGATGCTATTTTAGGCGGCAATGCAACAGCTCAGGATTTGGCTGATGTTGTAACTACCGGTAGCGGCGGTTCTGAAAAATCATCTGAAAAATCAGCAGCTTCTCAAATTACTACTGATGAAGGTATAATTGCAGGTAAAATTACTGCTGATGTAAATGCATATGGTAAAATTACCAATACTGTTTATGCAAAAAATACCACTAATTTAGGCCTCAGCAATTTGGCAGCCATTAACCTTATGACATGGCGGCAGGAAAACAACGATATGAATAAACGTCTTGGCGAACTGCGCGACAGCAAAGGTGAACATGGCGTATGGGCACGAATGGTACGCGGCGAAGTTGAATATGAAAGCATTAAGAACCAGTATAACTACTATCAGATTGGTTATGATGAAAAACTCAGCACTGACCCGAACTGGACTGTTGGTATGTTCTTAACCCGCACCGAAGGCAACAGCACATTTAGAACCGGCAGTGCAGAAAACAATCATACCGGTGTAGGCGTATATGGTTCTTACTTAAAAGATGATGGCAGCTTTATTGATTTGGTTGCCAAATATGCAAGAATTGACAGCGACTTTAATGCAAGCGGCGGCGTAGGCAGCGGCGATTATAACACCAATGGTTACAGCATTAGTGCTGAATATGGCAAACGTTTTGAACAGGGTAACGGCTTCTGGATTGAGCCGCAGGTTGAATTGACCTATGGTACAGTAGGAGCTGTTGATTATACAACCGGTAACGGCGCAAAAGTACGTCAGGAAGGTATGGATAGCCTTGTAGGGCGTGTAGGATTTTCTATTGGCAAAGATATTAAAGCCGGAAATATTTATGCCCGTGCTTCCTATTTATATGATTTTGACGGAGAAACAGAAGTAACTATGAGCCATAGTGGTATCAGCGATGTTTATGAGCAAGATCTTGGCGGAGGATGGTTTGAAGTCGGTTTAGGTGCAAATATTAATCTTAGTGATGCAACTCATTTGTATTTTGATGTAGTAAAAACCTTCGGCGGCGATGTTGAAACACCGTGGCAGTGGAATGCCGGCATGCGCTGGACCTTCTAAATAACAAATAAAGCGCGTTTCCGTAAATTCGGAAGCGCGCTTTTAGTATCTTTACAGTTTTATATTTTTCTGTTACAA
>OIYT01002737.1_pt1 | contig 10347 bp, 15 predicted proteins | sample 1588201 | NCBI WGS metagenome assembly OIYT01 (sample SAMN03283260) | human gut metagenome | biome: human-associated habitat; material: feces | host: Homo sapiens | place: USA | collected 2013
CCATCTTTCAGTCACATAAGGCATATTAATATTAGAAATTTTCTCAGCAACAATGTCCTTAGCCTGTTTCTTTGTTGCAACAAACAGAATTTTACGGCCTGACTTAGCGATCTGTTTCAGTGCTGCAGAAGCTTTGTCCAGCATGATAGCTGTTTTGTTCAGGTCAATGATGTGGATATCATTACGCTCCATAAAAATATAAGGAGCCATTTTAGGATTCCATTTACGGGTGAGGTGTCCGAAGTGACAACCTGCATTTAATAATTCGTCGAAATTCGTATTTGACATTTTTGTGTTTTTAAAAAGTTTACATTCTTCATTTAAGCAATTGCCAGGTAGTCCCACTGAAGGAGTCCTGTCAATTTAGATACTAAACTGAGATTAACGTTTAGAGACCTGGAATCTCTTACGTGCTTTGGGCCGCCCCGGTTTCTTACGTTCAACTTCGCGAGGATCACGTGTCATGAAACCTGCTGCCCTTAATTTAGGTTTGTCTTCTGCATTGATTTCAACCAGAGCTCTGGCGATACCCAGACGCAGGGCTTCTGCCTGGCCTTTGAAACCACCACCGTCCAGATTTACCTTGATGTCATATTGACCGGTAACTCCCAACAGTTCGAGAGGTTGTTTAACAATGTACTGGAGTGTAGGTAAGGTAAAATATTCTTCCAACGGACGTTTGTTGATGGTGATATTGCCTGTACCTGGTACTAAATATACTCTGGCGATAGATTTTTTTCTTCTTCCAGTTCCGTGGAATTTTGTTGCTGCTTTAGCCATTTTAACTTTCTCCTTTCAGTTCCTCTAATTAGAATGTTAATACTTCAGGTTTCTGAGCTGCCTGCTCATGTTCCGGTCCTGCGTATACATGAAGCTTTGTGTACATCTGTCTTCCTAAAGGTCCCTTTGGAAGCATGCCCTTAACTGCAAGTTCAACAACCTTCTCTGGCTTCTTATCTAACATTTCTCTTAAAGTTGCTTCTTTCATACCGCCTACATAATCTGAATGATGGTAGTATACTTTCTGATCTAACTTCTTACCTGTTACTTTAACCTTTGCAGCGTTCACAACGATTACATAATCACCTGTATCGATATGTGGTGTAAAGATTGGTTTGTTCTTTCCTCTTAATACTTTAGCTACTTCTGAAGCTAAACGTCCTAATGTCATGTCTGTAGCATCTACTACATACCATTTTCTATCGATTGTAGCTGGACTAGCCATAAATGTTTTCATCGTATTACCTCCAAACTGATATCTACTGTGTTTCTGCCTCTCTCCGGGGCTAATCGGAATCGAAAGGTATTTTACTCTGGCTTCCATTATCTGAATCGCCGGGGCAGGTCAATTCTTCACAGGTCGCCACTGTGAATTATTATATGATACGCATCTGGGTGTGTCAAGCCCTTTTTTGCTTTCATTTCGTTCTATTCCATTATTTCATACTGCATCAGCATAAGCCCCTGCGCAGGTGCTGTCGGGCCTGCCAGTTCCCGGTTTCCGGTCTCAAGTACATGCGCTATGCATGCTATATCCATCTGCCCGCGTCCGATCGCAACAAGTGTTCCCACAATGATGCGGACCATATTATATAAGAAGCCGTTTCCTGTCACACGGATGCGGATCAGCTCACAGTCCTGCTTATCCCATGGATGTTCTGTCAGGATCTGTATGTTTGTGATCGTCCGGATCGTATTGGTTACTTCCGGCTTATAAGTGGAAACCCCCGCAAAATCATGCGTACCGACCAGTATTTCCGCTGCCTGTTTCATCTTTTTAAGATCCAACGGCACATAAACAAAATAGCTGTATTTTTCCAGGATCGGATTAGCGAATTTTGCATGATAGATACAGTATTCATATGTTTTCCTTGTTTCTACCTTACGCGGATGAAAATCCTCTGCCACTTCTTCGGACTTCTGAATGCGGATGTCCTGTGGCAGTCTCTGGTTCAGCGCATACGAGATCTTCTCTGCCGGTATTCTGGCATTGGTGGAAAACACAGCGAGATTACAGAGTGCATGCACGCCTGCATCTGTTCTGCTGGCACCGATGACTGTGATCTCCTCTCCCAAAAGCTCACTCAGATGCTTATTCAGTTGTCCTTCTATCGTATCCGCATTTGGCTGCACCTGCCATCCACTGTATGCGCTGCCATCATATGCAACCGTCAGCATCACTCGCTTCATACGCCTGATCACTCCCTGTCTTACAGCATTCCGATCGATATCGTCTTGCCCAGCAAGATAATACCTGCCAGATAAACGAGCAGGATCCCATAGGAAATGCTGTCACGCTTGTGATATTTAAGCGGTTTCATCTTTGTCCTGTTATCGCCCCCCTGATAACATCTTGCTTCCATTGCCATTGCCAGATCATTGGCACGTCTGAAAGCCGATACAAACAGCGGTACAAGAAGTGGGATCATCGCTTTGATCTTTTTGATCAGATTGCCGCTTTCAAAATCAGCACCTCTTGCCATCTGCGCCTTCATGATCTTATCCGTTTCTTCCAGCAGGATTGGAATAAAACGAAGCGCGATGGACATCATCATGGATATTTCATGCACCGGTACTTTGATCTTTGTCAGTGGATGCATCAGCTTTTCCATGGCATCTGTCAGCTGATTTGGGGTCGTTGTCAGTGTCATAAGAGAGGATCCTATGATCAGAAGCACCAGACGGATCGCAATAAACACAGCATTGATCACGCCTTCCCTGGTGATCGTAAAGATCCATACCTTTGCCAACGGTTCACCGCTTGTCAGAAAAATATTAAAAGCCGCTGTGATGAGCAGCAGGATCATAATCGCTTTCAGCCCGCGCACCATATAGGAAAACGGTACTTTGGATAAAGAAATGACCGCTGCCAGAAATATAACTGCCAACACGTACGGCGCTGCCTTTTTAAATAAGAATAATGATACAATGTAAAGAATTGTTCCAACCAGTTTTACGCGCGGGTCCAGTCTGTGGATGACAGAGTCAGCCTGATAGTACTGTCCCAATGTAATTTCTCGAATCATAATTTCTCCTGTTTATCTGATCTGCCTCGTCTCTCATGTCATTATAATGCATGAGTTCCGATTCCCTATTCAGTCTGCTCGATGCAGGGCGCGCAGGATCTCCTCCTTCGCTTCCTCTATTGTCGTAGCGTCTGTAGATACGGCAAATCCGTTTTGTTTTAACTGCTGCATAATGTAAGTTACTGCCGGTGCTGCCAGTCCGACTTCTTCCAGTTCTTTGTAATGCGCAAATACATCCTTTGGCACACCATCCAGCATGACACTGCCCTTATTCATCACAATGATCCTGTCTACATAATTGGCCACATCTTCCATGCTGTGTGATACCAGAATGATCGTCATACCTGTTTCCTGCAGCCCCTTGATCAGCTCCAGAATCTCGTCCCGTCCCTTGGGATCCAGCCCCGCAGTCGGCTCATCAAGGATCAGCACATCCGGTTCCATCGCAAGCACACCTGCGATCGCCACGCGCCGCTTCTGTCCTCCTGACAGATCAAACGGCGACTGGTAAAAATACTCATCCAAAAGCCCTACCATTTTGAGCGCCTTATACGCTCTCAGCTCTGTTTCTTTCCGGTCAAGTCCCAGATTCTTCGGTCCGAAACAGACATCCTTAAAAACATCTGTTTCAAAAAGCTGGTGCTCCGGATACTGGAATACCAGTCCTACCTTGCTGCGCAGCTTTTTCCGGTCATAATCCTTATCGTAAATATCTTCTCCGTTAAAATAGACCGTTCCGCTCGTGGCCTCGATCAGTCCGTTTAAGTGCTGTACCAGCGTTGATTTACCGGAACCGGTATGTCCGATCAATCCGATAAACTGTCCGTCCGGTATGACAAGATTTATATCTTTGAGGGCTGCCACTTCCATATTGGTGCCCTGTTCATATATACAATTCAAATGATCTACTATGATAGGCATATTATTTTACCTTCTTTAATTCTCGAATCAGTTCTTCAGTTTCCAATATTCCGTCCGGCAAAGGAACACCTGCTTTTTTCAGCTCATACGAAAGGAGTGTTACCTGTGGTACGGAAAGACGCAATTCCTTCAGCTTCTCTACCTGCGAGAAAATCTCCTTTGGAGTTCCCTGCATTTTCACGCTGCCCTTGTCCATGACATAGACATGATCTGCATGAATGACCTCTTCCATATAATGTGTGATCAGTATTACCGTGATTCCTTCCACATCATTTAAAGCCCGCACGGCGCGGATCACTTCTTTTCTTCCGTTCGGATCGAGCATCGCCGTCGGCTCATCTAAAATGATACATTTCGGATGCATTGCCAGTACTCCCGCAATGGAAACACGCTGCTTCTGCCCACCTGAGAGGCGGTTCGGTGATTTCTTCCGGAATTCATACATACCGACTGCTTTCAGACTTTCCTCTACACGCGCCCAGATTTCCTCTGTCTGCACGCCAAGATTTTCCGGTCCAAATCCCACATCTTCTTCTACGATCTGCCCGATGATCTGGTTGTCCGGGTTCTGGAATACCATTCCCGCTTCTTTACGGATCTCGATCAGACTGTCTTCATCCTTCGTATCCTTGCCATCTACCCAGACAGTTCCTTCCGTCGGATATAAGATAGCGTTCAGATGCTTCGCCAGTGTCGATTTACCGGAACCGTTATGCCCAAGGATTGCAACAAAATCTCCCTGTTTGATAGAGATATCCACATGATCGACCGCGGTTGTGATCCCTTCCACATTGCCGTCCTCGTCACGTCTGATATACTCAAATACTAAATCATCTGTTTTTACAATATTGTTCTTTTCTTTTTCCATAGATATTCTTTCCACGTACAGCCCATTCTTTCCTTTTTCCCGGTGCTGTCGTTTTTTACTCGCGTTTTATTGTACATGGTTTGTCCGATAAATACAAGCTATTTCCTTTTTTTCTGAGCTTTGCTATACTTTGACTATACAACCGAAACAGGAGGCATATCATGCACAAGAAACATTCTTTTTTGCCATTGATTCATATTTTGCTTCTGCTGCTCATACTTATATGTATTATACTGATGCTGTATGGATACACAAAGCAGACGGATCCCTCTACACCAGCGCATCCGGAGCAGACTGATATAACAGATATAACAGATCCATCCGATACCTCCACGGAAACAGCACCAATACACTCTGACATTACAACTGATGCGCAGGAGACGCAGCATACAAAAACAGGAACGCAGACCTCAGATCTGCAGGAGGGATCTGCCCGGGAGAAAGCTGCCACAGCGCAGAAACCTGACACAGAACCGGGAAATACAGAAATAACTGAGCAGGAGGCTACAGATATGACACAGACCTCAAACGGAGCGGGCATGGATCGCATCACATATCGTGACGGCTTTTATCAGGAAACGCTCTCCGATACCTTGATAGAACGTATTACCGGAAGCTCCTACCATGAAAATGATGATATTTCTTTAGACCAGCTACGGTTTTTACACGTTCTGTATTATGATTTTAATAATGAAATAAAAGATGGGGAACTGATCTGCAACAAACAGATCGCAGATGATCTGCTGGAAATCTTCAGCACATTATATGACAATGCCTACCAGATCGACAAGATACAGCTTATTGATGTCTATGATGCAGACGATGATCTTTCCTGCGCAGATGACAATACTGCCTGCTTTAACTACCGCGTCGTTGCAGGCAGCACTACGCTGTCCAAACATGCCCTTGGCATGGCAATCGATATCAATCCGTTCTACAATCCTTATGTGACCTATCCCGACGGAAAGGAGCGGATCTCACCTGCAGGCAGCGAAGTCTACGCCGACCGCAGCAATGACAATCCTCATATGATCCAGAAAGGAGATCTTTGCTATCAGCTTTTTATCGATCACGGTTTTACATGGGGCGGTGAGTGGAAATCACTCAAAGATTACCAGCATTTCCAGAAAGTCATCAATTAATTATGATGTAAAAAAAGGACATCCGATCGGATGTCCCTTTTGTTTGCTCTGAAATTATACTAACTCAAGTAATACTTCCATTGCGCCATCGCCTTTACGCTGACCGATCTTTACGATACGAGTGTAACCACCCTTGCGGTCTGCATATTTAGGTGCGATTTCGTCAAACAGCTTAGCTGCCATATCTACTTCTTTTGTTCCTTTTTTCTTACCAGCGTTTGCTGTAGGAACTTCCTTTACAGGATAAAGAACCTGAAGCATCTGACGTCTTGCATGAAGACGTGAAGGCTGATCCTTCTTGATTGTCTTCTCTACTTCATCGTATACAGTAACTTTCTTACCATCTACAACTTCTTTTACTCTCTTGCCATCTTTGTCCTTGCGGGCAACCTTAGCTGTAACCTTAACTGTTTCAAAGTTATCTTTTTCTTTTACTGCTAAAGTGATAAGCTTTTCAGCGATTTTCTTTACTTCTTTAGCCTTAGCTTCTGTTGTAACGATCTTTCCGTTGTATAACAGATTTGTTACCTGATTTCTAAGTAATGCTTTTCTCTGGTCAGATGTTCTGCCAAGTTTTCTGTACTTTGCCATGTTTACGTCCTCCATTCATGGTGAATCCGGCATTGCTCTTCGGGCTTACATACCGAACCGTTAATTTGTTCCATGTCAGACAGGCATGCAAATGCTCATCGGGCTTACTTCGCATGTCGCTCTGCATTTATTATTCCTCAGCGTTATTCAGCTCTAAACCGAGCTCTTTCAGCTTCGCTAAAACTTCTTCTAATGACTTACGTCCAAGGTTACGAACCTTCATCATATCATCGGAAGTTTTATTTGTTAATTCTTCAACCGTATTGATACCGGCTCTCTTTAAGCAGTTGTATGAACGAACGGATAATTCCAGTTCATCAATGCTCATTTCCAGAACTTTTTCTTTCTCGTCGTCTTCTTTTTCTACCATAACTTCTGCAGTCTTGGCATTCTCAGACAGATCAATAAAAAGTCCTAAATGCTCACTAAGTACCTTAGCTGCAAGGCTTACCGCCTCATCCGGAGCCAACGTGCCATTCGTATAAACATCTAATGTCAGTTTATCATAGTCTGTTACCTGTCCGACACGGGTATTTTCTACAGTCATATTGACTCTTTCTACAGGTGTGTAGATAGAATCTACTGCGATAACTCCGATTGGCAGATCTTCTGATTTGTTCTTTTCAGCACTTACATATCCTCTGCCCTTTGTAATGGTCAGTTCCATGTATAATTTGCTTTCTTTGCCACCACTCAGTGTAGCAATGACCTGATCGGAATTAACGATTACGATATCCTGGTCACACTGAATATCAGATGCTCTGACAACGCCTTCGCCTTCAAACTCAATATAAGCGGTTTTTGGCTCATTTGTGGAACTCATGTTCTTGATAGCAAGACTCTTTAAGTTCATGATGATTTCTGTTACATCTTCCTTAACACCAGGAATTGAACTGAATTCGTGCAGAACGCCTTCAATCTTAACGCGGCTGACAGCAGCGCCAGGTAATGAAGACAGCATGATTCTTCTTAATGAGTTGCCAAGAGTGATTCCATAACCACGCTCTAATGGCTCAACGACGAATCTGCCGTATTTTCCGTCATCTGAGATTTCAGCAACCTCGATATTAGGTCTCTCAAAATCAAACACTGTAAATACCCTCCTTACAATATAATTGTAATATAGCGATCCAGCAAAGGAACGCTTCCATGCCTACGAATTATTTAGAATATAATTCGACGATAAGCATTTCGTCAACAGGTACATCAATCATTTCTCTTGTAGGAAGTGATTTAACAGTTCCTTTTAATCCTTCGATATCCTGATCTAACCATTCCGGAACTAATCTTCCTTCTGTTACTTCTACGATATCTTTGTATCTCTGTAAACTCTTGGATTTTTCTCTGATTTCGATCACATCACCGGCTTTTACAAGATAAGACGGAACATTGACACACTTTCCGTTTACCAGTACATGTTTGTGATCAACAACCTGTCTTGCTTCTCTTCTTGTTCTTGCAAAGCCAAGACGGAAAACAATATTGTCTAATCTTCTTTCCAGAAGAACCATTAAGTTTTCACCGGTCTGACCTTTCATAAGATCAGCTTTCTTATAGTAATTTCTGAAAGGTTTTTCTAATACGCCATAGATGAATTTCGCTTTCTGTTTCTCACGAAGCTGCATTCCATACTCGCTGACCTTTCTGTTTGCTCTTACAAGCTGACGGTTTGATTTCTTGTCATATCCAAGATAGCTTGGTTCAAGACCAAGTGATCTACATCTTTTTAAAACAGGGACTCTGTTTACTGCCATTTATTTTTCCTCCTGATATTGTTTACAGTACACAATGTACTTTCTTCCAACATATTTACATTTATTATCAGAACCTCTTGCATGCGAAATCGCATCGCAATGCGCGAAGCTGCATCATGTATCACAGACACATGACATTTTAAAAAATCCAAATCTAGTCTTAGTACTACACACGACGACGCTTTGGTGGACGGCAACCATTATGAGGTACCGGTGTTACGTCACGGATGCTGGTAACTTCAAGTCCACAAGCCTGTAATGCACGGATAGCTGCTTCACGTCCTGAACCAGGACCTTTTACCATAACATCAACAGTCTTTAAACCATGTACTAATGCTGCCTTTGTAGCAGTTTCTGCTGCCATCTGAGCTGCATAAGGAGTAGATTTCTTTGAACCTCTAAATCCCAGACCACCGGCACTTGCCCAGCTAAGAGCATTTCCTTCATTATCTGTCAGTGTAACAATTGTATTGTTAAAAGACGCCTGGATATGTGCCTGTCCGTGTTCAACGTTTTTCTTTACACGCTTCTTTGTTACTTTTTTTGCAACCTGTTTAGCCATAATTAAACTAACCTACTTTCTCTTAAACTAAATCCTTATGGATTATTTCTTCTTATTTGCTACTGTTCTCTTCGGACCCTTACGTGTTCTTGCGTTAGTCTTTGTCTTCTGACCACGAACCGGAAGTCCTTTTCTGTGACGGATACCACGATAGCATCCGATTTCCTGTAATCTCTTGATGTTAAGAGCAACTTCTCTTCTTAAATCACCTTCTACTACCTGTGTAGCGTCGATTACTTCACTGATTCTCTTTACTTCGTCGTCTGTTAAATCTCTACAACGAGTATCTGGATTAACTTTTGCTTCTGCTAAAATACGATCTGCACTTGTTCTACCGATTCCGTAGATATAAGTTAAACCGATTTCAACACGTTTGTCTCTAGGTAAGTCAACACCTGCAATACGAGCCATTTTCAATTCCTCCGTTTTCCGGGTACTTTTTGTACCTAAACTTAATGTTACTAATTGACTGGGGCATAAACACAAAAATGCCCAACCGGAATACTCCGGTCTTTCCGATACTAAGCTTCTGAATTCTCGGTATCAATAAGTAATTCTCCGTAGGCTCACTACGTAAAATTATCTTAATCAGCCTATCTTTTGACGGAAAGATAAGCTGTCAGCCGCTAAATCGTGATACTGGATAATCCTGGTCTGTTTATTATTGGATTAGCCCTGTACCTGTTTGTGTTTTGGGTTTTCACAGATAACTCTGATTTTACCCTTTCTTTTGATGACTTTGCACTTTTCGCAAATTGGTTTTACTGATGATCTAACTTTCACGTTAAACCCTCCTTTCAAAAAAGACCGTTTTACATTATAGCATGGCAAATTTACATTTGCAATACTTTCACAAAATAATTTTTATTTATCTCTCCAGATGATTCTTCCCTTTGAAAGGTCATACGGGGATAACTCCAGTGTTACTTTATCGCCCGGTAAGATACGGATAAAATTCTGACGCAGCTTACCACTGATATGTGCAAGCACCTTGTGTCCATTTTCCAGTTCTACCTGAAACATGGTGTTTGGCAGCTTCTCCACTACTGTTCCTTCGATTTCAATGACATCTGTTTTTGACATTTTACTCCTCCACTTGACTACTCTTTATCAGTTTAATTGTTCTCTTGATCTCCTCATCTCTGACAGACTCTTTTGCTTCAAGCTTCTGTCTGAGCTCTTTCAGTGCTTCATTTTCCTTTTTCCAGATCTGAATATGCTTTTTGTTCTTCTTTTTCGGCTTTGCAACCGGTCTGTATTTTCCATCCGTAAGCCATACATATTCATCTGTTTCTTCTATTATGATATATAAGGTATCTTTATCGTGTCCGGCTTTCGCCGCAGCTAGCATTCCTACCATATGATCCGTTCCTTTATTCTGTTCCTTACTTTCAGAGTCACTGTCCTGTGCCTTTCAAGTTCATCTGGGAACTTCCTATTCACAGATGAACCTTTCTTTCCTTGCCGAACTGCTGTGGCACCG
>OIYT01002743.1_pt1 | contig 10322 bp, 10 predicted proteins | sample 1588201 | NCBI WGS metagenome assembly OIYT01 (sample SAMN03283260) | human gut metagenome | biome: human-associated habitat; material: feces | host: Homo sapiens | place: USA | collected 2013
CCTGGACCGCCAGAACGCCCTCGTCCGTGATCTGGAGGTTGGTCTTCTTCTCCGGTCCGCCCCTCTTTTTCTTTTTCGGCTCGCTGTTGGGATATACCTTCCTGATATGCTGTAAGCTCACATCTGCCATGCCTGTGCGCTCCTTCCGTAAAGTGATGTCATCTCCGCGATGTGCCTTGTCAGTTCCTCCGTGATCTGTCCGGGCAGCATCCGCCACTGCCAGTTGCCGCCCAGGGTGCCCGGCGTGTTCATGCGGGAATCGGACCCCAGGCCCAGATAATCCTGCATCTGCGCCATGAACAGATCGGAAACGCTGCTCATGCCGCCCCGGAGAACGCCCCAGTGGAAGCCCTCCTCTTCATTCAATCCCAGATACCGGCGGGCCATGGCGATGTCGGCGGGGTCCGCCTCGTCCTTCCAGCCCATCAGAGTGGCGTTGTCATGGGTCCCCGCGTAGCAGACGCAGTGGGGCGTGTAGGTATGGGGGAGGTAATTGCTGGGCTCCCGGGAGTCAAAGGCGAATTCCAGTACCTTCATCCCGGGGAAGCCGGAGTCCCGCAGGAGCTTCTGGACCTCCGGGGTCAGATAGCCCAGGTCCTCCGCGATGAACTGGATGTTGGGGAAGCGGGCGGTCAGCACCCGCAGGAGGTCCATGCCGGGTCCCTTGACCCAGCGCCCGATCTTCGCGGTGGTCTCCCCGTAGGGGACGGCCCAGTAGCTCTCCAGGCCCCGGAAATGGTCGATGCGCAGGATGTCGTACAGGCGGGCGGCGCCGCCGATCCGGCGAATCCACCACCGGTAGCCGTCCCGGCCCATGGCCTCCCAGTCGTAGAGCGGGTTGCCCCACAGCTGCCCGTCGGCGCTGAAGTAGTCCGGCGGCACGCCCGCCACCTCCCGGGGGACGTTGTTCTCGTCCAGCTGGAAGCTCCTGGGGTCCGCCCACACGTCGGCGGAATCCATGGACACGTAGATGGGCAGGTCGCCGATGATGCCCACGCCCTGTTCGTGGGCGTAGGCCCGCAGCGCCTCCCACTGGCGGAAGAACAGATACTGGATATACGTGAACAGGCGAATATCCGCCGCCAGCGTTTCCCGGTACCGCGCCACCGCCCCGGGCCGGCGCAGGCGGATCTCCCGGTCGGGCCACGCGGTCCAGGCCGTCATGCCGAAATGGCGCTTCAGGGCCATGAACAGAGCGTAATCCGGCAGCCATTCCCTGTTTTTCTCCGCGAAGGCGGCCACCTTCTCAGCGTCCCGCTCCCAGCCCCGGTCGGCGGCCTTTCGCAGCAGGGAAAAGCGGTTTTCATAGATGGCGGCGTAATCCACCCGGCCGGGGTCGCCGCCCCAGCGGACCGCCTCGATCTCCGCCCGCTCCAGCAGCCCGTCCTCCCGCAGATAGTCCAGGTCGATGAAGTAGGGGTTGCCGGCGTAGGCGGAAAAGCTCTGGTAGGGGGAGTCGCCATAGCTGGTGGGGCCTAGGGGGAGCATTTGCCAGTAGGACTGGCCGGCGTCTTTCAGGAAATCGGCGAAATCATAGGCCGCCTTGCCCAGGGTACCGATGCCATAGGGGGAGGGCAGGGAGGATACCGCCATTAAAATACCGCTGCTTCGTTTCATAACTCAACTTCTCTCTTGGATAGGATTTGACTTTCAGCCGGACGGTCCCGGCCAAAATATACGGGGGCGGGTGATCAGCCCGCCCCCGGCGTGTTGTAAGTTTAGCCCTTGACGGCGCCTGCCGCCACGCCCTTGATGATGTGCTTCTGGCAGCAGAGATAGAAGATGATGACCGGGACAATGCTCAGCAGGATCAGCGCCATGGTGGCGCCCATATCCACCTGTCCGTAGCTGCCCTTCAGATACTGGATGACGATGGGGATGGTGCGGTATTTGTTCAGATCCAGCACCAGGTACGGCAGCAGAAAGTCGTTCCACACCCACATGATCTCCAGCACGCCCACGGAGATAAACGTGGGCTTCAGCATGGGCAGCACCACCAGGAAGAAGGTACGCACAGGCCCACAGCCGTCAATGGCGGCAGCCTCCTCGATCTCCAGCGGGATCGTCTTGACAAACCCGGAGAACATGAATACCGCCAGTCCCGCACCGAAGCCCAGGTACACGATAGGTATTGTCCACGGTGTGTTCAATCCGATCTTGGCAAAAGCCATAGAGGTGAGGCTAAAGTAGGGAAGCTTGACCTGCTCGGCGGTGCGGGACAGGGTGAACATCACCATCTGGAACGGCACCACCATGGAGAACACGCACAGGTAGTACACGATCTTGCTGAACAGACTGCCCACACGGGCCACATACCACGCGGCCATAGAGGTGCAGATCAGGATCAGCGCCGAGGAGACCAGGGTGATGAACAGACTGTAGAACACCGCCTTGATAAACGGATAGTTGCCGAAGGTCATGCCCTTGATATAGTTCTGCCAGCCCACGAAGGTGTCCTCATTGGGCAGGGCGAACGTATCGGTATTGACAGCGGCATTGGTCTTGAAGGAGTTGATCAGAACGATGACGATGGGCAGCACATACACGATGCAGATCACCGTGAACGCTATGGTCAACACCATTTTGCTGCGGTCATGCTTTTTGGCAAGGCTCGTCTGCATTACTGCTGCACCTCCTTTTTACGGGTAGCCCGGAGTTGGATCAGTCCGATAGCCGCCACCAGTATGAAGAACAGCACGGCTTTGGCCTGGGCCACGCCGCGGTTGTTGCCGCTGCCGGAGTAGAAGGAGTTGTAGATGTTCAGGGCCAGCATTTCCGTGGTCTTGATAACGCTGCCGTCCGCCTGCTGCAGGAAGGGGCGGCCGCCGGTCAGGGCCAGGTTCTGGTCAAACAGCTTGAAGCCGTTGGTCAGCGTCAGGAAAATGCAGATGGTGAAGGAGCTCATCATGTTGGGGATAGTGACCTTCCACAGGGTCTGCCAGTTGGTGGCGCCGTCGATGCGGGCCGCCTCCAGCATATCCTCCGGCACGGACTGCAATCCGGCGATGTAGATGATCATCATATAGCCCACCTGCTGCCAGCACAGCAGGATGATCAACCCCCAGAAACCGAAGTGGCTGTTCAGTACCACGGACTGGCCGTAAGCGACCAGAAAGCCGTCGAAGATCATGGACCAGATGTAGCCCAGCACGATGCCGCCGATCAGGTTGGGCATGAAGAACACCGTCCGGAACAGGTTGGAGCCCTTGATGCCCCGCGTCAGCGCATAGGCCACCGCGAAGGCCAGCGCGTTGATGAACAGCACCGACACAAAGGCAAACAGCGCCGTGAACAAGAAGGCATGGCGGAAGCTGCTGTCGGCAAAGGCCTTCAGATAGTTGTCAAAGCCTACCCATGTCCACTTGCTGGTCAGCTTGAATTTGCAGAAGGACAGGAACGCGCCCTTCAGGAACGGGTAGATGAACCCGATGCAGAAGGCGGCAAAGGTGGGCAGCAGAAACAGCCACACCATGCGCTGAATTGGCCGTCGGACCAGTCGGCTGTTCAGCGCAGCCGCGTCCCGTTTCGCTTGAAATCGTTTCATTAGACCACTCCTGTTCTCCGTAGTTTTGTCACAGCGAAAGCTCTCCTCCGAAGTGCGTTCGAAGGACAGCGCACGCCGTCACAGAGTAAGAAAGAGGGGGCGGGCGAAAAGCCCGCCCCCTGTGCGTATGTGGTTGAAACCGTAGCTTAGCCGTTGGCGATATCGTTGTTGTACTGGGTAGCCCAGCCTTCCACGAAGGCGGTCTTCACATCGTCCCAGCTGCCGCCGTCGGCGGTATACTTGCCCAGAGCGTCGACCACAGCGGCACGCCAGTCATTGACAGCGGGGGTGTAGTTGAAAGCCCAGGTGACAGGATAGCAGCCATTGGCAACATACTCGTTGGCCAGAGCGCTGAACGGATTGGAGGGAGCCTTGGAGGCCTGGAACGGGCAGGCGCCGAACTGCTCAGCCATCATGGTAGTGCCTTCCTCGGAGGTAACGACCCAGTTCAGGAAGTCCAGAGTGGCCTTGATGTCCTCCTCGGAGGCGTTCTTGTTGACGGACCAGTAGTTCTCGGTACCGGTGCACAGGCCGGCCTTCTCCTCGCCCTCAACGCCGCAGTAGATGGGGATCATGGTCAGGTCGTCAGCGTTCATGCCGAACTTCTCGCCGGTCAGGTTGCTGTACTCCCAAGTGCCGTTCTGATAGAACACAGCCTTGCCCTCGCCGAACTCGGCCTCAGCCTGGTCGCCGGTGGCGGTCAGCAGGGCGGCGCCGGTGGTGGCGGAGTCAGTGGTGTACAGGTCCCAAATGGCCTTGTAGTTGTCCAGATAAGTACCCTTGATGGTGGCGGGCTTGCTGGTCACGCCTTCATCGCGGAACTCATAGAACAGAGGCATATTGGCCAGGTGGCCGGAGAAACGCCAGGCGGAGGTGCCGTCCAGACCGGCGGAGGTGAAGGCGTCGAAGCCCAGCTCAGCGGCGCGGCTGTGGATGTCGTCAGCGACCTTCTTCAGGGACTCGAAGTTGGTGATGTCGGTGACCTCATAGCCGGCTTCCTTCAGCAGCGCCTTGTTCACGATGATACCGTAGGTCTCCAGGCAGTAGCCGATGGAGATGACCTCACCGTCGGCGTTCTTCAGGGCATAATCCTTGGAGGTCAGCTGGTTGTACACGTCGCTGCTGCTCAGGTCGTAGCAGAACTCACCCCAGGTAGCCACGCCGCCCTCGTTGCACTGGAACAGGGTGGGCGCGTCTTCCTTGTCCATCTCGGACACCAGGGTGGACTCATACTCGCCGGAGGCGGCGGTGAGGATCTTGACGGGCACGCCGGTCTTCTCGGTGTAGGTGGCGGCCAGAGCCTTCCACGCGTCGTCGGACTCAGGCTTAAAGTTCAGATAGTACACGCTGCCGGTGGCAGTGTCGCCGCCCTCGGTCTTGGTGTCGTCCTTCTTCTCACCGCAGGCCACCAGAGACAGGGCCATCACGAGAGCAAGAAGCATTGCAAGAAACTTCTTCATGGTAATTACTCCTTTTTTGTTTTTATTTTCACATCACAAGGATGTAAAAAACAGATCATTAGGGTACAAAAAACAAATTATTGGGATGCAGGAAACGGATCCTTAGGATACACAAAATAGATCACAAAGATATACAAAAGTATCACCTGGGCGCGGCCACGCTGCGGCCCTGGCGCAGGGTGGTGGGCAGCAGCTCACAGGCGTGGGAGCCCTTGTGCCGCACCATGTCCAGCAAAATCTCGGCGCTGCGGCGGCCCATTTCCTCCATAGGCTGGCACAGGGTGGTCAGCGGCGGCTCAATATAGGCAGACAATTCTAACCCATCTATCGCTATAACGGAACAGTCCTCGGGGATACGCCTGCCGGCGTCCATCAAAGCCCGCATGGCACCAATGGCCATAGAGTCCGCGATGGCGAAAAGTGCTGTAAAATCAACATTTTCGGCCATTTTTTCCTGCACGGCTCTGTAGGCGTCCTTCGCGCCGAATCCGCCGGTGGAGATCACCAGTTCCGGGTCCACAGGGATGCCGTGACTCTCCAGCGCCTGCACATAGCCCTCATAGCGTAGCTGGCTGATAGACTGGTCATCGGGCCGGGAGATCAGCGCGGCGATGCGCCGGTGCCCATGGCGGTACAACTCCTCCACCGCCTGCTGTGCGGTGTCACCGTCGGCGATGGACACAGAGGAATACTCGCCCTCGATCAGCGTGCCATAGCGGTTGGAGTAGGAACAGCACACAAAGGGAACGTTCAGCATCGCCAGATCAGCGGGGGTGTAATCAAACCGACCGCCCAGGAACACGATGCCCTGCAGGCGCTTTTCGCGCTCCATGACCGCACCGCATTTGACCTCGTCGTCGCAAGTACCGATCTGCTGCATGACCATTGTAAAACCGGCATCGGTGATGGTGCGTTCAATGGCGCGGATAATGTCGGTGTAGAACGGATTGGACACACCGCGGACTACCAGACCCACAGCGTCGGACTTGGTGCGTACCAGATCGCGGGCACTGTTGTTGGGAATGTAGTTGCTGTTCTTGATAGCGGAAAGCACCTTACGCCGGACATCCTCACTGACATCCGGCCGGTCATTCAGCACACGGGAGACGGTACTGACGCTGACGCTGCACTGTTTTGCTATATCCTTGATCGTCATACCTGGGTGTGCCTCCTACTATACCAGATCGAAAGGAAAGAAAATCGTCAGAGGAAAGCGAAAACATTACCGGTAACGTTTCCGTTCAACATAGTTATCCTATCAGTGTTTGCCGCAATTGTCAATTGCTTCGCTGTATTTTTGCCGAAACGCACAGAAAAGACGGTGGTTTTCTTGTGAAAATCACAAGAAAACCACCGCCCGATTGAACGGGCGGCGACGAAGTATCGAATGTACGGCGCAAAATGGCGGAATTACCGGCGAAGGAGGGCGCGGCGCGCCCTCCAGTCGGGCAGATAGGCTTCCACCTCGCGGTAGAAGGCGGGGGAGTGGTCGTGGTGGCGAATGTGCGCCAGCTCATGGACCACCACGTATTCAATGGCGGTCTCGGGATAGGCCATCAGGTAGAGGGAGAAGCTGAGACGGTTTTTGCCGGAGCAGCTGCCGAAGCGGGTGCGGGCGGCGGTGATGGTGATACCGGCGGGCTGCACGCCCATGCGCTGGGCCCAGTGGGCCACCAGGGGCGGCAGTGTCTCTTTTGCCTGCTGCCGCCATGCATCCGTCTGTGCCGCAGACGGCTCCGGGTGGGCGGCCAGAAAGGCCTGCCTTGCGGCAAGGTGCTTTTCCAGCCAGCCGCGGTGGTTGTCTACAAAGCGGGTGATATCCGCATCGGAGGCCCGCAGGGGGGCGCGGACCAGGGCGGTGCCCTGCCGGGTGACCTCCAGCGCCAGGGTGCGCCGGCGGGAGCGTATCACAGTATAGTCGATCATTGGCCGTCCTCCGGGATGAAACGCGGGCCGCGGTAACCGTCGCGGTCCACGATCTCGGACCACATGGCGGCGGGGCGCACCCACAGACCGCCATTATCATACAGGGCACGGTAGACCACCAGTTCCTCCAGTGTTTCAGAGTGGCGGGCGGTGCCGATGACCTCATATTCATTACCCTTAAAGTGGCGGTAGCGGCCTGGTTTTATCGTTGTCATACTATATACTCTCCTGACAGGTAACAGTTGTGTTGACGATACGAATAGTATATACTATTGGCAGTGATTTGTAAATCGGAGGTGCAAAGATGAAAAACACCACGCTGTGCTATATCGAAAACGAACGGGGTGAATACCTGATGCTGCATCGGGTGAAGAAGCAGAACGACCTGAACCACGACAAGTGGATCGGCGTGGGCGGCAAGTGCGAGGAGGGCGAGAGCCCGGAGGAGTGCGTTTGCCGCGAGACGCTGGAGGAGACGGGCCTGACCCTGACCGACTATCGGTATCGGGGGGTCATCACCTTTGTGTCGGATATCTGGGAGGGGGAATATATGCACCTGTTTACCGCCACCGGCTGGACGGGAACGCTGCGGGAATGCGATGAAGGTGTGCTGGAATGGCTGCACAAGGATGCGCTGGCGGCGCTGCCCCAATGGGAGGGGGACAAGCTGTTTCTGGCGCTGATCCACGAGCCGGAGACACCGTTTTTCTCCATGAAGCTGCAATACGCGGGCGATACGCTGGTGTATGCCGCTCTGAACGGAAAGGAGCTGGCGGTATGATCCTGGTGAGCGCGTGCCTGCTGGGCTGTGCCTGTCGCTACGACGGGCAGAGCAAGCCCAACCCGCTGGTACAGGAGCTGGCCCGGCGTGGACTGGCGGTGCCGGTGTGCCCGGAGCAGCTGGGCGGGCTGCCTACGCCCCGAAATCCCTCCGAACGGCGGGGGGACCAGGTGGTGATGAACGATGGCCGAGACGTGACGGCGGAGTACCGCCGGGGCGCGGAGGAGACGCTGCGCCTGGCGCGGCTGTACGGCTGTACCGCCGCCGTGCTGAAGGAGCGAAGCCCCTCCTGCGGCTGCGGGCGCATCTATGACGGGACGTTCACCGGCACACTGACGACCGGCGACGGCGTCACGGCGGCGCTGCTGAAAGCCCACGGCATCCCGATGTACGGCGAGAGCGAATTGGAGAAGCTGCTGTGAGCCGTCTCTCCCATTTTATTTTCCGCCAAAGGCGCACAAATTTTGAATTTACATTTGGCAGAAAAGCAGGTATAATATGACCAACAGCGTTGATATGTGCGGCGACGGGAGCTCCCGTCATTCCGTGGGTACCCACGGAATGATGCCGCCTGTATGCTATGGGAGAATAAAAGGAGGAGTGTACAATGAAGAAGCACGTAGTAGGTATATTTTTTGCGTTGGTGCTGTGTTTGGCGATGGTGCCCATTTCTGCTTTTGCGGCGGGAAAGACAGCCATTAGAACGGTTGATGAACTGATGCAATTTGCGGCGGACGTAAACGCGGGTGCATACGACGGCAAGACCGATGCTGTAGTAAGCCTGGAATCCGATTTAGATTTGAGCGGTAAAACATGGACGTCGATTGGATGCGCCGACAACGACGCTAACGTTCCGCATTTTTTCAGCGGAAAATTTTACGGCAACGGACATACGATTTCTAATTTGGACTTTTCCGATGCCTATGGCATGATTGAATATGAATCATATGGCTTTTTCGGATATATTGAGAACGCCGAGATTTCCGGTCTTACTGTACAGGGCTCTGTAAATGCTACTGGTTCAAGGAAATACTCTGATTTTGGCTCCATTGTCGGTGCATCTAACAAGAGTACGATTCGTGATTGTGTATCTGATATATCATTCACTAACAGTGACAATTATCTCGACGGTTCTATTGGCCTATGTGGGTTTGCTATGGACTCCACCTTTGAGCACTGCCAAAGCAAAGGCAGCATTAGTGTCACTCGAACTGATAATGGCGTTGCCAGTCTAAACGTTGGTGGTATTGTTGGTTATGCTGGTGGCACTTCTGAAATCCGCTACTGTGTCAACACAGCTGACATAGAGGTTTGCGCCAACAGCATCGGCGGTATTGCCGGCTCTCTGGGCAGTGGTAATCCGTCCATAACAAATTGCTATTCCATCGGCAAATTGACGGTTCTCGGCAAACCTTCTGGCGGTAATACGGGCGGCATTGTGGGCTACATCTACGGTGACCCCCCTATCAAGAGCTGTTATTTCGCTGGTGAAATTGATTTGACCAAATATGGTGTCACCACACCACCATATAAGCGTCTCGGCGGACTTGTTGGTAAGGTTGAATCCGGCACCCCTGTTTTTAAGAACAACTACTATACCGAAACTGCAAACGTTGATTCCTGCGCCACCGATGGTACTATCGCTGGCACCGCAGAATCCATCGATTCCATGAAAACCAAGGAATTTTACGACAAGCTCACCCAGAACGGCGGCGACTACCGCTTCAACCCGAATGGCACACCGCTTCTGCCGGAGCACAAGTATCCGACAGTAGAGGAAACGCCGCGTTACTACTACAGCTCTGCGACTACCGCGAAGGACGAGGGCAAGACCGGCTCCCCCAAGACCATAGATGCGGGCGTGGGAATGTACGCCGTGAGTGTGGTGTTGTCTCTGACCGGGATGGTCTACGTGAGTAAGAAGAAATCTTGAGAACGCAAAAAAGAAATCCCGAAAGGGATTTCTTTTTTGTCGGGGGACGAAGTCCCACGCCAGCGTGAGCGCTGGCTCACAATGACACCTCATCCGTCAACGCTTCGCGTTGCCACCTTCCCCTCAAGGGGAAGGTTTCGGGCGGACAGAGTCGTCCACCCCTACAGCGCCTACACAATATACAAATTATTTTTACAGATAGGACACCCATCATGAAAGAACTTTTTTTACTGAAATTGGGCGAGATCGTCCTGAAAGGGCAGAACCGCCGAACATTTGAGGACAAGCTGAAAGCCAACACGCGCCGGAGAATGGCCGTGTTCGGCGACTTCAAGGTGACGATCACGCAGTCTACGCTCTATGTTGAGCCGAAAAACGACGAGTGCGATCTTGACGGCGCGTGGGAAGCCTGCGGCACGATCTTCGGCATCGCGCAGATGTGCCGCTGCCGCGCGTGCGAGAAGGATCTCGACGCTATCTTTGCCGCCGTCTGCGACTATCTCGGCGACGAGCTGTCCATGGCCAGGAGCTTCAAGGTCGAGTCCAAGCGCTCGGACAAGCGCTTCCCGCTCAACTCCATCCAGATCTCGCAGGAGATCGGCGGCCGTCTGGCCGAGGAATTCCCGAATGTTGCGGTCGATGTCCATACCCCGGATTACACCGTCAACATCGAGGTCC
>OIYT01002745.1_pt1 | contig 10311 bp, 6 predicted proteins | sample 1588201 | NCBI WGS metagenome assembly OIYT01 (sample SAMN03283260) | human gut metagenome | biome: human-associated habitat; material: feces | host: Homo sapiens | place: USA | collected 2013
CGACAAGACCTGTATTGACATATACCATGTAATAGAAACTTATCGTCTCAGCAATTTCACCGTCTTCATCATATACATAAGCCTCACATTTGTAATCACCGAGATCGTTTCTGGTAATGCCCTTCAGCGTCAGACTTGCTCCGGTCTCCTTCTCCATCGGAAGGTATGTGCCGGATTCCTTGTCATACTTGTACCAGTCATAGTACAGTTTGTATTCCTTGGCACAGGTTGCATGTGTGTTGATGGTCAGATCAGATCCGAGAGACACTTCATATCCAATGGTATTATCTGAATCATATGCCTCTGTTTCTGCCTCCAGCTCGTAAGTACGGGACAATGTGAATGTAACCTCACAGCTATTACCGTTCTCATCCATTACTTCACATTTATAAGTACCGTAGCTTTCCGGTGTTACGACATCAATCTTATAACTGCTGTCGGTTGCACCACCAATCGCTCTGTCGGTTCCGTAGATCAGCTTATACCACTGATATTTCAGTGCCAGCTTATCCTTAGATACGGCTCTGACAGAAAATGCTGCATTTCTGCCCAGTACAGCTTCTACATCCTCTTTGTAACCCTTTGCAACCTCTGCAAAGATCTTGCCATTATCGCTTTCCTCGGTTACAGTACACCGAAATGTTCTCCATGCTGTATCATCACAGGAGATTTCACAATAGTAGGTACGGAATTCATTCTCTCCGATATTCTTGATCGTGTACTCTGCATCTGTGGCACCATAAATGGTTACCTTATTGTCATTCTTGTCAAAATAGTACCACTGATACGTCCAGTCATATCCCTTACCATTCTTGATCACCGGCTTCATGAGAGTAATATCGTCACCCAGCTTCGCCTGAAGTGTCTGATCATTAGTGCTCTCATCAAGCTCTGCTTCATTCTGCTGGTAAGTTTCAAATTCTGTGGTAACTGTGTATTTGTCCTGCTTATTGTCAACGGAAGCCTCTACATAAATGGAACCAAAGTCTTCCTTGGCAAGTTTGTCAATGGTATATGTGGTTTTATTGGCGTCCTTAATGTCAACACGCTCTCCGTCCTCATCATAGGTAAACCACTGATACTTCACATCCGAATCCTTGATCTTTGGATTGTCTGTCAGGATCTTTACAGAATAGGAAGCACTGGATCCCAGACTCTTGTACTGGGTTGCCGGTGTCAGCTTCTGCAGTTCAAAGTAATAATTATCATTTACGTAGAAATTAAATTTCTTTGTTACGGAAATTTTCTCATTTCCTCTCATTGTAAGATAAGAAACCTCACAATAGTAATCTGTGTAATCATCGTCGCTGTCAATCTTTAACTCATATGTATTGCTGTCCTGATTTAACAGCTCCCATTTCGTTGTTGCCTTATCGCCATCCTCATCAATGATATTCTCTGCACGATACCATGCATAGAATGGCTTAATGCCATCCTCCAGATCCATGTCTGCGGTCAGCTTGATCGTATCACCAATGTATGCATTGTAATATGTATCCTTCGGTGTATATACGATCACCTTTGCAGCCGCCGGCTGAAGCTCGATGAGCATGTTCTTCTCTTCCTCCAGTCCCAGCTCTCCACCATAAACCGGATCCTTTACGGTAACGCTGTACATACCGTAATCATCGTCCGATACATTTTCAATGTTCAATACGGAAGAATTTGCTCCCTCAATATCCTCGAAGTAGCCATCCTCGTTTTTCTTTGCCCACTGATAAGAGATTGGATATACCTCTTTGTTGTTATTGTTGGCTACTACCTGCAGTGTTGCTGTAGTACCGGCTGCAGCCTTCACCGTGTTGTTCTTGGCATAAATAGTCAGCTCTGAATCATATGTCACATTATAATTGCAGGTATAACCTAAAAATGGATGATCATTTTCCTCTGCTTCGTCTTTATAAGCATTGATTTCCAGGCGATAATCTCCCAGACGCTCATCATTATACTCACTACCGTTCATCCCCGGAAGAACACATTCGGAACCATCCCCCGATGCTTCTACCTCCGTGTAATAATCCATGGTATACTTCTTTGTCCAGAAGCTTTTCTTAAGCTCGCTGTCATACCCACGGCTCCAATATCCGTCAAAATCGAGTACACTATGATACTTGTCTGCATCCTTAAAATCCGGATCCTCGCAGGTGTCTGTATCCTTTGGCAGATCTGCAGTCTCATCGGATGTGAGATCGTCATCATAAGGATCTCTATATGTTTTCTTAGTCCATTCCTTCGTATCTACATATTTGTACCATTTCTTCTCCACACGACAGCCCGGCGCATCATCGGTATATGCATAAAGAGTTACATCTTCTCCACGCATTGCTGTCACTGTGCCACTGTTGGTCTCCGGATTCAGGTCTATATCCTTCTGGGAGATTTTGAAGTAGTACTCATAAATATTTTCGTCAGCGTCTCCCTTCCGGGTAACGACAGACAGCTTATAATTCGCATAATTATAAAAGTCATATTCATCGTTTGGATAAAATGTTCCATCCTCCAGATCCCGAGGAGCTCCTACAAAATCTTCCTCAGATTCTGCCTTGATGGTTACACTGGCATCCGTTCCGATTACCTCTTTCTTTACCTTAAATCCGGGAGTTCCTTCGTCATTCGGATTATTGTCGTCCTTCTTTACCTCAGGAACAGAAGATAATTTTTCCCATTTGTAGCTGATATCATAATTCTTATCAACCTTTGTCTTGATGAACAGTTCCTGTGCCTCACCAATATCAAGCACATATTCGGAATCACTGATATCCTTTACAAGATATCCGTCCTCAGATATAAACTTAAATACCACATCCTTAGAGCAGGAAAGATCCTTGTAACCGATTCCCATCTTTGCCGTCACACGACAGATATAAGAATCCTCATAATCTGTAATCTTTGCATGAAGTGCACTGGTTGTTTCACCATCCAGAAGAGTCTCCTCTCCCTTTGCATTCACCTTATACCACTGATATTTGTATCCCTTTACCACCTTGGAATCACAAATGGTTACGTTAGTTACCTTCATGACAGCTTTTCCATCGTCTCTGACTGTAGTGGTTACCGGATCGTCCGAAAACGGTGTTGTCACAAACGGCGTATATTCCAGATTGAACTTTTTGGTAAAGGTTCCAAGCTTGATGTAACCATAGTAATAATCCACATCTACCTGGAAATATGTAACATTTTCCTTCTTGCCCTGGCCATCAAAATCAACCTTTGTATGCGGATAGCTGTAACTGGAAATATAGCTGGAGAAGTCTTCCGTCTGATCAACTAAAACCTTCTCCTTGTTATCTTTCCCGTAAGCGGTCCATTTGTATTTGTACTGCAATGCATTCGCATTAAATTTCTCCGGAAGATTGTCCTCTTCCTCTTCATTTCTGGTAAGTCCTGCTGACAGCTTTTGGTTGTCATAATTATATGGCGAATTGCCTGTCCATACGGATGCACCGTTTTCAGACTGATACGCTTCATAATCGCTGTAATGAGCAATTACATCTCCTGCATCCAGGCCATCCCAGATATCATGAATATCGATCTGACCCTCTTTCGCATCGCCTGTCACGAAATCCGCTGCGGTAAGTCCGTCATATTTACAGGTGTATTTGTATGTCCACTCACCATCTACCGGATTCTCCTCATCTGTATAAGTCGAAAATGCGAAGGAATCTTCCTGCGGATCCCCTGCGGTATCTGTGTAAGAATAATAAATTCTGGCTGGCTTGATCACACAGAGATATGATTTCTCCGCCTGATCGTTTGTCATGGTTGTGTCCTCGCCCTTTAAATAAAGTTTCTCATTCACGGCGTATGTCTCGTTGGAAGAATAGCTGTTTGAAACCTCCTGCTCCTCTCCCTTCTCATCATAGGAATACCACTGATAATTAATATCGCCGCTTTTTACATAGAACTCCGGTTCACTATCCTGAGCCATATCCGATGTATTGATGACCTTCTTTAATTCTGTCTCATTGAAGGAAGATGCCGGGATTGTGACAGCATCCTCATTTTCATCATAAACGATATCACCGTTTTCATCCTGTTTATACACAGAATCAAAAGGTGCTTTTGCCGTGATGGAAGAGGAATAAGAATCATCCCCAATATATGCCTTAATTCCTGTAAATGTCTGTGTTTTCGTAAGCTCTGTGTTATCTGCAGACAGCTGGAGCTGGTACTCGTCGGAGTCTGCATCGGCTGTCAACTGATCTATATATTCTTTATTCCAGCTTACAAGATTCACTGCTTCCTTCTTGGAATCCCCTGCGGCTGAAACAAAGGTCACATTAGCCGGAGCAGATGTCACTACCATTGCCGCCGCCAATGTATATGCTATCAATTTTGTTTTTAATCGCATGTTGTTCTCCTTTACTATATTTGATTTGTCTTCTCAAAGAAGCTTCTGTTCTGGCCGGAATCATTCATCCGTACTGTCAGAGTCCCAGACAAAGCTGACATTTATATATGCATTCACCGGATCTCCATCAGAATCCTTTGGACAAAGTCTGATATAATGTGAGCCTTCACTGAATGAGATATGTACATTTTTTTGCCAGCTGCTCGGTTTTGTGTCAGAACCATACTCTAACGGCTGCAGGGTTCCATTACTGTAATATGGACCTGCATAGACATCCGAAAGGGAATACTCGTCCGGATCCCATGACATCTTCAGAGTACCTGTACGATACTCATCCGTGGTAACCTTCAGATAAAGAGGCTGATTAGGGTTAATATAATAGCTCGTAGCATCTTCTGTCAGTATTGAAGCGTTTTCCACCTGATCGCTGAAATAATAATCGTCCAGCTCTATACCGGATCGACTAGAGTCATATACCGTAAAGCTTCCCAGTGTTTCCTTGGAATAGTTCCACATGTTTATATACGCTTTTGCCGTATATTCTGTTCCGTCATCGGAGGTATCCTTTGGAAGGCTTACCGAAAACATTCCCGTAGATTCATCTGTTGTTGCCTTTGCAGTCCATACAATGCTATCTCCTTGATAGAAATAAATGTCCGTACTCTTTAATGTCAAGCCGTTCGCATAAGCGGTTCCTGATATGAGCACCTGATCTGCCGGCACCGCTGTTGGTTTCAATGCGGACGGAGTTGATGTGACAGGTACCGTTGTCGCTGTTGGCATCGGTTCTGCTCCACCATCAAATACCGTACCCGGTTTCGAATTTGGAAGTGTAAACGGAGGACGTGGTTCCTGTACTGCTCCCTGTTCTCCCTCCGGAATACCGCCCGGTTTCGATGTATTCAATACAACCGGCGTCTCTGTCGGAGCCGGTGTCTCACGGTATGCCGGCTGCTTGTTCACCGGGGCTGCTGGTGCTGCTGTCGTAAACAGAAGCGGATTTTTGCCTGCCGGTGCATTGGCAGCATTTGATCCGGTTGTAGCAGATCCCGAAGCCGTCACTGCTCCACCCGATGCCGATGCCGTTGGCTTCGTCGTTTTCTTCTTTGCCGCCTTTACTGTGACTTTGCAGATATACTTTTTCTTTCCAAGTTTCGCCGTAATCTTTGCTTTTCCGGCTTTTTTTCCTTTGACAGACACCACGTTCTTTTTCTTGACCGTAATACCTGCCACCTTTTTGTTGCTAATGCTCCATTTTACCTTCTTGAGCTGTTTCTTTTTGACATTTTTCAATATCAATGTTGCCTTTTTGCCAGCCTTAATGGTCAGCTTCGCCTTGCTTAGCTTTGTTTTGGCTGCCGCCTGTGCCGTCCCAGTCCCGGAAAGGGAAGAGACTACCAGTGCTGCCCCCAAAGACAAAGCCAGTACTTTTTTAAATTGTCTCATATTTTACTCCTTTTCATTTTATTTCACATGTATATCATGTGAGTGCATAAAAAGCCCTTTAAACTACGCTTTTCGAGAAAATTATAGCACAATGAAAACCTGTTTGCAATACGAAGCAGTTTGAGTATATTACTGTACTAATAATGATAAAACTTTTGGCCTTGCTCCCCGTTCATAGGTGAAGCCAAGAGGCAGACGGATAATTTCCGGCAGATAATATTTCTCATCTGAAATCTTTAAATAACCCTGTGCCTCTAATTTAGAAATTTCATCACCCGTCAATTCAATTTTGTCCAAAGTTAATGGCAATGTTTTTATTCCTTTCATTCTTTCGAATTTTTCTAAAATTTCATAAATGTTACGCATTTCCGTCCTGATTTCTTTATATTTATCAGTCGCACATCTTTTTCCACTATTTGCAACAGCCTTATCTAATTCTGAAATATCTGCATAACTTCCCTGAAACATTCCAGTTGACAGGATGTCTGCTATCAATTCTTTCTGCTTTTCAGTTGCCGGCAGCAAGGCGGTGGTACTGTCTACCTTCTCCACACCCTTACGGGTACTGATGTAATTCATGTAATTGGCAAGATGTGAAGGTGAGGCATTTTTTAAGTAGTTACATCGTAGTATTATTTTAGGCATCTATCCTCCTTGCTAAATTCTTTATTGATAGAATTGGGAAACTACTGTGTCAACTAAGTCATCATACGTAACTATTTCCACATCCGTATAATCTGATTTAATTTCTATCCATTCATCGCATTCAAAATCATTTCTTCGTCCTACAACCAAATATCTTTTGGGTTTATATACTTTAAATCCATATTTCTCCTCAAACCACCTTCTGTTATTTGGATCTTCAAAATAACTTCTATATACTCTTGTCTGTGCGATGTATGAATTAATCTCTGCACTGAATTGTTCACGGTTATTTCGTCCAACTACAGTATTTCTCTTAACTTTTGGTAATTTGAACTCTACAATATCCGCATATCCATTTGCTCTAACAACAAAAAAATCTGGTATAATTTCGTCTTTTTCCTCACTCTGCCACTCGCACTTAACTTGAGAATGTACTCCGGTTCCCATAAATCCCATACTAAGAATGAAGTGATTTTCTTGCTGTGCTAAAAATGAGGTAATAGTTGGCTCCGAATTCTCAGAGTTACCAAACAACTCGATAAACCTATTAATTTTCGGCAGCTTATCATATTTAAAATCTGCGGGTTCCGGATACTGATAAAAGAGGTCAGCTTGCCATAATCTGTCATATACTTCCAAACTAAAACCAATCTCATCCAGTTCTCCTTCTTCTGGCTCATTATAATGACAAGGGATAAAATCAATCCACTTTATAATTCTGGTTTTTAAATCATCATCTTTTGCATCAAAAAACATGCCATTAATTAGTCTAACAAATTGTCCCTCTACAATATCAAATCCCTGTGAATTGAAACTTACCATACTATTTTGAGCAGCAAAGTTCCATTTTAACTCAATCAGCTTATCTAATCCTGCATTTGTCGGAACCATTAAATCTTCATATATATCAGAGTATAATGGAAACGTAATCCCGCTAGTTCCATCAAAAGTAAAGCCAATTATCTTTTCAATAACTTGCTTTGAAGTCAAATCTTCTTTTGTGAAATCACGGACTACAATCATTCTTTCAGATTTATCCACAATATCTTTTACATATGGATTACCACAATACTCTATGGCAATAAATGTCTTACTAAAATAAACAGCCATACTTTCAGGATTGAGAATAAAGCAATTCACATCCTTATAATCGATATTGTTATCTTTAATATATTTATACATTCTTCCCCAATAAACTTGAGAGATTGCTGTCAATACTTCTGAAACCAATTTTCCATAACACACTATACTATTATCAAGCATATTTACCTCCGCAGTATTTCGAATTAATATATCCTATTTTACCACAGTATTAAAAGAATTTCATTATACCTCCAACTCCTTTTCCATTCTTTTTGCTATTTTCATAAAATAGTCTCTGTCTTCAATAAAGTGCATGTCTCCAACAGCATCACAATCGTTCAAGACATGTAAAACACTCGTAACCTGAGCATTGCTGTTCTGATTAGTAACTAATGCTTTTACTACTCTTTCAAACTTTTCTTTATCGTTCTTATATGTAGCCAGCATCATCTCCAAGTCTTCTATGGTCATGATATAACATCTGCTATCATCAACAAATATCTCTGGTATCGAAGACATCACTATTTGCGTATTCGTCATACTCTCATACAGCAAAAAAATTTTAATAACCGGCTTTTGTCCCTGGTATTCCTTTTCAGACATTTTAAGTTGTTCATATGCTTCTAAAATATTTCTTTTGTAAAATGTATCAATCTGTTGAACATCTGGTGCCTGTTGCTTTGCCTTTATTCCAAGCAGTCCTGATTTCAATTCAAACAAGAATACCGCATCCTCAAATTCTACAAAGAAATCCGCACTCTTTTTGTCTTGTTCTGGGATTTTGTGCCACATATCTTCTGTCAGATAAATCTCAGCCAGTTCCATAAAATATTCTTCGAACATTCTGCCAAAAGCATTAATGAACCCGGTTCCCTTACCATTCTTATAATAGTAATCCCGAATTAACCAATATAAACCATCTGCAAAGAGCATCTGTACCAAATACATACTGACCATAATCGGCTCTTTGTTCTTTTGAGTAATCACAAAAGGTTTGCTATAAAACAATTGTTTCTGTATTGGAGACTTCCTTACATCATCATATGTAACAGAATAATAATTAATAATTTTCTCCAAATTTGCTTTAGTGAGTATGCTGTTTGCTCCGTGCTTATATAAATCATCCTCTGCCCCTAACGGATCGGGACGCTCACTGCATAACCACAACAAATAAAGTACATTGGTCATAAACTCGTCTGCACTCATACCAAACAATTCTTCTGTAATTTCATTTATATCTACAATCTCATCTCTGCTAATTTTACTTGAGCCAAGCAAAATATGATAATTTCGGCTAAAGCTCTGGTATGTCCATGCTAAATTCTGATACTTAAACTGTTCATATGTCATGCCCATCATAAACTTAAATATATCAGGCAATTTTGCATCTTTGATATATTCGCTATTGGAATGTTCGTTCTCATATCCTCTATACAGATTTACCACCGTACCAGCTTTTTCTCTTGTCATAATTTCTTTTCTGTAATCATTTGCACTGACTATAGAGACATACGCCATATCTTGAATATCCCATGCTGACAACATTACCTGCACTTGCCGATGTATAAATCCATGTAAGATAGCATTCAATGGAAATGTAATACTACACTTTAATTCATCTTCTAACTTATTTTGCTGATTCTTATATAGTTCGATTGATATTTCTGAGAAAAAATAGATAAAATCTCTTGTCGAATAATTCTTAATAAAACTCACAAAATCTTTCAATTAGCATCCACCTTTCCTATGCATCTTTTCCACCACTTCATACTTTTAGTAATAGTTTTCCTCTGCCTCTCCAAAGAATACAGACGCTATGTACTTAACAATATAGTTAAAAAAGAATATTGCTGTTTCCTCAAAAAATACAAATAGAAAAACTCCAATTCCTTGTATAGCATATATTTCGCCGATGATAGACAAAATAACTGCTTCTGCACATAAAAAGATTATCTCAAACAAATCTGTCTTCTTTTCTTTACAAATCCAAAACTTATATGCCATAACAGCCATTCCACTTGTTACGATTGCACCAAAAATAGTTCCACTTATTTCTTGGAATGAGAGCATTGTTAATAAAACACTTTTTAAAATCAGTAATATGCTTCCTGTACTTCCTCCAGTGTCTTCACAACTTTCTGCCAAACCATATACAATGTAGACAAAAGTCAAGATAAAAACCATCACTCCAGCATTACTATCTAATTCATAGGAATTCAAGCCCGACCACAATATTGTTAGTCCGAAAATAATTCCGATATCTCTTAAGATTGCTTTGACTCGCATTTCTGAATCCCATATTTTGTATTTCAATAATCCAAATCGAAATGCAAATCCTAGTCCTGCTGGTATCCAGTACCATGATACACTCCAAATCCATTCCCATGCGCGCATTATTATCTGATTAAATAATTCTTCAATTGCACTCATCCGATCACTCCTATCCTATGTTATTCACACAGAATATATCGTCAGCTTTGATTTTGATAATAATAGGCATCCTCAAACGTTACTGCGCCATTAATTCTTTTCACTTCATCCGTACACTTTGCCTGTAGCTTCTTTAGTGCCTCTTCATCTACTCCATGACTATACGCAATCACATGGGACAGTTTGGATGTTTCCACTGCTATCATTCCTTTTCTATATCTGCTAATAGCAAACAACAACATAACTTATTACCTGCTATTAGCAGATACTCCATATAATCTCCAGTTGAAATCACCGGTCACTGTGGTTAGCAGCACACTCTGGACTCGCACCATCTCCTATAGACCATAAAGGGA
>OIYT01002746.1_pt1 | contig 10306 bp, 10 predicted proteins | sample 1588201 | NCBI WGS metagenome assembly OIYT01 (sample SAMN03283260) | human gut metagenome | biome: human-associated habitat; material: feces | host: Homo sapiens | place: USA | collected 2013
TAACCTGCAACAATCTGATCTGCTCCGGCTTTTAACTGCTGTGCACCCTGATCTGCTGTTGCCATACTCTTATCTAATGTCTTAGCACCCTTTGCCAGCGTTTTTGCACCGCTTGCTGCACCTGCTGATTTATCTGTTCCTGCATAACCTGCAACTAACTGATCTGCACCCTTTTTAGCGGATACAGCACCATTCTTTAACTGTTTTACGCCTTTAGTCAGCTGTGGAACACCTGCTGCTAACTGGTTTGTACCGGATTTCAGTTCTCCGATACCGGATGCAAGCTGTGCTGCACCTGCTGTATACTGACCGATACCATTGTCTAATGTTCTCAGTCCGTCATTAAATTCGCCGACTTTTTCTTTTAAAGTTCCTGTACCGTCTGCAAGCTGCTTTGTACCATCTAGTAACTGGTCTGTTGCATCTGTCAGCTGATCCATGCTGTCTGTCAGTTCGCTTGTATCAATATCATCACTGTTGAATGACAGATCATCTAAGATATCACTCAGAACCATGGACATTGTCATATCCAGTGAGAAATCTGTTGCATCTGCTGTGATCTCTACATATTCCGGAACACTTACCTTATCTGTATCAAAATCCTTGGAACTGATCTGTAAGCTGTCTTTCAGACCGGGCATTGCAATACCGGCGATAATGGAATTATTACCTTCGGAGATCAGTTTACCATTGGTAACTTCAATATTTTTGAAATTGTCGTTTGATAACACCAGACCACTCAGTACAACAAACGGAACATGAATGGTTTCCTTCTTGCCGTTGACTTCAACTTCCTGTGTTTCATTATTTGTATAGTCGAAACGGATCTTTACTTTACCGCTCTTACCGGCAATTTCTTCCGGTGTAACTTCCTTATCATCTAAGTAATAAGTAAGCTTGATGCTGACCGGAGACTGCTTTGTGGACGTACCCTGATAATAAATATCGCTGCCATCCGCATTCCATGTGATCTTATCTCCGCTGCCATCAAAGGTTTCATCACCTTTGACATTTTCGATGTCCTTCAGATCGGATGAATCTTCGATCGTTTTTGCACCGGTCTTATTCTTTAACCAGTCACTGACTAAGATATGATCTGTATTACCGTTGGCATCTGTAAAAACGTATACGGTTTCTTCCTTATCTACATCTGATGTATTGCTTGAAGAAAACTGGGAATTTAATGTATCTGTCAGTGTTTCCTCCTGCTCACTCAGCTCCTGATCAGTTTCTTTTTCCGCTAATGCCTGATCTGTAAAGATCGTTGTGGTCAAAAGTGCTGTTGCACATGCCAGTGCAATTACTTTTGCTGATTTTTTCATAATGCTTCCTCCTTATTTTTCTTAGAACGCTTTCCAATTCCGATACTTGTTACACAGATCAGCTTATCAAAGATGATCAACATGGATGGAAGTACCAGTAAAACTGTAACCATACTGATGATCGCGCCACGTGCCATCAGGGTACATAACTGACTGATCATATCGATATCGGAATAAACACCTACACCAAAAGTTGCTGCGAAGAAACTCATGGCACTGACAAAGATTGACTGGATTGATGTCTGGTGTGCGATCGTAACCGCTTCCTTCTTATCCTTGCCATTATTTCTTTCTACTTTATATCTTGTCGTCATCAGGATCGCATAATCGACTGTGGAACCTAACTGGATCGTTCCGATTACGATAGATGCGATAAACGGGATAACGGATCCTGTATAATACGGAATACCCATGTTGACAAAGATTGCAAATTCAATCGTCATAACGAGGATGACCGGTAATGAGATTGACTTAAATACGACCGCAATGATCAGGAAGATAACACCAATAGAAACTGCACTGACTGTCTTAAAGTCCTTATCTGTGATCTTGATCAGATCTCTTGTACAAGGTGCTTCACCGATCAGCATTCCGCTGTCATCATAGCTCTTTATGATCTCTTCCAGCTTATTACACTGTTCGTTGACTTCATCGGATGCAACCTTATATTCCGACATGACAAGCATCATTTCACGACCACTTTGTATCAGCTCGCTCTTGATGTCATCCGGGATCAGTTCATCCGGAATTGCCGGTCCGACAAGTGCATCCAGACCAAGTACGGTTTTAACACCGTCTACATTCTTCATGTCATTTGCCAGCTGCATTTTTTGCTTTGCGGAAAGGTTTGTATCCACAAGAACGATCTCCATTGTATTCATGGCGAATTTATCATTCAGTATATTATTTGCCTGAATACTTGGCAGGCTTTCCGGTAATGTGGAATCCAGATTGTAATATACGCTTGTTCTGTTATAACCGAAAACTGCCGGAATCCAGAGCACTACGAAGACTATTGCAATGATAATGTAATGCTTTGCCACAAATTTTGAAATCCGGAATTCCGGAAGCAGTGGTTTATGCTTTGTCTTTTCAATAATGCCGTCAAAGATCAGGATCAATGACGGAAGAATCGTTACACAGGCAATTACACCGATCAGAACACCCTTTGCCATGACAATACCAAGGTCAAGACCAAGCGTGAAGCTCATGAAGCAAAGTGCAATAAATCCGGCAATTGTTGTAATACTACTGCCGACTACGGAAGAGAATGTAGCACTGATGGCCTTTGCCATTGCTTCTTTCTTATCTCCGCCGCATAACTCCTGCTGCTCTTCGTAGCTGTGCCACAGGAAGATGGAGTAGTCAAGCGTAACACCCAGCTGCAATACCGCAGCGAGCGCCTTCGTAATATAGGAAATCTGTCCCATAAAGACATTGGAACCTAAGTTATATACAATCGCCATTCCGATACTCAATAAGAAGAAAAGCGGAATGATGTAGGAATCCATTGTCAGGGAAAGAATGATACTACAAAGAATAACGGCGATCAGTACATAGATCGGTGTTTCTTTGTTGGATAAGTTCTTTGTATCCGTTACAACTGCCGACATACCACTGACAAAGCACTGGTTCTGTGTCACATCACGGATCTCTTCGATCGCATCCATTGTTTCATCCGCACTTGTTGTCGTATCAAACATGGCGATCATCAGAGTCGCATCTCCTTTTGCAAATGCATCCTGCAGCTCCTGTGGAAGAAGCTCTGTCGGAATGGAGATATCTGCGAAGCTGTCATACCAGATTACTTTTTTTACATGGTCGACATCTTCTACCTTTTCTTTCAGTTTGGAGACATCCTTATAGGGGAGCCCCTCGGTAACGATCATTGTAAAGGCACCGGTTCCAAAATCATCCATCAGAACGTCCTGACCTACCATTGTTTCAATATCCTTTGGCAGGTAAGAGAGGACATCGTAATTGACTCTTGTGCTTATGTATCCAAAGAAGGACGGAATCAAAAGCACCAGACTGATGATGAAAATGACAAAACGGCTTTTTACAATACCTCTGCTAAATTTGTCCATAACTTTCCTCATCTCTTTCTTTGATCTGAAATCAATATTTCTCTTACTCTGCAATGCAGTATAAAAAAAAGAACTGCATTTAGGAAGATGCAATTCTTTTTCTTTGTTCTCATCTGATATACAAATTGATCGATCTGTATATCAAACTATTACATTTTCAAAATAATGTTAGGTGTAACTTACTCCTTTAACTCGTCTATAATATCCTGCATAGATCTCGTCATGATATAGTCATAAATCTCTGCAATCTCCTTTGGAGACAGGAGCATTCCGCTCTGGATCCAGTTCATAACAACAAACGTCATGGACTGTGCATAATATTTGGCGATCATTGCCGGCGTCAGCCACTTGTCCTTCACAACCTTTTCTCCTGTTTTGGAGATCATGAATTCCAGAAGCAGCTCCTCTACACATTTCCTGACAATTTCTTCAAAGCTGTTCTGCCCTGTTGTTTTTGCCAGTTTTGTATAAAACTCTTTTTCCTTTTGCAGATTGGTAAAAATCAGGATCATGGATTCATCGATCATATCATTCTGCAAAAGGGGACGGATCGGCTGCAGGATCTCATCTTTTATGATGCGTTCGACCACTTCATATTTATCCTGAAAATGGTTATAAAAGGTCGGACGGATCACCTGCGCCTTATCTGTAATTTCTTTAATTGTGATTTTTTCAAGAGGTATTACAAGTACAAGCTCTTTCAAAGACTGCATGAGCATCTGCTCTACGTCCGGTTTCGTCTGCATGTCTTTCCTCCAATTTTCTAATTAAGTTCCTCTACCTGTTTGATAAAGTTCCGAATCCCCTGAAAGGATTTTTTGCTGATAAAATGCATCATTTTTCTGGCATCGTCTTCCGCTGTTTCCTGATCCACATCTGCTGTCATCATCAGAAACTGTGTCAGGGTTTCCTGTTTTTCCACAAGATCCTTTGCGATCTTATTGCCTTCCTTTGTAAGAACCAGTTCTCCCTTTTCACCGACTTCCAGATATCCTTCTGCCTTGAGCTTACCCATTGCACGGCTGACACTCGGCTTGGAAAAACCAAGTGCTTTTGCCACGTCGATGGATTTTACATGTCCATTTTCTCTCTTTAGTAAATAAATCGTTTCCAGATAGGTCTGTCCTGACTGTTGCATGTTAAATTCCTCTCTTATCTTTCGATTTTGTTTCCCGTACTTATCTTTTCACTCACTAGGAAAGAATCTGATTTTTAATCTCTTCCAGTTCTTCCTGGGAAGGACTGCCCGGATTCCATCCGATCTTCTGTCTGTCCTCTTTATAACGCGGGATCAGATGCATATGGAAATGGAATACAGTCTGTCCTGCTGTCTCTCCGTTGTTCTGTACCAGATTAAAGCCGTCACAGCCAAGCTTTTCTGTCATTTTAGCTGCCATTTTCTTTGCAAGGACGATTACATCCTTTGCTTCTTCTTCCGGCAGTTCATACAAATTTGCAAAATGATCCTTTGGCAGGATCAGTGCATGTCCCTTTGTCGCCGGTCCCAGATCCAGGATCACACGGAACTTCTCGTCCTCATATAATGTCTTGGATGGAATTTCCCCATTTGCAATCTTACAAAAAATACATGAATCGTTTTTCATACTATATCTTCCTTTCTTTCTATTGAACTTCTGATATAACCTGCATGATAAATCTCTTTGTCTGTTTACCGGAATATAAACATTTCATCCAGCATACGGAACAGACCGAAATCACCCTTCATTTTAATATTGCCTGTCATAAACGCCTTTTGGAACGTTTCCTGTCCCTGTATGATCTTCTGCAGTACTTCTTCCGTGAATGTCATCTCAATATCGGGTTTTGTCCCTGTTTCCTCTAAGATCTCCAGCTCATGCTGCTCTATTTTTAAATAGAAGACATCCTCTCTGTCTGTCAGCTCTATTTTATACAAACCTTTCTGTCCGGGCAAGGGATGAAAATGCGTTTCAAACGGTGCATAAATCTGCTGTATCTGCGCACCCTCTTGTTTGCCGAGCATACCCTTAAATAAGGCTGATAACTCCTGGATATCTTCTTTCTGCTTCTGTACATAAATCTCATCCGAAGCATATTTGGAAAGCTGTTCCGATTCCTGTGGTGTCAGTTCCATACCTTTATTGAGTGCCACACTTTGACTGACTGCCTGATTACTTGCCGGAAGGCTTTTTATCTTCTGATGGATCGTCCGGTAAAGATCCTCTGCTTTCTTCTCAATAATTGTCACATAATCTTTATTTTGCTCAAATTCATAAACGTCCTTAATATAACCGCAAATACCGCTTGCCGGAAGACCGCCTAAAATCTCCCATGCATTACTCAGATTTAATTTTGCTTCCTGTTCCCCATACGTTGTACTCATGACAACCGGACACATATAGATCTGACGGATCTTATCTTTATCTCCGTACATCCAGATCGCATCCAAAAAGCTCTGCATATATCCGCCGATACCGAACCATTCTACAGTAGTTGCCAGAATAATACCGTCTGCCGCCTTGAGTGTCAGCGGAAGTGTCGTCAGTGCATTTTTCATTTCATACAGATTAAACCGCTCTACAGAAACATTCAATTCCTCTAAAACCGCCTGCATCTTATCCAGTACAACGATCGTCGGATCCTCTACAAGCCCTCTGCCGCCATAATAAATATTGATCTTCATCTGTTTCCTTCTCTCTGTCTCTATCCGTTTCTGCTTTCCTGCGGTTTTTTGCGTTTCTTTCTATATAAAAGAATCGCCAGAATAAAACCGCTGAATAAACCGCCTACATGTGCTGCATTATCAATATTACTTCCCGTAAATCCTGAAAATAAGGAATAACTGATCAAAAACAGGATTTTCGGAACTGTCATGATCTCCAGCTTTCCTCTGTTCCGCAGAAGAACCCACAAAAGCCCGCCGATCATACCAAAAATCGCCCCGCTTGCACCAAGGGAACTTCTGTCATCCATAAAGTAATACGAAAATGCCATGGATGCAAAGCTTCCCGCAATTCCGCTTCCCAGATACAAAAGCAGATATTTAAAATGTCCGAGTGCCCGCTCTACAATATCCCCTAAGAAATAAAGCAGCATCATATTACCGACCAGATGCGTGATATCCGCATGCAAAAACATACAAGTCAGGATTCTGTACCACTGTCCGCTGTTATACACCAGATCGCGGTTCAATACGCCTTTGTCATACAGAAAATCCCCTGTCAGGATACAGGCTGTAAATACAAGCGCATTGATAATAAAGATTGCATGATTGACAAGTGGTCTTTCTTTGATGCTTTTATAAAACTGCTGCCCTCTGGCGTCATAAATGACCGGATCTTCCAATCTGCCCTTTGGTGCATATGGCTTTTCCAGACACTTTGTCAAAAGCTCCTTCATACCATAAAAATCTTCTGCTCTGCCTTCCGGGATCAGAAGCCGGTTTTCCTGCATGAGGATCAGCCAGCAGAAAGCATCATCACCGGACAACCGCATTGCGGCATTTTCATCATCTGTCAGGATCAGAGATAACATATGTACATCCAGGCAGCCACCGTCTACAAAACGCCAGCTGATCTTCTTTGTGATCTGCTCATATTGCTCTGCGGTAATTTCCGGATGGTCTGTCTGATCGATCAGACAGACTGCATTCGCATATCTGTTTTCCATAATAAAATAAACCGCAAAGCCGGGAACAAATTCCATCAGCTTTTTAAAGCCCTGCTCTATAAAAAAATCTTCCAGTTTCTCATTCATACAGTTACCCTTTTCTATCTTTAAAAGGGTAACATTTCTTGCCTTTGATGTCAATGTTAGCAGTGGCTAATGCGACCTCCGATACAGATAAAAAATTGCATTTCCAAGAATTCCGCAGCAACAGAAAAAAATGGGAAAAACCATCGTCATAACAGAATTTCTGCCTGTATATATACAATAACCGATAAAAATCAGACTTAAGAATATCACACCGGTAAAAAAGAACGGAACCAGAACTTTTTTATTTTTCATGTTTTCTTCTGATGCATCCTCTGTATACTTTTTCTGTATCTCTTTTTTCTCTTTCTCTGTTTCCTCCAGTTGTTTTCTTTCTTCCGGGAAATAATCCGCAGCATTTTCTTTTTCCTTCGGTTTTTCTATGATCCGCGTCAGAATTGCTTCCAGTCCGAGACTGTCTTCGCGCACCAGCTTGTAAAACCGGTAAGCATAGGTAACTGCAAATTCATCCTCCTGATCGATCATGCTCAAAAGCTCCTGCGCCAGATTCGTGGTCTTATCCTGTAAAGCGGCTGAAACAGAAGGATCATAGCAGAAATAAAAGGATCCCTCATAAAAATAGATCATTTCCGGAGAAAGTAATAAACCATCTGCAGGCAGGAAATATTCCTGCAGCTTTAATAAAACCAGATAAAGAGCTGTAAAAAATGTCTGTATGTCTGTTGCCGTCAGAGCCTGTCTTTTTGCAAATGTTTCCAGACTGCTCCCACAGACTGCATAGGAAAGTCTCTTTTCTCCGTTAAAATTCTGCAGACTGCATGGAAAAAGTCCCGATATCTCATTTTCTGCCAGCATCTGCAGGAAAAATGCAGATGCCTGCTCCATTTCCCCCAAAATCAGAAAACTGCCCTGTGCCTGTTTTTGATATTCTATTTTCATGATCTGTCCTCTCTTTTTGCATGATTACTGATCTGCCGGATCCGGTGCGATTCCCAGATCACTTTCGATGGATTCAAGCGTTTTATCTTTTTTTCAATCTGCCCGGAAAATACCCCTGCCTGAAATCCCATTCCCCGGAAAAAGGAAAGAAGAGGACTTTTTCGCTCCAGTCTGATCTGTGCTTTGATCTCCCATAAAGAAACCGAAACGGAATAATCCACATTAGTCAGAAAAACCAGTCTCTTTTTCCCCATTTTCTGCATTTCCTTCTGGATCTTATCCTCTATTTCGCGCCTTCCCGCATGCTCCATCTGCGCACCGTGGATTACTGCCTGCCCTGCCAGATCCACTGCTGCTGCCCGGTTATAAAAGAAAATGGCCGTTTCTGTCAGAAGCATAAAAAGAGCCAGAAGAAGCGGCAGAAGAAATGCTGCCTCTACGGTCGCACTGCCTTTTCTGTCGTATTTTTCTGTCCGTATTCTTTTTATTTTTCTGCTTTCTATCACGCCCATTTTCATTTTCTGTTCCATTTTTATATATCTTCCTGTTTTCATCTCTAATTTAATGAGTCGTTTTATGACCTGTCGACACCTACATTTTAATATTAAAATCTTATCCCCTAGAAATTACTAACCAAATAGATCAGATAAGAAAACGTAAGAAACGGCAGATACGGTATTTCCGTCTTTCTGTTTCCCCTGTGCATTAAAATAAGAAACATTCCCACAATACCTGCCATAAAAAGCCCTGCCACAAAAATAAAAAAAACCGGGTAAAAGGGCAGATAGCAGGCACACAGCAAAACCGCAAATGCATCTCCCATTCCGATCGCTTCCTTTGTCAGAATGGAAAGAACAAACAAAAGGATACTGAACAAAAAACCCGGTACCTCTGCCCGTAAAAACCCATCCGGCATTTGATAAAATGCAAGTACAACCCCCGGTAAAAGGAAAGCAATATTTACCTTTTTTTCTCTGATATCCCGCACAGATAACAAAAGCAGAAAAAGAAAACCGATCCATTCCCGTTTCATTCTATTCCCTGCAGCAGTCCTTACACGCTGCTCTCCCTTCTGCCTGCGACAGCAATACAACCCGCAGACTCCGTTTCAGATCCGGACAGTTGATCTCTGTATGATACTTTACCCCATAATCTGTAATAAACACGGTCGTCCGTTTCAGTTCTTCTTTTGTCAATTTCAGACATTTTTTGCATGTATCATAAATTTTTCTATCCTTGTTTCTTTTTGCACCGACATCTTTGCCACTGACAGGTAAAATATCGATATTTAAGTGCTTACAGCTTCTTTTTCTGTGATAAACAGACCCATGCTCCGTCAGAAAAACATAAATTGCACTTTCTCCTGTCACATCTCCGTTTGTCGCATCATAGCCGTTAAATTTATGGACAATACAGTGATTTTCCAAAAGGATCGTCCGTATGCCCGGACATTTCGGTGTCAGAGAAGCTGAATAAACACGGCGCAGACAGATCATATCACTCTGACTGCCCTGTACACCGGCCGCCAAAACCGCCATTTCTCTGGCTGTCTTATGCAGTTTCAGCTGCCGGTCCATATAATTTTGGGTTATCGTGACAATTGATAATAACATAAGACATCCGATCAAAAAGAGCGGAACAACAAGTGCGGCTTCTACGGTCATGCTTCCCTGATCCATACGCCATATACGGAAGAAGAGTACAGAAAATGGTCTCTGGCAGATCTTTTTTGGGAGATTGTTGTTCGATTGAACGGGATAATAAAACTGTGTCTGGAGTATTTTTCCTTTCTGTCTTTTGATTTTATGTATGCCAGAGGCCATCTTCTGTACCCTCCTTTCCTGATAGCACTTAATAGTAAAAAGTTCTTTCTAATTCTTTGCTGTAGCCATATTTACTTCCGACCTCCGCCTGTATGCTGAGATAGTCCACACAATCTGCCAGATAAAAGGATGCATCCTCTGTCTGCAGATGCATTTCCACAACGTCCATCATACGCAGCACCTTTTTCTCCTCTCCTTCCGCTGCCAGAAACAGACGCAGATATTCCTGATAAGATAATTCTCCGGGCTTTTTCTCCTGTGTATCTTTAACTGACGTATCTCCTTCGTATTGCAGCATTCCTTCCAGGCTGTAATGCCAGTTCTGTGCTGTTTTCAGCAAAGACACACCACCGCCTGCCAGAAGTGTTCTGACATCATACACCGCCTCTGCATAAGCCCACGCAAATAATAAGGAAATCTTGATCGGCTCAATTAGTACGGG
>OIYT01002747.1_pt1 | contig 10305 bp, 8 predicted proteins | sample 1588201 | NCBI WGS metagenome assembly OIYT01 (sample SAMN03283260) | human gut metagenome | biome: human-associated habitat; material: feces | host: Homo sapiens | place: USA | collected 2013
CATTTTCAAGATTACCGACCATTCTGCTCTGGCGATACATATAGTACGGAATGTACTCGTTTTGTCCGAGAATATTCTGTGTGTATGCAAGCATTTCTCTTGCATCTCTCGCCTGTTGCAAATCAAGCGTTACTCCCTCGGTTGTAAGGCGTGACGCTCTTTTCATGCACAGCGTGTGAACCGTGATACATTCCGCATTCAGCCTGACGATTGAATCAAGTGAATTTTTAAAGCTTTCGGGGGTATCTGTCGGCAAGCCTGCAATGAGGTCTGTGTTGATATTATCAAAGCCGCATTTTCTTGCAAGCTCAAAAGCGTCAAAAAACTGCTGAGCAGTATGCTTTCTTCCGATAGTTTTCAGCACCTCATCGTTTACAGTCTGCGGATTTATGCTGATTCGGTCAACTTTGTTTTCTTTTAAAGCAAATAGTTTTGCAATGTCAATTGTATCGGGGCGACCTGCCTCGACAGTAAATTCACGACAGGTTGACATATCAAAGCTTTTGTTTACTGTTCTAAGCACCGTATCAAGCTGTTCGGCACTCAGAGTAGTGGGAGTGCCGCCGCCGAAATATACGGTTTCAAGTCTTAAGCCAAGCTTGTTTGCAATTTCGGCTGTCCGTTTAATTTCTTCGCATAATAGCTTTGTGTACGGTTCAATCAGCTTTTCAGCCCTTTCGATTGACGCCATTACAAATGAGCAATAACTGCACCTTGACGGACAAAAAGGGATTCCGACATAAAGACTGAACGATTCGGGTTTTGAAAGTTCAAGAATTTTTCGTTCGTTATGCTCGGTTTCCCTTGACAATGCTATTTTTTCGTTGCTGACAAAAAAGTCTTTCTCAAACTTTTTTACAGCCTGTTCTTCACTTGATTCTTCGGCAAGTCGTCTTAAAAGCTTTACGGGGCGAACTCCCGTAAGTATTCCCCACGGCTGTGTAAGTCCCGTAAAGTCACAAAGGAGTTTGTACAAAAGCTGTGCCGAAACAAGCTCGTTGTCATCATCCGTAAGCCTTTTTACAGCTGTTTCGGACTTATTAAAAGAGCCGATATTCACCGAAATTGTGATTTTATCCGAAACCTCCGTATAGATACACGGAGGCTGTGGTTCTGAAAAATCTCTTATTACCGTTATTTTTTCATTTGGAAAGAAAAGCCTTGTAAGATTTTCAAGTTCAAAATGAAAATTGTGATTTTTTACATATAAATTCATATTAAAGAATCCTCATCAGCGGATTGTATTTTCTCTCGTGGTCAAGGGTTGTTGTCGGTCCGTGACCGGGAATTACACGATAATCACCCTCAAGATTTTTAAGCTTTATGATTGACTTTGCCATTTCGGCATCGTCACCTGTGGGAAAGTCTGTTCTGCCGTATGATTCGCAGAAAAGAGTATCTCCCGAAATAATCGTGTCATCAAAAATATATGAACCGCAACCGCTTGTATGTCCCGGCGTGGTGATATATTTGATTTCAGTATTGCCGAGCATGAAATTGTCACCGTCTTTAAGCAGAATATCGGCTGAGAACGGTTTGAGTGAAAGTCTGTGCTTTTCGGTAAGATTGAGTGTAGGATTGCTGAGAAATTCGTTATTCTTCTCGCCCGTAACAATTTTTGCGTCAAACTTTTCCGCAAGCTGTTTTGCATAGCTTATGTGATCGTAGTGACCGTGTGTAAGAATTACATATTCAAGCTTTCCGCCGTTTTTCTCAATTTCAGAATTGAGTTCTTCATTCGGTGCGCCCGGATCGGTTACAGCCATTTTGCCTGTTTTTCTGTCTGTAAGCAAACAACAGTTTGTCATAAGAACCGTAACATTAAAAATTTTTACATCTATCATATTTTCAAATCCTTTGTGTTGATTTCAATAGTAACGGGACCGTCATTCACAAGCGAAACCTTCATATCGGCACCGAAAATTCCCTTTTCAACACGCTCAATTCCGTTATCGTGCATTTTTTTGCAGAAATATTCGTAGAGCGGATCGGCTGTGTCAGGTCTTGCGGCAGCCATAAAGTTAGGGCGTCTGCCGTGTGAGCAGTCGGCGCAGAGGGTAAAGTTTGAAATTACAAGCACCGAACCGTTTACATCGGCAAGAGCAAGATTCATTTTATCATTTTCATCCGTAAAAATTCTCAGACCTGCAATTTTTGCGGCAAGTGCGTCCGCCTCTTTTTCGGTGTCACCGTTTTCAACTCCGAGAAGAATAAGAAAACCCGTACCGATTTCGCCCACGGTTTTTGAATCAACTTCAACCTTGGCCATGGTAACTCTTTGTAAAATTGCTTTCATAAATTATAACCTCAATTACAGTCTTTTTACTTCGATTGTTCCGTTGATGTCGGAAAGCTTTGAAATTACACCACGGAGGTGATTTCTGCCCATTACATCAATTGTTGCGGTAACTACGGCAGTGCCGTTGCCGGCCTCTCTTGAATTAAGCGAATGTATAAAAATGTGCATATCCGAAAGCTTGATTGTAACATCTGCAAGAAGTCCTGTTCTGTCGGTTGCGGTGATCTGGAGCGTACTTCTGAACGCCTCTCCTACCTCGTCCTCCCAGTAACAGCTTACCCATCTTTCGGGTTCTTCACTTTTACTGATATCTTTCGGCACATTCGTGCAATGCCTTTTATGAATTGAAACGCCGTAGCCCCTTGTAATATAGCCGATAATATCGTCACCCGGCAGAGGATTGCAGCACTTTGAGAATTTTACAAGAACATCGTCTGCACCCTCAATTACAACGCCTGCGGATGCCTTCGGTCGCTTTACGGGTGCTTGCGGAACATCAATTTCTTCAATATCTGACGCATATGCTTTCTGATATTCTTCTTTGAGCCTTGGCATTATCTTCCAAAGCTGAATACCGCCGTAGCCTACTGCAGCATAGAAATCATCCATGGAATTATACTGCTTTTTAATCATCAGTTTCTGGAGAAAATCGGGATATTCTTCTTCGGAAAGATTGATGCCGTGGCGCTTGAACTCCTTGTCAAGCATCTGCCTGCCTTCGGCAATATTTTCATCACGCTTTTCATGCTTATACCATGAGCGGATTTTTGATTTTGCCGATGCGGTTTTACAGATATCAACCCATCCCCTGTTTGGGTGTTCCTCTTTCTGGGTGATAATTTCGCAGATATCGCCTGTTTTAAGCTTATAGTCAATCGGAACGATCTTTCCGTTGATTTTAGCACCGACCATTCTGTGACCTACCTGTGTGTGAATAAGATAAGCCATATCAATCGGAGTTGACCCCTGCGGAAGATTGAACACATCGCCTCTCGGGCTGAACACATAAACATCGTTTTCCGTAAAATCGTTTCTGATATTCTTTGCGATGTCGGTAACATCTTCTGCCTCAAGCTGATCAAGAATCATATCCTTGACCTTTTTGATGTTCTCCTCCATTTTGTCATTATTTTTACCGCCTGCGCCCATTCCAAGCTTATACTTCCAATGGGCGGCGATTCCGTATTCGGCGGTGTAATGCATTTCCCATGTTCTTATCTGAATTTCAAAAGGAATTGCGTTTTTGTCGAGTACGGTTGTATGGAGCGACTGGTACATATTCGGCTTAGGCATTGATATATAGTCCTTGAAGCGGTTAGGAATAGGCTTGAATATATCATGCACTACACCGAGAACATTGTAGCAATCGGATACTGTATCAACGATTACACGCACGGCAAAAATATCAAAAATCTGATCCATTGTTTTGCCCTGCATATATGTTTTGCGGTAAATACTGTTAATACTCTTTACTCGACCGCTGATATACACACCGGGGATTGTACCCTCGGTTTTTGCGAGAATCTGGTTCTTAATGGATTCAATAAACTTGTCACGACCCTCTTCGGTCATAAGAAGATCGTCTTCGATTTCCTTATAGCCGATTGGATCAAGGTACTGAAGAGAACGATCCTCAAGTTCGTCTTTTATGGTTTTAATACCGAGCCGATGAGCAATCGGAGCAAACACCTGCATATTTTCAAGTGATTTATCTCTTCTTTTTTGTTCCGGCATACAATTCATTGTACGCATATTATGAAGCCTGTCGGCAAGCTTGATGATAATTACACGGATATCATCAGCCATTGCGATAAGCATTTTTCTTATATTTTCAGCCTGTTGCTGTTCACGGGTTGAGTACGGAATTTTTGAAATTTTTGTAACGCCGTCAATCAGCTTGGCAACATCCGCACCGAAAAGCTTTGTAACCTCTTCAAGTGTGACTCCTGTGTCCTCTACTGTGTCATGAAGCAATGCACCGCAGACGGAATCGGTATCCATACCGAGCTCTGCAACAATACAGGCTACCGAAACGGGATGAAGAATGTACGGAATTCCCGATACTCTGCGCTGGTCACCGTGAGCTTTTTCGGCAAATTTATATGCCTTTTCGATTTTATCCATATCGTAAGTGTTGGCAGCAGATGCGGAAAGAATCTTTTTCAGTTCCGTAAAATCCTGATAGTGTGCAACATTTGAAAATTTACCCATCAGAATACCTCCCTTAATTTCTTGATAATCGGGGCTGATTCGAGGTCAACCCTGCCGTTTACGGGCAGGACTGAAATTTTTGAGGTTTTCATTCCCTCTGAAATTTCGATAAGCCTGAGCTCTCTCATGGCCTCAAGTATCACTTTAATTTTACCAAAAGACAGCCTGTTGTCAAGCATGTGAACCAAAGTTGCGGTTTCAAAAGCGTAACCGCCGTTGCTTTTCAGATATCTGTAAAGCAATGCAAAATCGTTTCTGTCGGGCATTAAATCCGAAAGCTGTGAGCGGTCAAGCTGTTTTCCTCTGCAAAAATCCTCATAGTTTGTACGGCTGTCAAGGAGCTTTTCGGTATCGCAGTCCGAAGATTTTATATCTTTGACAATTACGGAAACAGACACATTTCCGTTGTACTCATTGCGGTCAAGATTTACTGCAAGATCAAGTGTTTCACCGATTTTATACGGAAATTCTTCGGTTGATGTAAAGAATTTCATTGCAGTAATCTGTATGTTATTGCGGGACAGAGTGAGTCTTAAATGCCTGTTTGCCGAAAGCGGAGTAATGTTCTTCAATGTCATATTGTACAAACCGAAAACAGGCGTCGGATTGCCGGCACCGTAGGGTTGCATAAGCGACAGAGAATCAATCAAATCAAGGTTTGTGTATGCCGGATTGAGCTTGCACTCAATGTTGATTTTATCATACGGCATCTTGCCGAAATTGTCGGCAAATTCGTTTATTTTCCTGCGAAAAGCAGGGATATTCTCGGAATCAAGAGAAAGCCCGACAGCCATAGGATGACCGCCTCTGTGTGTGAGAAGATCCGAACAGGCAAAAACAGCGTCACAAAGAGGAAACCCCTCAACACTTCTGCCCGAGCCCTTTGCAATATCACCGAGCTTTGAAATGACGATTGCCGGCTTGCCGTAAGCCTCTTTGACTTTGGCGGCAATAAGTCCGATTACGCCCTGATGCCAGCTTTCACCGTCAATTACTATGATTTTATCATTGACAAGCGACGGTTTTCTGCGGATTATTCCGTCAATTTTTTCAAGAATATCACGCTCAATCTCTTGCCTTTCGGAGTTGTCAACGCAGAGTTGCGATGAAATTTCAGCCGCCTCATCATAATCTTCCGTAAGAAGAAGCGACACCGATTTTTCGGACAAACCGAGTCGTCCTACTGCATTTATTCTCGGAACAATTGTAAATGACACATTTGTTGAAGATACGGTTTTTCCCGTAAGACCGGAATTTTTGATAAGCGCCTGCAGTCCGGGACGGTCGGTATTTGTAATGCTTTCAAGTCCGTGTTTGACAAATACTCGGTTTTCATCCTTCAGCTCAACAACATCACCGATTGTGCCGATGCTCAAAAGGTCGGAATAGTTGTCAAGCAAGGTGGTTGTATCGCAGTATTCGCCTTCAAGCGCCATAATCAGCTTGAACGCAACGCCCACCCCCGAAAGATTTTTGAATCTGCTTTTACAGTCCTCTCTGTGCAAGTCAACTACGGCACAAGCCTTTGGCAACTCGCCTGAGGGCATATGGTGGTCTGTGACCACGGTATCAATTCCGAGTGAGCTTGCGTATGCAACCTCCTGTGCTGCCGCAATTCCGTTATCAACCGTAATTATGAGTTTTATTCCACGCTCATTGAGTTTGTCAACAGCGTTTTTGTTCATTCCGTAGCCCTCGGTTTCACGGGACGGAATATAGTACATTGCGTTTGCGTCAATTGTTTCAAGGTAAGAATATAAAAGTGCTGTTGAGGTGACACCATCGGCATCATAATCACCGTAAACACAAATCGGTTCACCGCAATCAAGCGCCTTGTTAATGCGTTCAACAGCCTTATCCATATCTTTTATTTCAAACGGATCGGCAATGAAAGAATCGTTGTAAAGAAAGCTTTCAATTTCATCTTTCGTTGTAATATTCCGTATCTGAAGCAGCATTGCAACAATTGCAGGCAGCTCATAGCGGGACTGAATCTCCCCCGCCTTAGTTTTATCAAGTTTTGCAACCGACCACAGCTTCAAAATGCCGCTCCCTTTCGTTTGTATAGTTTAATAAATTATTCACCAAAGAATCCGTTATTGCTTAATTCGTTCCATTTAAGATACATATCTTTGTAGTTATCCTTAATAAATTCACGAATAATTCTTACTTCTCTTTCAGAGAGGATTCCCTGTCTTTCAACAGTTGTGTCACCGTTACTTTTAACAAAAAACTTAGCTGAACCAGATTCAGTAAGTTTCTTATCACTTGCATGGACATGCATAGCCTCAATAATACAATGTGCGGTATAATAGAGATAGTAACCGCATACTTTAAATTCATAATATTTAGGCACGGCTACACCTCCATATATTTTTTATTTTTATTATAATAATCAAATACAATCTGAATTTCTATATCATCCATACTTGTTTCAATTACTTCCTGATTATAATCAAACACAAGTGCTTTATTAGGGCGATTCAAATTTAAAACCCTGATGTAATCTCCTGATTTTGTAAACGCATAACCGTTTATAATCAAATCAGCATTGTCAGCAATTGTCTTAAAATCAATCATAACTGATTCTCACTTTCTCTATCTGTTTTAAAAATTCATCAGGATCAATATACAGATTTTCAAGAATCGGCACTAAATCTATATATTCCTCTTCTTCGGGAAGCCCTTTATATTTTGCTGTCACTGCAATATAACCGTTTTCCCATTCAAGTATTTTTGTATATCTTTCGAGTTTTGATGAAGTTCTGAATCTGATAACATAGCCGTTAAAGCTGAATAGTGTATAATTTCCGTTACTGCTTAATATTGCTTCATTCGTCATATTCGTTACTCCTTTCAAAATCAGTTATTATACTTTTCAAGCATTGATTCTGCGTGTTTAAGTGCGGCATCGGTTATATCAACACCGCCGATTATTCGTGCAAGTTCGCCTGCTCTGCCGTTATGGTCAAGGAGGGTTACATTTGTAAATGTTCGTCCTTTTTCAACCTGTTTGCGGATAAGATAGTGATAATCCGCAAGGGCTGCGATTTGTGCCTGATGTGTCACGCAGAGAACCTGACTGCTTTTGCTGACTTCATGCAGTTTTAAGCCGACCTTTTCTGCCGCTGAACCCGAAATACCTGTGTCAACCTCATCAAAAATGAGGGTATCAACCGTATCCGTGCTTGCAAGAACTGTTTTGATTGCAAGCATCATTCTTGAAAGCTCACCGCCCGATGCGATTTTTGCAACAGGGCGAGGTGTTTCACCCGGGTTTGCGGAGATGAGCAGTTCCATTTTATCCGTACCATTTGAATTTGGTTCGCACTTTTCAAAGTACGGAACAAGCTCAACATTCGGCATATTCAAAAATGCCATTTCGGATTTTACTTTTGTTGCAAAGGTTTTTGCGGCTTTTCTGCGGAGAGTACCGAGTTTTTCGGCAGCCGCAAGCATTTTTTCTTCGCTTTCTCTGCATTTTTCCGCAAGCTCGTCACGGTTGCGGTCATAGTTCATAAGTTCGTCAAGTCTTGCCTGATATTTTTCGGCAAGATCCGAAAGCTCGTCTGACGGACAATTATATTTTCTTGTAAGACGATTGATAAGGTCAAGCCTTTCTTCAACTTCTTCAAGCCTTTGCGGATCGGATTCAAGTGAATCAATGGCGTCGGAAATGCTGTCGCAACAATCCTTTAAATTGTAATATGCATCTGTAAGCGTATTTGCAATTTCTTCATATTCAGCATTATATGATGACGCTTTTTGAAGGGCAGTTGATGCAGAATCGACCGATTCAAGACCGCCGCCATAGTTTTCGTCACCGTCAAGAGCCATTTTAGCATCATTGAGCAGAGAAAAGATTTTCTCAAAGCTCATAAGCGCTGTTCTTTCGCTCTCAAGCTCCTGTTCTTCTCCCTGCTTAACATCGGATTCTGTGAGTTCATTCACCTGATATGAAAGCAAATCAATTTCTTTCAATCTTTCACTTTCGTCCGAATCGGCTGAATTTAATTTCTTTTTGAGAATTTTATATTCATCATAACATTTTTTATAATCAGCCAAAAGCTTTTCGCAACCGCCGAAACGGTCAATATAATCAATATGAGTTTCAGGAGAGAAAAGTTCGTAGCTTTCGTGCTGACCGTGAATGTTTATAAGGTGCTTTGAAAGTTCTTTGAGCATTGAAACCGTTGCAGGCTTGCCGTTGATTTTACAACTGCTCTTGCCGTTTCTGTTGAGAGTTCTCTGCAAAATGAGCATTCCCTCGTCATCGGAAAAGCCGAGTTCATCAAGCTTTTCAACAATGCTTTGGTTAATATCGTCAAATTGAGCGCTTACAAAGGCTGAATCAGCCTCGGTGCGAATAATTTCCTTTGATGTCCGCTGTCCCATAATTGCATTGATTGCGTCAATTATTATACTTTTACCTGCACCTGTTTCACCTGTGAGGACATTAAGACCGTTTTCAAAATCTATTGAGGTTTTTTCAATCACGGCAATGTTTTCTATATATAAAGTTCTGAGCATTTCAATCAGTCCTGTCAAATAAGCTTTTTGAGTTCTTCGGTAAGCGACACCGCAAGATCGGCTGTTCGGCAGGCAATGAAGATTGTATCGTCACCTGCAATTGTTCCGACAACAGACGGATAGTCGGCTGAATCGAGTGCAGCACAAACTGCCTGTGCCATACCGCTGAGGGTTTTTATTACAACAAGATTCTGTGCTACATCTATTGAATTTACCGAAGTGCTGAAAAGATTTGAAAAATTGGTACGGATATCGGTTGAACTGCGAGATGCAGAAACATAGCGATATTTTCCGTCACTTCCGAGAGTTTTAACAAGGCGTAAATCCTTGATATCTCTTGAAATTGTAGCCTGCGTTGCCTTGAAACCTTCCTCACGAAGTCGGGTAAGCAATTCGTCCTGTGTTTCAATGGGATGTTCGGCTATAATATCAAGAATTCGTGCGTGTCGCCCTGTTTTCATCAAAAATCCCTCTCTTTCAGTTTTTCATTGAGCAGTTTATAAAAATTGCGGTTGTGGAGTAACGCAAGTTTAAGCTTTAAATCGGATTTGCGGATTACAACCCTGTCGGTTGCAAGAACAGGAACATTTTTTTCACCGTCAATTGTCAGCACACAACAGCATTCTTCGGGGATTTTCACATGAACCGAAAGCTCCGATTCTCCGCTGAAAAGTACTGAACGGGAAAATAATGAATGCGGACAAACGGGAGTCATAAGAATACATTCCATTTTCGGTGCGAGGATAGGTCCGCCTGCCGACAATGAATAAGCGGTTGAGCCTGTCGGAGTTGAAAAAAGCAGACCGTCCGCTCTGTATTTTGAAATTTCGTCACCGTCAAGTGTCAGGTGCAAATCAATTGTTTTTGAAAGCTGACCTCTTGCGACAACGGCATCGTTCACTGCAAGATAGTGCTTTGAGCCGTCCTCTTTTATGACCTCAACATCAAGCAAAATTCTCTCCTCTGTTGTGTAATCACCCGTAATAAGCCGTTCAAGCTGTTCATATTCGTGCGGTTCAACATCTGCGGCAAAACCGAGTCTGCCGACATTCACACCAATAAGCTGTTTATCTGCTTTTGCGGCATATTTTGCGGCATGGATAATCGTTCCGTCACCGCCTACTGTAATTGCCATATCGCAGTATTCAAAAAGCTCCGTAATATTTTTTGAATAATGAATGTGGATTCCCTTAAAATACTGACTGCATTCCTCAATCATAGCAATTTCTGCATTTTTATCAAGAAGAAAAAGAGAAATCTTTTTT
>OIYT01002753.1_pt1 | contig 10282 bp, 7 predicted proteins | sample 1588201 | NCBI WGS metagenome assembly OIYT01 (sample SAMN03283260) | human gut metagenome | biome: human-associated habitat; material: feces | host: Homo sapiens | place: USA | collected 2013
GGTGCAGGGCAGAGCCCTGCCGGAGTCCAGAGGCAGAGCCTCTGGCGCCTCCCCACGTCCTCCCATAAGAAAGGAAAAAAACGGATGCAAGCACAGGAAACCCTGCGGAAGTACTTTGGGCATGAGGCGTTCCGACCGGGGCAGGAGGTCATGTTGAATGCGCTGACGCACCACCGGGATGCACTCGGCGTCATGCCCACGGGCGCAGGAAAATCCATGTGCTATCAGGTGCCGGCGCTGATGATGCCTGGGGTCGCGATTGTCATCTCCCCGCTGATTTCGCTGATGGCGGATCAGGTGGCGGCGCTCAAGAGTGCGGGCGTTCCGGCGGCGTACCTCAACAGTTCGCTCACCCCGCGCCAGATGGAGCTCGCCATGCAGCGCGCGCGGCAGGGCGCGTACAAAATCATCTACGTCGCCCCGGAGCGCCTCGAAACGCCCTCGTTTCAGGCGATGGCGCAATCCATGCCGATTTCCCTGCTTGCCGTGGACGAGGCGCACTGCGTCTCCCAGTGGGGGCAGGATTTCCGCCCGGTGTATCTGCGTATCGCGGATTTCGTCGATTCGCTGCCCACCCGCCCGGTCATGGGCGCATTCACCGCGACCGCAACCGAGCGCGTCCGGCAAGATATCATCCGCCTATTGCGCCTGCAAAACCCGGAAACGGTCACGACCGGCTTCGACCGTCCGAACCTCTACTTCGAGGTCATCCGCCCCAAGAACCGCGATGCTGCCCTCATGGATATTCTCCGCCGGAAACGCGGCGAAAGCGGCATCGTTTACTGTGCGACGCGCAAAGCGGTCGAGCAGGTCTGCGATAATCTGATTCGCGCGGGTATCGACGCGACGCGCTATCACGCGGGATTGAGCGACGAGGAGCGCAAGGAGAATCAGGAGAAATTTCAGTACGACACCTGCCCGGTGATGGTCGCGACGAACGCGTTCGGCATGGGCATCGACAAATCCAACGTGCGGTTTGTCATTCACTACCAAATGCCGCGCTCGATGGAGGCGTACTATCAGGAAGCCGGGCGCGCTGGACGCGACGGCGAGGCGGCGGAGTGCATCCTGCTGTACAACGGGTCGGACATTTTCACCGCGAAGTGGATGATTGAGCACACAGAGCCAAACGAGAACATGACGGCGGCGGAGCAGTCGGCAGTGCGCTATCAGGACATGAACCGCCTGAACCGAATGGTGGATTACTGCACGAAGCCCGGCTGCCTGCGGGCGTTTATCCTGCGGTACTTCGGGGAGAATACAGCGCAGGACTGCGGGCATTGCAGCGCCTGCTGCGGCGCGCGCTACGGCGAGGCGGAGGAAATCGCCCGGCAGCGGCGGCGAGGAGCGGACGGCGCGCATCTGGGGCAGCAGGCGACAGCGGAGAAGGTCGGCAGCATCGGGAAAATCGAAGCCCCGGCAGGCGGCGATTTGTTCGAGCAGCTGCGGCAGGTTCGGATGGCGCTCTCGAAGCTCTATCACGTTGCGCCGTTCATCATTTGCAGCGACGCAACCCTAACGTCCATGGTGCGGCGCAAGCCGGAAACGCTTGACGGAATGCGGAGCGTGAGCGGCATGGGCGAAATCAAGACCGCGCGCTACGGCGAAGCCTTCCTTCAGGTGATTCGCCCGTATGTGGCGCAGGAACGGAAGATGAAGGCGAATGTGAAGCTGCTGGCGGAACGTGCGCAGTCCGCCGCGTTCCGCAATCCGGTGCGCACCGCCCCCAAGCCGATGCCGCCCAAGCCCGTCTACACGCCCCCGCCCGCGCCGGTCATCCCGGACATCGACTGGGACAACCTGAGCGACCCGGAGGTACTGTCTGACGCATACCTATCGGGTTTAACGATTCGCGAAATGTCGCAGAAATCCGGCCTATCCGAAAGCTGGCTTCGCGAAAAACTGCGGAGCATGGACTTGATATTCTGATGGGGAACGCCAGAGGCTCTGCCTCTGGACTCCGCAAGGGGCTTTGCCCCTTGACCCCACAAGGGAGTTCCTCCTTTGACCCTTTTGCGCGATTGAGTTGTGCGCATTGGCATACTATACCCGCGTGTTTATCCACGAGGCATGCATTTCCACTGACAGCCGCATAAAGAAAGCCCACTGGGAGTTTCAAACCTCCACAGTGGGTTCTTTCATAATTTACGCATTCAGCACCGACCGCAAAAACGCCTTCGTGCGCTGATTCTGCGGGTCTTCAAACACTTGCGTCGGCGTGCCTTCCTCGATGATGTAACCGTCCGCCATGAACAGCACGCGGTTGCATACTTCCTTCGCAAAGCCCATTTCGTGCGTCACGCACAGCATCGTCATGCCCTCGGATGCAAGGTCTTTCATGACGTTCAGCACCTCGCCAACCAGTTCCGGGTCAAGGGCGGAGGTCGGCTCGTCAAAGAGCATGATTTCCGGCTTCATCGCCAAGGCGCGCGCAATCGCCACGCGCTGCTGCTGTCCGCCGGAGAGGCGGTTCGGATATTCATCCGCTTTGCTCTTCAAGCCAACGCGGTCAAGCAGCGTCAGCGCCTCCTGACGTACCTGCTCCTTGTCCTCGTGCTTGACGATAATCGGCGACATCATCACGTTGTCCAGCACCGTCTTGTGCGGGAAGAGGTTGAAGCGCTGAAAGCACATGCCCATTTCCAGCAGAAGCTGCTGCTGCGTCTTCTTGTCGATGCGCTCGACCGTGTGGTCATGCTCGCGGTGCAGCAGCAGATGCCCCTTGATGAAGATTTTGCCGCCCGTAATCGTCTCCAGCTGGTTCAGCGAGCGCAGATAGGTGGATTTGCCCGCGCCGGACGGGCCAATCAGGCAGATGACTTCGCCCTTTTTGACCTGCAGGTTGATGTCCTTCAAGACTTCCAGCTTGCCGTAATGTTTGGAAGCATGCTGCGTTTCCAGCATGAACGCTTCCTGATTTTCCATCGGGACACCTCCTTATTCGTACACCGAGAATTTCTTCTCGATTTTGTTGAAGATGAACGTGAACAGCGCGGTGATAATCAGATAGAGAATCAGCGCAGGGATGAAAACGAGGTTCGAGCCTTCGCTGGTGCGGATGTTGTTGGCAATCGTCGTGATGTCCTGCAAAGAAATCGCGAACACAATCGACGCATCTTTCAGAATCATGACGAACTCATTGCAGACAGGCGGAATCATCCGGCGAATCGACTGCGGGATAACGATGTGCGACATGGTCTGCCAGTAGGTCATGCCGAGGGCTTTCGCGGCTTCATGCTGTCCCTTGTCGATGGACTGAATCGCCGCGCGGACGATTTCCGCGCAGTACGCGCCGGAGTTCAGGCTGAACGTGATGCACGAGGCAAGGAACGAACCCATGTAGGTTGCGTCTGTGCCATAGGCGCTGAACAGCCCCGTCCACGAGAAGTCGAAGATCTTGGGCAGCGTGAAGTAGACGACGAAGAGCTGAATCAGCAGCGGCGTGCCGCGGAAGAAGAAGATGTAACCGCTGCAAATCTTGCTGAGCGGCTTGAATTTGCTGATCTTGCCCAGCGCCAGCAGGGTGCCCAGAATCAAGCCGAAGAACACGGTGATGGTCGTCAGCAGGATGGTCAGCTTTGCGCCGTACATCAGGTTACGGCCGCCGCCGAGCATCCGGTAGGTGTAGTTAATCATCTGCCCGACGACCTGCATTGCACCGTCGTTCGCCGGAATAATCTGGTTGCAGAAGCCAACGTAGCTTTCCGACACAACGTCGCGCCCGCTGGACGAGACGGACAGATAGCTGACGCAGAACAGCGGGTTATAGGAAATGGTCAAGCGCTTGCGGGTGCTCTGCGCATCCTCCGCCAGGCGCTGCTGCATGGCTTCCGAGGTGTTCGCCAGCATTTCCTCGCGCGTGGGCATCATGGTCGAGAGAATCCCAACGACGATGAGGACGAGCAGCACAATGCTGACGACAATTTTTGTTTTCCGCTGCCACCGATCGACCCGGAACAGCTTTGCGGGCATTTTTCCCTTCATATCCGATTCCTTTCCCGCCGCATGGTCAGCGGATTCCCTTCTCACACAAAAAACCGCGCCCTGTCGGATGGGATGTTTCCACCCGGCAGGTGCGGATTGTTTGCGGCTGTTGGCTGATTACTCCGCAGTTTCCTCGGCGTCCGCGCCGAACCAGTATTCGTAGATTTCCTTCAGCGTGCCGTCTTCTTCCAGTTCCTGCATCGCCTGATTGATGGCGGCCTGCATGTCGGTGTCGTTCAGACCCATCGCGATGGCGAACTGCTCACCTTCGGTCATGTCCTGATAGACAATCTTGTACAGTTCCGGATTCTTCGCAACATAGCTTTCCGCAACGCCGCTGTCCACCACAACCGCCTGAATTTCGCCGTTGGTCAGCTGGGTGAAGCAGTTGCTCAGCTTGTCGTTCGCCACCACGGTCACGTTGATGGTCTTGGTGGATTCATAGTCGCCCATCAGGATGTCCGCGGTCGTGCCCTTCTGCACACCGATGACATAGCCGTCCAAATCCATGAAGGAATTGATTTCCACGTCCTTGTCCGCCGGCACAACCACCGCCTGATAGTTGGTGATGTAGGGCAGGGAGAACAGCATGTTCTGCATACGGTCAGGGGTGATGGTCACGGCGGAGCAAACCACATCGTAGTTCACACCGATGCCGTCGAAGATGCCGTCAAAGGAGGTCGTCACAACCTGCATCTGCAAGCCCAGCTTTTCCGCCACAGCCGCCATGATGTCCATGTCCAGACCGACAACGGATTCGCCGTCGTCCGCAACCATCTCGAAAGGCGGATAACCGGCTTCGCAGCCAACCGTCAGCACACCTGCGTACAAGGTCTTGACTTCCGCGGGCGCGGCTTCTTCCGCGAACACGAACGTCACCATCATCATCAGAGCAATAACCACACTCAGCAGCTTCTTCATTGTTACCATCCTCCTAAAAACAGGTTTTTCACGATTTTATTGTCCGCCGGAGCGCTTCCGGGGAACAGTGCATAGTATAGCGCAGAATCATCCGCTTGTCAATGCATATTCATACATTTTCCGTGAATTTTTTTTGATGATGCCGTCGTTTCGCTCAGCACCACCGCCGCGAAAATCACCAGAAAGCCCAGTCCCATTCGGATGGTCAGCTTTTCGCCCAGAAAAATCACGCCGGATAGCGCCCCGAACACGGATTCGAGGCTCATCAGCAGCGCCGCATGAGACGTCGGTGCGAGCTTCTGCGCGATATTCTGGCAGGACGATGCCAGCATGGTTGAGAACACCGCGACATACAAAATGCCGCCGATGGACTGCATGTTCCACTGTATCGGCATCCCCCGCTCCGTCGCCAGCGACCAGCACAGCCCCGTCAGCGCCGCGAACGCAAACTCCAGCACAATCAGCGCATAAGTATCCATGCGTTCGTTGCAGCGCCCGACGGAGATAATCTGCGCCGCATACAGCACGCCGCACACCAGCGTCAGCACGTCGCCGCGATTCAGTCCGCCGCTTTCGCCGTCCAGCGAGAGGATGCCGATGCCCAGCAGCATCAGCACCGCCGCGACATATCGCCGCGCGCCGAGCTTCTCATGGAACAGCATCGCACTGCCGAACGGCACCAGCAGAACGTAAATCGTCGTCAGAAACGCATTCTTCCCGGCGGTCGTGTCCTGCAATCCGATGGTCTGCACAATGTACGCCAGCCCGGTCAGTACGCCGACGAGCAGCCCCATCAGCACCTGTCCGCGCGTCAGCCCCCGCAGGTGTTTGCGGAGAATCACGCCGCTGATGAGCGCCGCAATGCCGAAGCGCAGCGCAATCATCATCGACGGCGGCACACTGTCCAGCGCATTTTTCACCACTGCAAACGCTGACCCCCAGATAATTGCCGCTGCCAGCAGCAATCCATCCGCAATCCATTGATTCTTCGTCATTCTGCATCCTCTTTTCGTTTTTTTCGCGCCGCAAGCGCTTGCAACTGGTCGCCCTGCGTGCTATACTGACAGTATCAAATTTGGAGGAGGGGGTTTCCCCATGAAAAAGTTCATCGAAGAGTTTAAAAAGTTCGCCCTGCGCGGCAACGTGATGGACATGGCGGTCGGCGTCATCATCGGCGGCGCGTTCACCGGCATTGTCACGGCGCTGACGACGAATTTCATCAATCCGCTGCTATCGCTGATTTTCACCGGCGGCCCCGGCGACATTTCCGACGGTGTGGCATGGACATTCGGCGCGGCGCTTGCGTCGTTCCTGACGACGGTGGTGAATTTCTTCATCACGGCGCTGGTGCTGTTTATGCTGCTGAAGGGGATTAACGCGCTGATGAGCATCGGGAAGAAGCCCGCTGCGCCTGCCGCGCCGACGACGAAGAAGTGCCCCTATTGCCTGAGCGAGATTCCGATTAAGGCGACGCGCTGCCCGCACTGCACCTCGGAACTGGATAAGAAATAAGAAAAAAGCAGCAAAAAAGTTCAGTTTGGGAAGTGTGTTCAAGCCTGACCGCCAAAAACGGGTCAAGGGGGGACTTCGTCCCTTTTCGTCTGCCCCTTGCAGGGTCAAGGGACAGCGTCCCTTGTGGGGTTTGGGGCAACGCCCCAACGGTTGCTCGTGTGACCAATTATGCAAAAGCACCCAATCCTGCCCAACGAGCGCTGAACAGCGAAGCGCTTTCAGCGCAGCACTTGTAACTTTGCGCTCCCGCAGGAGCGCCCCCAAGCTGCTCTACCCGCAACTTGCACATTGTCGCGCCAGATGGGCGCGACCGACCAGCATGAGGAACAACTTTCCCAATGCTGGTCTTTTTTGTTGCAGGGGATTTCGCCTCTGCGCTCGCCCCGGACACCCCTTCGCAGCGCACTTCCATGCTGCCTGATTTTTTCCGCGCAGAACCCGCCCACATTCCAAAAGAGCGGCGCTCCCAGCCGCTTTGCTGGAAACGCCGCTTTTGCTTGTTAAACCTGCTCCTGATGCTTAATCGCCGCACCGACGAAATCGCGGAACAGCGGATGCGGACGGTTCGGACGGCTCTTCAATTCCGGATGGAACTGCACCGCCACATACCACGGATGGTCGGGAATCTCAACAATCTCCACCAGATTGCGGTCAGGGTTCTTGCCCGCAATGGTCATGCCGCCCTCTTCAAAGCGGGTCAGGTAATCATTGTTAAATTCATAGCGATGGCGGTGACGCTCCCAGATTTCCTCCTGCGCATACGCCTTGTAGCTGTTCGTGTCATGCTTGAGCGCACAGCGATACTTGCCCAGACGCATCGTGTGGCCCAGCATATCAAGGTTCTGATCAGCCATCAGGTCAATCACCGGATAGAGCGTGTTGGGGTCAAGCTCGGTGGAGCTTGCGCCGCGCAGGTTCAGCACGTTGCGGGCGTATTCGATAACCGCCATCTGCATCCCCAGGCAAATACCAAGGAACGGAATCTTGTGTTCACGGGCGTACTGGATGGCAATCATCTTGCCCTCCAAGCCGCGCTGGCCAAATCCGCCCGGCACGAGGATGCCGTGGCAGCCTTCCAGCGCCTCCGCCACATTCTCCTGCGTCAAATCCGCCGACTGCACCCACTTGATGTGTACCTTCGCCTGATGCGCAATGCCGCCGTGCGTCAGCGCCTCGACAATGGACAGGTACGCATCCGGCAGCTCGACGTACTTGCCGACAAGGGCAATCGTCGTCTCTCGGATGGGGTTCAGCTGGCGCTCAACCATGGTCTCCCACTCGGTCAAGTCGCAGCTCAAGCCCGTCAGTCCCAGCAGCTGGCAGACTTTCTCGTCCAGCCCTTCCTTGTGCAGCATCAGCGGCACTTCATAGATGGAGCGGGCATTCAGGTTCTGGAACACGCGGTCAGCCGGCAAGTTGCAGAACAAGCCAATCTTCGCGCGCACTTCAGCGGGCACTTCGTGTTCACAGCGGCAAACAAGAATGTCCGGGCTGATGCCGATGCCGCCGAGTTCCTTGACGGAGTGCTGCGTGGGCTTCGTTTTCAGCTCACCCGCCGCCTTCAGGAAGGGGATGAGGGTAACGTGAATATACAGGCTGTTTTCAAAGCCAACTTCCGCGCGCATCTGGCGGATAGCCTCAAGGAACGGCTGGCTCTCAATGTCGCCGACCGTGCCGCCGATTTCGGTAATCACCACGTCCGGCGCGTTTTCCTGCTTGGAGACAAGGAGGATGTTGCGCTTGATTTCGTCGGTGATGTGCGGGATGACCTGAATCGTCGCACCGAGGTAGCCGCCCTGCCGCTCACGGTCGATAACGGTCTTGTAGACGCGGCCGGAGGTCACGTTTGCCGCCTGCGTCAGGGATTCGTCAATAAAGCGCTCGTAGTGACCAAGGTCGAGGTCAGTTTCCGCGCCGTCGTCCGTCACGAACACTTCGCCGTGCTGATACGGACTCATCGTACCGGGGTCAACGTTGATATACGGATCAAATTTTTGGATGGAAACGCGCAGACCGCGGCATTTCAGCAGACGCCCCAGTGACGCCGCCGTGATGCCCTTGCCCAGCGAGGAAACAACGCCGCCAGTGACAAAAATAAACTTCGTGCTCATGTCCCTAACCCCTTTCGCTCCGTCAGAACACATTAAGACACTTTATTGTAGCTGTTTCGTGCGTTTTCGTCAAGAGACGTTTCGGGAAAATTTCAGAACAAAAATGCAAACCGCACGCATAAAGCCTTGACATCCGCCCTTTTCGCCTTTACAATCTGCTGTAAGGAGGTCGTTTTTCCGATGATGATTTCGCTTACTGCCCCGTTTCTGCTCTTCCCGACGCGCCGCGATGTGCCCCTCTGCAAGCTGCATTTCTTGCTTTCCGGGCGGAAAGTTCAGGAGGCGGATGTTCGCCTCTGCGCGCCGGATGACGCTGATTTCGTCGGCTGCATGGATGCGTCCGCGTGGTTCCGCCAGACGCTGGAAGTTCTCTCCAGTGATGCGGATGATGCCCTGCTGTCCGGCATTTCTGTCTCCAACGAACCCCCGGTGTACGCGCCGGATGCGCGCCCGCTGCTGCACTTCACGCCCCCGTTCGGCTGGCACAACGACCCGAACGGTCTGATTCGCGTTGGCGAGGCATACCACCTGTTCTACCAGTGGAATCCGTTCGGGCTGAATTGGGGCAATATGCACTGGGGGCACGCCGTCAGCCGCGATTTGCTGCACTGGACGCACCGCCCCGTTGCTGCCGCGCCCGATGACACCGGCACGGTCTATTCGGGCAGCGCGTTCTGTGACGCGGAAAATGCGTCCGGGTTGGGAAAAAATACGCTGCTGTTCTACTACACCGCGGCGGGCGGGTCGAACGAATGGTCAAAGCAGGCAGGGAATCTGCACACGCAGCGCCTAATGATTTCCCGCGACGGCGGCGAAACGCTCACCCGCTCCGATGCTTTCCTTCTGCCGCACATCGCCGGGGGAAACCGCGACCCGAAGGTGTTCTATCCCCCCGAATCCGCCGCGTACATCATGGTGCTGTACCTCGATGGCAGCGAATTCGCGATTTTCCGCTCCCCTGACCTGCTCCACTGGACGGAAGCCAGCCGCTTGAACGCCGACGGCATGTGGGAGTGCCCCGACCTGTTCCGCCTGCCCATCGACGGCGCTGACAAGTGGGTGTTCTGGTCTGCGGATGGTTACTACATGCTCGGTGCGTTTGACGGATTCCGCTTCACGCCCGAAACGCCCGTCCTGATGGCCTATGCGACCCGCCTCCCCTACGCTGCGCAGACCTACGCGAACGTGCCTGAGCGCGTCATCAGCGTCGCATGGCTGCGGATGAAGGATGACACGCGCGGTTTCCACAGCATGATGGCGATTCCGGCGGAGCTTTCCCTGCGCCGCACGCCCGACGGTATCCGCCTTGCCTTCCAGCCCGTGCGGGAACTGGATGCTGTGCGCGGCGAGCCGCTCTTCCTGCCGCGCAGGAGCGATTCAGCAGAATTCCCGCTGGCGGACACGCCGTGTGAGTTGCTTTTCCGCTGCAAGCCGAATCAGCCGCTGACGCTGACCCTCGGCGGTACGGTGCTGACGGCGGAGAATGCACGTCTGCACATTCAGCCTGTGCTGGGGCAGGATGCGGCAGACGCGCATCTGGACGTCAATGAGCCGATTCGCGTGATTCTCGACCGCGGTGTCATCGAGGTGTTCGCGAACGGCGGCACATTCTGGGCGGCGCTGGAAGCGGAAGGGGATTTGCTGACGAAAACGGTCAGCATCGCTGGCGCGGAGGGGCTGAAGGTGTATCCGCTACACTGATTTTAGGTAACACCGCACAAATGAGGTGGTCGGCTGGCGAATGGATTTTTCGT
>OIYT01002761.1_pt1 | contig 10247 bp, 10 predicted proteins | sample 1588201 | NCBI WGS metagenome assembly OIYT01 (sample SAMN03283260) | human gut metagenome | biome: human-associated habitat; material: feces | host: Homo sapiens | place: USA | collected 2013
TATTGTTTTCAAACTTGGGATCGACAAAGGGCTTGATGTCCTTTTCGTTTCCCCAGCGGGCGCTGCCGTACTCCGCATCCCGGCGAAACTTCTTTGCGTTCTTGCTTTTGAAGTAGATCAGCAGGCGGAACGCCACCGCCCCCACAATGCCCACCAGCCAGTCAAAGGGGGCAAGGCCGGGGGCAAAGTCGGCAAAGGCCGCGCCGACGGTCTGCCCCAGCCCCAGTAGCTTTTCCCCGAAGCCTGCCCCCGCCGCCAGACGGTACGCCGTTCCCAGCTTGAGGAACACCCAGCCGATGAACACATAGGGAATGTTGGGCAGCACATATTTACGGAGCTTATCTGTCATGCGACACCTCCTTGATATGCTCCTTGGGCGGCTTTTCCTTGGCAAGCTGCTGTTCCGCCTGCTTCATCTGTTCGGGGATCGTGGGCTGGCGGGACTTGGCCTTATCCAGCACCTTGCGGGAATATTCCGAAAAGCAGGCGGTCATAGCGTCCGCCTGCCCGGACTTGAAGAACAGCAGGTATTTCCCCGGTTCGGTCTGATAAAAGGCATAGTCCACATTCCACTTCCGGGCTACCCGGTCAAAGAGCTTTGTGTCCCCGGACAGTTCAAGGCTGTTGGTGGATGTGCCGTGCGCCATGAGCTTTTTCACGGTCTGCTTGCCGTGGGGCGTCTGCTTTGCCCGGTGCGCCTTGGCGATCTTGCGCCCCACCGCCCGGACAACATAGGCAAGCCCCCGGGCGGTCAGCTTCGACGCTTTCACCGATACGGCAATCGTGCGCCGGGAAATATCCTCGTCTACCAGCCGTCATCGCCTCCTTTCACAGTTATAAAATGGTAAGTCCGTGTTGCCTTAGTTGAATTGTTCACATATCTCGGATATAATGAAAACTGATTTATGAAGTCCAATGCCGAGGAGATATTGTTATGATAGAGACTGTATTTAGCAAGAGCGCATACGGAAGTCTAAAGCTGGCACAAAACTGTGGTGCAGATAAACATTCAAGCGCATCCATCGGCCTTGTTTTATCAGGCCGTACAAATATATCCCCGGAAGAACTTGAAACATTAAAAGCAGATGCAGAATTGCAGGCTCACCGCAAATGGGAAACCTCAATTCCGTTAGGTGGAAATCCGGCGGATGTCTATTGCATCGATGTCGCATGGAGCATGGGTGATATTTCCGATGATGAGATTGGCAACAACCGCAAGAGCGTATTAGAACAAGCCTTCTTTGTTTGGCCGAACAGAGAAGATAATGAACAATATATTTTGGAGACACTCCGCTCAGCGAAAACGGCTTTGCACGAAATCCTTGACCGCGCCTCTCGGGGTGAGCCTGTGCGGATTTGGTATAGCCATAATCCCGATGAAATTTGCGGGTTCTATTGGCTGCTGGCGCAGCTCAAAAAGCTGCCCGCAATCGGCTCAATATATGCTGTCAAACTGCCGGAATGGGAATACTCTACCGATAACACCCTTTGTACGCACATTGGTTGGGGAGAAATCTCGCCCGAAGAATGGGGGAAATATCTGCCTCTGCAACGGGAGGTCAAACCGGCATTATTAAATGCCTGTGCTATGCGCTGGAAACAGCTCCAACAAGAAAACGCCCCCTTGCGTATTTATCTCAACGGAAAACTTCAGAGCGCTTCGGAAAATATCTATGACAGTTTTATTCTGCGAGAGGTGGACGAGCAAGCGGACGAATTTTCAGAAGCAAACCTAATTGGGAATGTCCTGGGCAAAAATCAGCTTGGCATCGGAGATGCGTGGATCGCGCTGCGGATGGAGAAGTTTATCAAAGAGGGAATGTTCACTATTGTGACAACTCCGTCTGCGGATGATTTGATCTATCATCGCACGCTTCGTAAATGCCCCTAAATAAATGCTATGTGTTATTTACGGCACCGATAAAAGGCGAGCAGACTAAACTGCTCGCCTTCTTTTCCGCTTTGGGACAAGTTGTCCCAAAGTCAGCGGTCATCATGCTCCTTTCTCGGGTGCAGGCGCTCGCCCTCCAAGGATGAGCGGTCTATGATCTCCTTGTAGGCCGCCATCTGCTCCCGGATATTCAACTTGGGGTACGCAAAAATGCGGTGTTCGGCGGGAATGTCCTCGATGCCGTGGTACACCTCCTTGAAGTCGCCGCTGCGGGTCAGATAGCCCGTGGGGGCGAAGTGGCCGCCCTCGTTGATCCGCATATCCCGCCCATAGGCTTCAAAATCGAAGTAGGGCAGCACATTGTCCGGCACATCCAGTAGTTCCATGTCCTCCACATAGATGCGCCCCAGCGTTTCATCGTCGGTCACGCCGGGGTGGAGGGAATAGCAGTCCAGATTGTGAACGAGGTTGATGATGTCCGCCACGCTGGAAGTATGGTCGCCCTTGTTGAGTACGGCCTCCAGCGTTTCGATCTCGTCGCTGTCCAGTTCGGAAATGAGATGTGCCAGATGGTTCAGCTCGTCCAAGTTTTCATACTCGGTGAGATAGTCGTATAAGCCCATCACATCGCCGTCAAAGGCGGTGATGAAAAACTCCTCATACCGCACACCGTCCACGCCGATGTTCTTTAAGAGCGATTGCACCTCCTCCGTGGTGGCCGGAAATTTCAGCGTTTCGCCCACAAGCTGCCCCTCGGCGTATTTGCCGAGGTTGGTGATGTAGGCTTCAAATACCGTCATTTGCACCTCCTTTTGTCAGCGCCTCCGCGATCCCAGCCATGATGTACTCGGCACAGGGCAGCGCGATGGCGTTTCCCAATGCCCGGTAACGGTGGGAGGATAGAATTTCCTCGCCGTCCGCGCCGTACCTTGTCCAGCCCTCCGGCAGCCCCATGAGCCGCTCACATTCCGTTTCCGTGGGAAAGCGGACGCAGCCCCCGGCGGGATCGTCCTCATACCAAAAGGCAAAGGGCGAAATGCCGCCCGCTAACAGAGTGGGAAAAGGGTCAGTTGGCAGTCCGAAGCTGTTTCGGAACGCTGTTTCCGTCCGCTCCTTGGCGGACGCCCGCATACGGAAGCATTGAAAGGGTCGGGTGACTGGTACGCGCCGCCCTGCTTCAATAAAAGAGCCTCGATCTCCGCAGGCGGCGGGCAGCCCGCGATCTCCGCCAAATGCAGGAAGTGACTGCATTGTGCGGGGCTTAAAAAGTATTTCGTGGGAACGCCGTCCTCCAAAGTCTGCCACAAGAAAGATGCGCTGCCGTCGTGCCAGCCGGGGGCTTGCCCAATGCTGGGCGTCCATGAGCCGCCAGCAGAGGTCAGGCGTTCGCCCTCGCACCATTCCGGCTCCTGCCCATCTTCCAGAAGCAGGCATTGAAACATCGGTGTCTGTGAAAGCGGATAGGACGGCTCTAAAATCCATCCGGTCATTTGATGAAAACGCTCCCATGACGTTTTCCCAAACAGCGATTGCTGGAAATAGACCATTTGTCGCCTCCCTCATTTCACGGATAATGCGGATGGCTTGAAAGAACAGGCTGGACTTTTCTCCCGCAAGCCCCTTGCGGTTGCCGATCTGCGAGAGATTTTGACACGGTGAGCCAAAGGTGATGATATGGACGGGCGGGAGATCCCGCCCGTCCAGCTTTGTCACATCCCCCAAGTGAACCATATCGGGAAAGTGGCGCTTGGTGATGGAGATAGGGGCTTTTTCAATCTCGCTTGCCCATACCGGCTCAATGCCGCAGCGCACCGCCGCCAGCGGAAACACGCCGATCCCGTCAAACAGGCTCCCCAGCCGGAGCGCCGTCATCTTATCTGCGCCCCTGTCCCTTGACGGTCAAAATGCCCTCAAGGGTGGTGGCGGTGATCCCGAGCCGCTGGGCAACGGCGATGTCGTTCTTCATGGCCTCGGTGACGGTATGACCGCACACCACCAGCACATGAGAACGGCGGAGCAGGTCGCGCCCCATGTCGATGCCGCTCTTATGTTCCTCTGGAACGGCGTCATTGAGGAAAAGGGGCTGATAGAGCGTCGGGCAGATAGGCGAAAAGCCCGCCTCATACACCGTGCGGCAATACTGCGCCGCCAGCTTTGTGTTTTCGTGGTCGCTGCCGCACCATGCGGCGGTGATATATGCAAGGGGTCGTTTCATCCTGAAAACCTCCAATTCTATAATGTAGTGGGTCAACCCAAACCCCACGCCCTTTCCCATTCTTGGGAAAGGGGGCGGCTCTGGAGGATATACCCCCGCCGCTTGCCGGAGAAAAAGCATAGCCGGGACAGACGGTCAAGGGCTGGCCGCCGTAAACGGCGGTGCGATGCACCCTTGACAGCCCGCTCCCGGCCATGCTGAAATACAGGCGGCGACGGGGGATATAACCACAAGAGCCATCCGGGGAAACGAAAGACCTCGGGACAAAAAGTCCCAAGGTCACTTTTCAAGATCCGTTTTCTTTTCGGGCTTGCCCAGCTCGGGCGGCTGCTTGGCTTTCCAGTCATCCAGCAGAGAAATGATCTTGTCTTTCATTTCCCTCGGGGACTTGTCCTTGCCGAAATACTTTTCCAGTTCCGCACTATTGATGATCACCTTGTCTACCTCCTTTTTCTCCTGCGACAGAATACCGTCGATCACATCACCGTTGAGCTTGCCGTCCTTGTCCAGCTCCCGCATTTTCTGTGCCTGCGACAGCGAGGGCGAGGACTGCTGCCCCTCGATGGACACGGCGATATACCTCTGATTTTTGGGGCGGATGAATGAGATCTCCACCGCCGGGGTGAACGCCAGCTTTTTCTCGTCCACCATTTTCTGCAAATCCGGCACAAGCTCGGTCAGGCGGATATACCGCTGCACCTGCTTGTAGTTCATGCCGTTGCGATCTCCCACGACCTGCGTGGAGCGTTTTCCGGCGTCCTTGTCCTCCTCACCGGGGCGGGAGCCTTGGTGCTTGATGGCCTCCACCTGCATTTTGAGCGACTGTGCCTTTTCCGTGGGCAAAATGCGCTCACGGTGGCGGAGGTTGTCATCCGTCATGGCGAGGATGGCTTCATCGTCCGTCATGTTGCGGACGATACACGGCATATTCGCAAATCCGGCAAGCTCGCTTGCCCGCTGGCGGCGGTGGCCTGCGATGATCTCATAGCCGCCATCCTCACGGGGACGCACCAGCGCGGGCTGATTGACGCCCGCCGCCTTGACCGACTCCACAAGCCCCTGCATCTCCGCATCGTCCCGGACACCAAAGGGATGATTTTTGAACGGGTGCAGGTCAGACAGGTTGAGATAGACGATCTCCTCTTTTTCGGCGCGGGTGGCATCACGGGGCGCAGACGGCTCCGGCGTGACCTCCGTGCCAGCGGGAGCGTCGCCCTTATCCACGGCAGGTTTCTCCGGGGCAGGCTTGCTTTGGGACTTTTTGTCCCGAGGTTTGGGCGGCTTTGCCTTATCGGGAGCAGCCTTGTCAGCCTTGGGCGGGCGGCCTTTGCCGGGTTTGGCGGCTTTGTCCTTTTCCGTGGGCGGCTTCTGCTTGACCGCCTTTTTCTCCTCCTTGGCCGCCTCGTCACGGGCGGCGGCAAAATCCACTACCTTGTCGGAATATGCCGGGGCGGGATCGTCCTTGCCGGGATCAGGCGGCTGCGCCTGTTCCTTTTCAGTCTTGGGTGCTTCGGGAGCGGCAGGCTCCTCCACCTCGGCATGAGTAACAGCGTCGGCGGGATCAGGCACGGCCTCGCCCATTTCAAAGAGCGCCGCCTGCCCCTCATGTTCCAGCATGACCGTCTCTGCGTCGGTCAGCGCAGGCTCGGGAGCGGGCTGCTCCGGCACGGCGGCATTTTCTACCGCAGGAGCGGGAGCCTCGGCGGGCGGGGCTGCCTCGGGAATGTTTTTCTTATCATCTGCCATTTGCAAACCTCCTTTTCGTGGCATGAAAAAAGCCAGTCCGCAGACTGGCCGGGTGAAAGTAACCTCCCTTCATGGTGTTATATATGAAAACGCCGCCCGTTGTCCTGTTGGGCGGCGTTGTTCTCAATTTTAAGCTCCCGCTGCCTATAAAGATTTAGGCAACGGGAGCTTTTGTTAGAATAAAAACCTCTTGCTGACTGCCAGATTGATACTTTCAATTTTAGTCCGTTGTAGTTTTATTTGCTGCTCGCATCTCTTCGTCCAAGTCGGCAAACATCAGCTTTAGCAAGATGTCTGCCATGCTTTCACCGTCTTTCCTGTACCGTGGCTCAACGATAAAAACTCGACCGCCAATTTCGTATCGTTGGGACTCTCCGGCAATATATTCTTTTTCCATGCCTGCACCTCCTTTCCAACATGGACACAAAAATTATATCATGCCGTGGAGGGACGCAAAGCAGAAAAATTATTTTCCTTGATATACGGGCTTTCTTTGACTATAATGAAAGACATTCAGGGTGTGTTTTGGGGTTGCCCGCGTATTGAAGCGCTCTTTTGGCCCGGTTTAGGGGGGTATGTAACCGCACTAACCGGGAGAGCGCTTGAATGGCATTCAAGAGGTCAGCGGTTCGATCCCGCTTATCTCCACCAAAAGCTCGAGAGAGTGAAGAAAAACCTTGAAATCATCTGATTTCAAGGTTTTTTCTTTTTCAAAAGTGAGAAATTCGGAGAATTTGCAAAAGGCACCTGTGCGCTTGATTTTTGATGGAAATTTTGAAAATCAAGAGGTCAGGTAAATGAAGAAAATCAGGATGAATTGCACCGCCACATTGGACGAAACCTTTGCCGATTTCCTCCTTTCCCGCAGGGCAAAAGGGCTTGCAGAAAAGACGCTGGAAAGCTATTCCTCCCAATGGAAAGCCGTGGCGCGGCACTTGGACACGGGAACGGACATTGCCGCCCTCCAAAAGGCGGATTTGGACGATATGATTGTTTCCATGCGGGACGCTGGGCTTTCGCCCAACAGTATCAACAGCTACACGCGCGTTTTGAAATCCTTTTTCTCTTGGTGCAATGAGCAGGGGATGACCCGTCTGAATATCCCCCTGTACAAGGCCGAGGAAACCGTGAAGGAAACCTATTCGGATGCGGAGCTGACCGCGCTTCTGAAAAAGCCCGACATTCGCAAGACAACCTTTGCAGAATATCGGGACTGGGTGATTATCAATTTTCTTTTGAACTGCGGGAGCCGCGCCGCGACGGTCAGGGCGATACAAATTCGGGACGTGGATTTGGACGGCGGCGTTGTATTCTACCGCCACACGAAGAACAGAAAAGCACAGGTCATTCCCCTTTGCAGCCCCATGATTGCCATTCTGCGGGAGTATGGGCGATACCGTGGCGGGGAGCCTACGGATTATCTCTTTTGCACAGAAACGGGTACACAGCTCACGGAGAACGGCTTGCGGCAATCTATCGCAAGGTACAACATGCGGCGCGGAGTGCAAAAAACTTCTATTCACCTGTTCCGCCACACATTCGCGCGAAAATATCTGATTGACTGCGGCGGGGACGCGTTTACGCTCCAAAAGCTATTGGGACATTCCACCCTTGCCATGACGAAGCATTATTGCGCCATTTACGACGCGGATTTGACGAAGAACTACGACAACTTTTCCCCGCTGGCGCAAATGAAAGCGAGCGGCGCGAAAATCAAAATGGCTGCTAAGGGCCGCTGACGGCTTTACACGGGGCGCGTGGCTGGCGGCGGTATTTATCTGTCAGATAACAAAAACGGAGCGGAATGAGCTGCTCCTTGACGGACTCATAGTCCGCAAACGGCTTCTTTGCCGGCTCAATGTCCCGGCCATTTTCGGCTAGGCGTTTTAGGAGGTCGCCAGCTCCCGCCATCCTGCGTTTTAGGCCCGCAGATAGGCCAAATGGACATGAAAAAGGGCACCGTGTTTTTACACAGTGCCTTAAATCATCATTCAGTTGTCCCGCTGTTACGGAACAATATCTATAACGCCCTTTGCTGCATTGTAATTTTTCCGCATGATGGAATTCTCTTGCAGATATTCCAGCCCCTTCAGAATGGACAACAGACCTTCTCAATTTCTTCTTTCTTACCGTGGGAAGGTCGTTATAATGTCAAATCTGTATTGAATTTTCTGTGGGGGTATGCTATACTATCCTTGCGACGCAATCGAATAGTTTTCAACACCAAGGCTGTGTTTTTACTTCGGTAAAAACGCAACCTCCTTTTGGCATACCTTGGTGTTGTTCAAATGATTGCGTCGCAGCAGTGAGGCTATGTGTTTTTCGGTGCGTAGCTTCGGCTGCGCACTTTTATTTGTGGAGATAGAAATATGAGCAAACAATCTATGGATGAAAAGCTTACTCGTCTGATAAACCATGAAAATCATATTAGCGAAAAAGAAAAGAAAACACTTCCCATTATCTCCATTTGCAGCGGCCTGATTGCTGTATTCCTTTGCGTTATTTTAGGATTAGACGATGCAACGGTATTATTTATCGCTTTTTTAGTGGTTGCTGCCATTAGTTGCAGCGTTGCAATGGCAGTATTCATTCGTCGTAAAAAGCCCGAAGAAATATCGGCAAGAGACCAATTGAAAAATTCTGTAAATTACAGTAGCGCAGAAAAAGTGCTGACTGTAACGGCGAAGAGCAAACTCCTTTTGGAGAAGCTGTCTTTGGTACAAGCAGTAGATCAGCAAGTAAAAACAGAACCTATTGTATTACATTTTGGTGCTGTCGCTGTCGGTGGGGTCGTTACGGGTGGCGCCTATACAACGGGCGGCAACCATTACATTGCGGGACAAGAAAAAAGCGAATGCTTTAAGCTGATGTATTGTAATAATGAGGTTAAATACATCAAATTGAGTGAGGCCCTTTTGGAATCCGCAGGAAGGTCGGAAATTAAGGAATATACTGATTCTGCCGGAATTAAAGTAATTGCTCCTATTGACACCGCTGCGCTTTCCGATGCTGAAAAAATGCGGAGACTTCAAGAGGCAAAAGCGGGTATTGTAAGAGCGGAAAATATTGGTTATCCTACTTATGAAAAGGCTGTCGCTATTGTAAATTGGCTGACAAGTGAAAATGAATAAATGCAAAAAGGGAGCGATTGATTTCGCTCCCCTTTTTACATGCGTTGGGCGTGGTTCAGACTCGCCGCTTCAATTTCGGCCGTTTTTCTTGGAATTTCTTCAGAATCAGATCTTTTTCAAGAAAATCTCTAAACGGTATTGACAGAATATATATATATATATAATTGAGTATGCGGATTTTTGTGCAAGTTGTAAGATGTGCACGTTCACTTATTTGGCAAGCGCAAAAAATATGAAACGGGGAAAGAGAACATGAGCGAAAATAATGTTGAAGCTTTATTGAAAAGAGCGTCAATGCTTGAAGAAGAAAAGGACTACGCCGAAGCGCTTAACATCTATAATCGCATTCTTGAAGCAGACCCCGACAACAAAAAAGCGAATGAACGTAGGCGGGCAATCAAGAATAATACTTTAACCATTGTACGCGAACAGTTTCCGCTGTTGGGTGGCGGCACCGGTGTCAGATATTATCTTTCTATAGATGGAGAGAGAATTGATAGCCGTTCTTTCGTAGCAAATATGCCAGCAGAAACCTATACAGTGAATGTTACGCTTGGTAAGCACAGATTGGCTGTGTGGGAAGTCGGGATAAATACCTTCGGGGTAAATAACAGCGCTGTTCCTAAAGAGATTTTGATTTATGATTATGAAGTTACCCAAAAAGAACAGACAGTGTATTTGCGTTTTACAAAATCTGCGAATTTGCATTTTACCGAGCTTGCACAGGAGGAAGGACAAAGGTCACGCGGTTGTTATGTGGCTACCGCTGTGTACGGCTCCTATGACTGTCCCGAAGTTTGGACGTTACGCCGCTTCCGTGACAATACTCTGGCTGAAACATGGTATGGGCGTGCATTTATTCGTACCTATTACGCAATCAGCCCGACACTTGTAAAATGGTTTGGCGAAACTGCATGGTTTACGAATATGTGGAAACCTACCCTTGACCGCATGGTTGAGCGGCTAAATGGAGAGGGCGTTGAAAACACGCCATATAATGACCGAGAATGGTAATTGTGGGAGCGGGGCGCGTGTCCCGCTCCTTTTCCTATCCGTTTCATTAGGGTATAGCCCATTGACAATGAAAATCCCCTTGCTTTTCTGTTTCACATATATTATATCATGATTTTTGAAATATTTCAAAATGCGGATATATCCTATTGACATACTTCTGAATTTGTGATAGAATAAGGACAGATAAAGCAAGGGGGCTTGGGGAATGCGGGTTTTCTATGTGCGCTGTTCTACCATCGAGCAGAACGAA
>OIYT01002762.1_pt1 | contig 10247 bp, 7 predicted proteins | sample 1588201 | NCBI WGS metagenome assembly OIYT01 (sample SAMN03283260) | human gut metagenome | biome: human-associated habitat; material: feces | host: Homo sapiens | place: USA | collected 2013
AGTTCAACTCTATCCACAAAAAACATAAAAACATCTTTTCTGTACCCCACAGCCACAAGCAATGCCGAAAGCCTTTGTTTTCAAGGACTTTCGGTTTTTATTTCTGTCAAAAACGAGAAAAACGAAAAAGCCGCAGTTTTTCATTGGCTGTTTTTCCGTCTGCTAATGGAATTTATGACTGATGTCGTCCGCCTTTCGGGCGGATTTTTTTATGTTATCCGATGCGTATTTTTGTGATTGAAAAATTTGAAACGTGCAAAAGTGCGCATTTACGGTTCAATAATATTGCATATTAGATAACAAAACGGGCACAATATAAGCATAAACGCTGAATTTTATTGCGCGATATTGACTGTATTTGAACGTTTCTGTATAATTAAGGCACAACAGAGATATCGGAGGTGTGAATATGCTTACAACCGACAGAAGAGCGCAGATACTTGAAATTCTGCGTCAGAACGGCTCGGTTACCGTTTCAAAGCTTGCCGAAAAATTCGAAACAAGCGAATCTACGATAAGGCGTGACCTTTTGGCTCTTTCCCAGCTCGGAAAAATAAACAAGGTTCACGGCGGAGCGACTGTTCTCGGGCAGGAATTTCTCCACAACGAGGAGGATTTCAACAAAAAATCGCTGATGAATATAAACGAAAAGGAAGAAATAGCAAAATATGCCGCATCACAGATAAATGATGATGATTTTGTTTTTATCGACGCAGGCACGACCACCTTTCTTATGACCAAATATATTTCCTCTTCCAAAGCAACCTTTGTAACCAACGGAATCGCCCATGCGAAGGAGCTGACGGCCAAGGGCTGCAAGGTTTTTGTTGTCGGCGGTGAATTAAAAAGCACAACCGAGGCAATCATAGGCTTAGTAGCCGCTTCAAATCTTCAAAAATATAACTTTTCAAAAGCGTTCATCGGAACAAACGGAGTCAGCGAAAAGCAGGGCTTTACAACCCCGGACACCGAGGAGGCAATGCTGAAAGCCGTTGCCATGGAGCGCAGCTTTGTAACCTATGTGCTTTGCGACCACACAAAGTTCGGAAAGGTTTCGGCGGTATCATTTTCACCGGTTGCTGCGGCGTGTATAGTCTGCGACAAATGCGATGACGAACAGCTTAAATCAAAAACGGTAGTGAAGGAGGTAACTGCTTAATGGTTTACACCGTTACTCTGAATCCGGCTCTCGACTATGTGATGAAGCTCAAAGCTCTCAGAACCGACGACATAAACCGTACGGACGGCGAAGAAATCTATTACGGCGGAAAAGGCATCAACGTGTCGGTCATACTCACACAGCTCGGAATTCCCAACACGGCACTCGGCTTTCTCGGAGGCTTTACCGGAAAAAAGCTTGAAGAAATGCTCAAAAACGACAGTATCAACTGCGACTTTAATTATCTTAAAAACGGCGATACGAGAATAAACGTCAAAATCAAGGCCGACAAGGAAATTGATTTGAACGCCTGCGGCCCCGAAATCACAAAAGAGGATATGCAGAGCTTTTTAAGAAAGCTTGACGGCATAAAGAGCGGAGATTACCTTATCCTCGCAGGCTCTATCCCGAATACCCTCCCCGATGACATTTACGAGCAAATACTTGAGAGAGTCTGCGACAGAAATATAAACTGCGTGGTTGACGCAACGGGCGATTTGCTCAAAAACGTGCTCAAATACAAACCGTTTTTAATAAAGCCGAATCATCACGAGCTCGGCGACCTGTTCTCGGTCCAAATTAAAAGCGACGATGACATTGTAAAATATTCTAAAATGCTTCAAGAGGCAGGAGCTAAAAACGTGCTTGTTTCAATGGCAAAGGACGGCGCAATGCTTACGGACGAAAACGGAAGCGTCCACAAAATAGGCAACGCAAAGGGCAAGCTCATAAACTCCGTCGGTTGCGGAGACAGTATGGTAGCAGGCTTTACGGCAGGATATATCAAGACCGCCGACTATTCATACGCTTTAAGACTCGGCTCGGCGTGCGGAAACGCAACGGCCTTTTCCGAAAAGCTTGCAACCCGTGAAGAAATTGAACGCGTCTTTAACGCGGAGTATAAATAAGGAGGAATACTTATGAAAATCATCGACTTATTAAAAAAGGATGCGATTGCTCTTAATGTTTCTCTCACCGACAAGGAAGAGGCAATCGACAAGCTGATTTCCCTGCACGAAAAAGCAGGAAATCTTGCCGACAAGGCGGCGTACAAGGAGGCTATCCTTGCAAGAGAGGCTCAGGGCTCGACCGCAATCGGAGAAGGAATTGCCGTTCCGCACGCAAAATCGGACAGCGTAAAGACTCCCGGTCTTTCGGCGATAACGGTTCCGAACGGCGTTGATTACGGTGCTCCCGACTCCAAGCCCTCGGACATTTTGTTTATGATTGCCGCTCCTGTTGACGGAGATTTACATCTCGAAATACTCTCCCGTCTTATGGTAATGCTTATGGAACCGGAATTTTGCGCGGCTCTACGGGGCGCAAAAACGACGGACGAATTTTTGGAAATAATCGACAAAAAGGAAGCAGAGAAATACCCCGAGGAAGCGGTAAAACCCGAAGTAAAGCCGAAGGGTTACAGAATACTCGCAGTTACAGCCTGTCCGACGGGCATAGCGCATACCTATATGGCGGAAGAGGCACTTGAAAAAGCGGGCGAAAAATTAGGCTATCCGCTCAAAGCCGAAACCAACGGCTCCGGCGGTGCTAAAAACGTGCTCACAAAAAAGGAAATCGAAGAATGCGACGGAATAATCATTGCCGCAGATAAAAACGTCGAAATGGCACGTTTCGACGGCAAGCCGGTTGTAAAGACCTCGGTTTCAAACGGAATAAACAAGCCCGAGGAGCTTATCAAAAGAATCGTTGACGGAAAAGCCGCGATATATCACGCCGACGAAAGTGAAAAGCAGCCTATTGATGACGACGAAAAGGAAAGCGGTTGGCACAAACTTTATAAGCATCTCATGAACGGTGTTTCGCATATGCTCCCGTTCGTTGTCGGCGGCGGAGTTCTCATAGCTCTCGGCTTTCTATTCGATACGCTTGCAGGCAATGCCGATGTCGGCGGAACCTTCGGCTTTACAAGTCCCGTTGCGGCAATTGTATTCTGGATAGGCAAAGCGGCATTTGCGCTTATGCTCCCCATTCTTTCGGCTTATATCGCATCGTCCGTTGCCGACAGACCGGGTCTTTTGCCCGGTATGATAGGCGGCGTATTTGCGGCAAACGGTTACACCTTCAGCTCGCTGATTGAAAACCAAAGCCTTGCCGGAGACGACAAAGCGGTGTCGGGCTTTCTCGGTGCTCTGCTCGCAGGCTTCCTTGCCGGTATTATTGTAAATCTCCTCAAAAAGGCATTTTCTTGGCTTCCGAAATCAATGGACGGAATAAAGCCCGTATTTATCTATCCTCTTTTCGGCACGCTTATCATGGGCCTTCTTATGTGTCTTGTAAACCCTGTTATAGGCGTTGTCAACTCCGCTCTTTCCTCGTTCCTCTCGTCGCTCGGCGATACAAGCAAAATACTCCTTTCCATAGTACTTGCGGCAATGATGGCAACGGATATGGGCGGCCCGTTCAACAAGGCGGCTTATGTTTTCGGCACGGCTGCAATAGCCGACGGCAACACATGGATTATGGCGGCTGTTATGATAGGCGGTATGGTTCCCCCGATTGCAATCGCACTTTCGACAACCTTCAACAAGAAGAAGTGGACATCGGAAGAAATCAAATCAGGCCCCGTAAACTATCTTATGGGTCTGTGCTTCATTACGGAGGGTGCTATCCCCTACGCCGCTTCCGACCCGGTCAGAGTTATCCCCTCATGCTTAGTAGGCTCTGCTGTCGCAGGTGCTCTTACATCACTGTTCAACGTCACATGCCCCGCACCTCACGGCGGAATCTTCACATTTATAGTATGCGACCATCCGTTTCTCTATATCGTAGCCCTTATTGCAGGCTCGGCTGTCGGAGCACTGATGCTCGGTCTTCTTAAAAAGGATCGTAAAGAATCCGTATAACAAACAATCAGAAACCGTGCCGAGGGGCATCATCCTCTCGGCAGGTATCAAACATAAGGAGAATTATTATGGTACAGAAAACTTTTACAATCACTAATAAAATGGGACTTCATATGCGTCCGGCAAACACCTTTGTAACGGAAATGTCTAAATTCTCTTCGGACGTTGACATTGTTTTCGGAGGTAAAAGGATCAACGGCAAGAGCATTATGAATATAATGGCAGGCTGCATCAAATGCGGAAGCGAAATCACCGTAGAGTGCAGCGGCGCAGACGAAAACGAAATGCTCAAAAAAGCCGAAGAGCTTATCACATCGGGCTTCGGCGAAGAATAATATTGCCGCGGCTTAAAGAAAGGGTGAGTTTAATGCTTAAAGGAATCGGCGCATCTCAAGGCTTCGGAATCGGCAAGGCCGTTGTTATAAGGGACACAAACCTTGACTATTCATCCGTAAAATTTACCGATTCGGATCATCAAAAAAAGCGTCTGCACTCGGCAGTCGCCGACTTTTCCGACGAAACAAAATCACTTGTGGCGGAGCTTAAAAAGAATGCCGGAAAGAAAGAGGCGGAGATACTCGAGGGACATCTTGTTATGCTTGAGGACCCGTTTATGCTCGCACAGATGGAAGAAGCAATCGACAACGGCTCTGTTGCCGAAGCGGCGGTTGACAGCATATGCACAATGTTTATCAATATGTTCTCCGGCGTTGACGACGAGCTTACGCGCCAACGCGCCTCGGATGTAAAGGATATAAGAGACAGCCTTTTGCGCATTCTTCTGGGTGTAAAAAGTGTGGATATTTCATCCGTACCGAAGGGCTCTGTTCTCATCGCCAAGGATTTCACCCCGTCCATGACGTCACAAATAAACAGGGAAAATGTTTCCGCAATTATCACCGAGGTCGGCGGCGTTACGAGTCACAGCGCAATACTCGCCCGTGCCATGGGCATACCCGCCGTTTTGTCGGTCGTCAATGCGGTTGAAAAAATCTCGGACGGCGATATGATTATTGCAGACGGCTTCAAGGGAAAAGTATTTACCGACCCCACAGAGGAAGAGCTTGAAGAATACAGAACCAAGCAGGCGGCATATCTGAAGGAAAAAGAAAGCCTCAACGAATACTTCTCAAAAGAAACCGTTACAAAATCCGGCGTAAAAAAGCATGTGTACGGCAACATCGGCAAGGCTGAGGACGCACAGAATGTATTGCAAAACGGCGGCGAGGGCATAGGGCTCTTCAGAACGGAATTTCTGTTTATGGACAGAGCCTCTCTTCCCACGGAGCAGGAGCAGTACGAAGCATATTCAACCGTCGCAAAGATAACGGACGGCAAGGAGGTTATCATTCGCACACTCGATATAGGCGGAGATAAAGCGATAGATTACCTTAAAATCGAAAAAGAGGACAACCCGTTTCTCGGACACCGCGCGATAAGATACTGCCTTGACAACCCTAAAATTTTCAAAATTCAGCTTCGTGCAATTCTCCGCGCAGCGGTTTTCGGAAACATAAAGGTTATGCTTCCGCTTGTAACGACACTTGACGAGGTTCGCAGAGCAAAAACCCTTATCGAAGAATGCAAAGATGAGCTTAAAAATGAGGGTCTTAAATTCGCCGACATTCCCGTGGGCGTTATGATAGAAACTCCGTCGGCGGCAATAATTTCCGATTTGCTTGCAAAAGAGGTTGACTTCTTTTCCATCGGCACAAACGACCTGACGGGCTACACCATGGCTGTTGACAGAGGAAACGCCGCTGTTTCAAAGCTGTATAACCCGATTCAGCCTGCGGTTCTGCGCCTTATCGAAACGACGATCAAAAACGCCAAAAAGGCAGGCATCCCCGTCGGAATGTGCGGAGAAGCGGCAGCTGATACACGTCTTATTCCCTTGCTTTGCAAATGGGGGCTTGACGAATTTTCGGTAACGCCCTCTTCGATTTTGCACACAAGAAAAAGTATATGCGAATGCGAATAACGGCAAATCTCACGCATCTTATTTTATATAATCAAGCAGCTGAGCCCTCATGAAGCACCTCAAAACAATATATTTTGATACAGAAACGGCCAAAACCCCTCGAATATGCGTCTGCATTATCCGAGGGGTTAAGTGCATTATTATATGAAAAACCGTTTATTTTAAGCAAAACCTACTCATAACGGGCTAATAATCAACATTATCTTGCTTTTTTGTACGCTATATGATATTATTGGTATACATACTAATAATATTATAAACAGGTGATATATTTGCGTAGAAACAGCAGTGAAACAAAAAGAAAAATCCTAACGGCGTGCGTTCGGTTGTTTTTGGAGGAGGGCTACAAAAGCACCTCCGTCAGTCGAATAGTCGAGGAAGCAGGCGTCGCAAGGGGCAGCTATTTAAATCTGTTTCCGACCAAGGACAAAATCTTGCTGGATTTGACCGAAACGATGTTCGGCGGTCAATTTGACGTGGCGAGGAGTATTGCGGACAAAAAGCTGCCGCCCGTATACGCCTATGCGGTGGAAACATCTCTTCAGCTCACGCTGACGGAGCTTAACGAGAACCTGCGAGAAATCTATATTGAAGCATATTCTCAGCCCGACACGGCGGAATTCATCTATTTGCACACCACGGCGGAATTAAAGCAGATTTTCGGAGCAAATTTTCCCGATTACAGCGAAAGTGACTTTTACGAAATGGAAATAGGCACGGCGGGACTTATGCGTAACTACATGGCTCGCAAATGTGATATTCATTTCCCGTTGGAGCGCAAGCTCAGCAGGTTTTTAACGGCGGCAATGCGTGTGTATCTTGTGCCGAAGGAGGAGCAGGAAAGGGTGCTTGCTTTTATCGGCTCGATTGATATTCGGGAGCTTGCCGTCACGGTTATGCATAAGCTGTTTGCCATGCTTGAAATGAAATATGACTTTAAGCTGTCTACGGACGGCGAAACGGAGGAGAGAAGATGAGAACAGGGAAAAAACTGCTCACAGGTATGCTTTTGGTGCTTTTCATTGTTTTTGTCGCCGGATGCGGCAAAACGGTAAAAACCGACGCCGCACTGCCGGAGGTGCGCAACAGCGGCACGGCGATCCAATGGAGATACCCCGCCGAAGAAGAATGGCGCGACCTTGTGGCGCTTACCGAGCTGCGAGGTGCCTCCGGAGAAAACGGCAAGGACGGAATTAACGGAGTTGACGGGAAAGACGGTAAAAACGGAAAAGACGGCGTTAACGGCACCGACGGAAAGAACGGCATTAACGGAAAGAACGGTATTGACGGCAAAGACGGCGTTGACGGTAAAAACGGTGCCGACGGCAAGAACGGCATAGACGGCAAAGACGGGATTAACGGCAAGGACGGTGTCGACGGAAAGAACGGTCTTGACGGCAAAGACGGTGTCGACGGCAAGAACGGCATAGACGGCATTAACGCCAAAAACATAGAGGTGCAGCGAGCCGAATTCTACATACAGTGGCGTTACGAGGGCGAAGAGTGGCAAAATCTTGTTGCGATAGCCGATATAGAGGGCCCCGCCGGACAGAACGGAACGGACGGTGCAAACGGAAAAACTCCGGAATTTCGCGTAAGCGATAATATCCTGCAATGGCGTTATGTCGGCGATGAAATATGGCTGAACCTATACGATCTTACCGCATTAAAAGGTGCGGATGGCAGAGACGGCAAAGACGGTATAAACGGGCAAGACGGCAGGGACGGTGCGGACGGACAAAACGGCTCTGACGGCAAAGACGGTAAAACACCTTTTATCGGTGAGAACGGCAACTGGTGGTTCGGAGAAATCGACACCGGCATCAAGGCGGCAGGCATAGACGGCGAAAAGGGTGACAAGGGCGACAAGGGTGACAAAGGCGACAAAGGAGATAAAGGCGACAAGGGCGACGCCGGTCAGAACGGTAGCTGTTCGGGATATTTTTACGGAGAGGCAAACTCTCCGAGGACAGTACTGAATAACAGTCGTGTCAATATTTCTGTCTACGAAAAAATAAACAAGGGCGGCTTGATTTCATCCTACCGTAATAATATTACACTCAAAAAAGGACATATTTACAATGTCTGCTTAAGCGGTTCTCTCGAAGTTGGTTCAAACGAATTCAACAACAGCGGCAATTACTCTATTCAGATGACAGACGGTTATGATGACGATCTGTGCAGGGAGCTTACACGAATAAAAAGAGACGGGGCAAAAATACCGTATACCAATGATCAACATTCCTTTAATTTCAACAGAATGTATGATGCGTCAAATAAAGACATTACATTGCAGTTGTGGTTTGAAAATTCGGCATACAATACTTATCTCGGTGGCTTCAGAGGTACCATTACAATAACCGCTCTTGACTGAGCCGACATATACGAAAACGGAGGTAATAGAATATGAAAAAACGAATACTCAGTATCCTGCTCGCCCTATGTATGGTGCTTTGCCTTGTGCCGACTACGGCATTTGCCGCGGGTGAGACAAACAGGAAAGTCGAAACGGAACAAGAGCTTGTCGATGCGCTGGCGGACAGCAGCGCAGACATCATCACGCTGAAAAATGACATTGCAATCGGCACGACCCTGACCATCCTCCGCAAGGTCACCCTCGATCTCAACGGCTATGTTCTGAAAATGACCGGCAGCGGCAGCGTTATTATCCTCGATAATAAGAGCGGCACCACCGGCGACCTGACCCTTATCGACAGCAATCCCACGGCGGAGCACAAATTCAAGGTTAACGGCGCAGAACCTTGGGTGCTGGACAACAGCGGTACAGAGACCGTCTATGGTGGCATCATCACAGGCGGCACGGGCAGCCGGATCTTCTTCTCCAACGGGGTGGGAGGCGGCGGCGTGATCATCGGCAGCGGCGCACTCACCATGAACGGCGGCAATATCGTCGGCTGCATAGCCAATAGAGGCGGTGGCCTGTTCCTCTCAGACGGTTCGTTCACCATGAACGCCGGCAGCATTGTCGGCTGCTCAACACCAAACAGATTAACGACCGGAGAGGCCTTTCACGGCGGCATATACGCTTTTGGTCCGATGGCGAACGGAGACACAACCGGCGTTATCACGTTGACCGGCGGCCTGATCAAAAACAACGGCAGATACGCTATCAATGCTGCGTATATGACCACAATTTACGCCAACGGCGGCGAGGTATACGGTGAGGTTCACCTAAATCAGGCATGTAAGATCACCTGTCTTGCAGAAGATAACGGTATTACCGCCTTCAAAGGCAAGACGGTGATCGGCGGAACTTCCAGTGTAAATCCAAGCCATGTTGACTGGGGCCTCTTCTACGGCGGTCTGGATATTTACGGCAATACGACCGGCGTCATCGTGACCTACAAGGACGGCGACAGTGAATACGCAAAGCAGGTTCTTCCCTCCGGCACTCTCGCGACGCGTCCTGACGCTCCCGCCGCCACACCGGGCTATACCTTCGATGGCTGGAACAAGGCCGACGGCACGGCGTGGAATTATGCAAGCGATAAAGTTACCGATAACATAACATTGTATGCAAAACGGACAGCGAATACCTACACAATAACCTTTGATACTGCAGGCGGCAGCGAGATTGCGCCCATTACGCAAGACTACGGCACGGCGATCACCGTCCCTGCCGACCCGACAAGAGAGGGATATACCTTTATCGGCTGGGACAGGGAAATTCCCACGACCATGCCTGCCGAAAATATGACTGTCACTGCGCAGTGGAAAATCAATCGGTACACAATCACCTTTGACACCGCAGGCGGCAGCGAAATCGCACCCATTACACAGGACTACGGCACGGCAATTACCGCACCTGCCGACCCGACAAGAGAGGGCTACACCTTTATCGGCTGGGACAAGGAAATTCCCACGACTATGCCTGCGGAAAACATCACAATTACTGCACGGTGGAAAGACAGCGAAAAGCCGACAGGCGAGATTGTTATAGGCACAAATAAATGGCGGGAATTCTTGAATAAGCTTACCTTCGGTCTGTTCTTTAAGGATACGCAGACGGTGATGATCACCGCAGCTGACAACAGCGGCGAGGCGGTAACGGTTGAATATCTGCTGTCAAATAAGGAGCTTGCCAAAGCGGAGCTTGACGGCATGACCTTCACAGCGTACACCGCACCGTTCGGCATTGACCCCGATAACGAATACATTATCTATGTCAGACTGACCGATAAGGCGGGCAATACGGACTACATTTGCTCGGACGGTATCGTGC
>OIYT01002764.1_pt1 | contig 10243 bp, 10 predicted proteins | sample 1588201 | NCBI WGS metagenome assembly OIYT01 (sample SAMN03283260) | human gut metagenome | biome: human-associated habitat; material: feces | host: Homo sapiens | place: USA | collected 2013
GCAGCTCATCGATGAAGAGGATGATCTTGCCCTCGCTCTTCTTCACCTCGTTCAGCACGCTCTTCAGGCGCTCCTCGAACTCGCCGCGGTACTTTGCACCGGCCACCAGAGCGCCCATGTCCAGACTGAACACGATGCGGTCCTTCAGGTTTTCGGGCACATCGCCGCGCACGATACGCTGTGCAAGGCCCTCTGCAATGGCGGTCTTGCCAACGCCGGGCTCACCGATCAGGCAGGGGTTGTTCTTGGTCTTACGGGACAGGATGCGGATCACGTTGCGGATCTCCTGATCACGGCCGATGACGGGGTCCAGCTTCTGCTTGCGGGCAAGGTCTACCAGATCCTGACCATACTTCTGCAGGGCGTTGTAGGTCTCCTCGGGATTGTCGTTGGTCACACGCTGGTTGCCGCGCACTGCTGTGAGCTGCTGCAGGAACTTATCTTTCGTGATGCTGAACGCACGGAACAACTCGGTGGTGTTCTGGGTCTGCTCGTCCAGCAGACCCAGGAACACATGCTCCACGCTGATATAGTCGTCCTTCATGGCCTTGGCTTCTCGGGCGGCGGCGCTGAGCACCTTATCGGCAGCCTGCGAGATATAGACCTTGTCGGGGTCACGGCCGGAGCCGGAGACCCGGGGCAAAGCCGAAAGCTTTTCGGCCACGGCGGCAGCAAAACTGCCGGGATCAACATTCAGCTTCTGCAGCAGCTGCGGGATCAGGCCCTGTTCCTGCGAAGCGAGGGCGTGCAGCAGATGTTCAGGTTCCAATTGATTGTGCTGGTATTCCACAGCCAGCTGCTGCGCTGCCTGCAGAGCCTCCAGCGTTTTCTGTGTATATTGATTGGTATTCATAAAGTCAAGCCTCCATTCATACCGGAAGGTTTATTTTAGCGGACGCGATAGTTATCTGCTAAAAGCCCGGTGTAGAGATGCTGCCGAACGGGAAGCAGCGGCTATTCTTCAGTTGTTTCACGGTTTCAAGCACCTCCTGCCGAACTGGTTTTACTTGTTTTAGCACTCTATCTGTTCGACTGCTAAAACTATACTCCTGTTTTCCCACTTTGTCAATAGGGTTCATAAAAAGTTTGCAAATCATAATTTTTTCAACAAAAAAAGCACCACACAGCTTTTCAGCCGTGCAGTGCATCCTTGCAACTTAAGGTAAAAGATGAACCGCCACCCTGGCCGGTGACGGTTCGTTTTAGAACTATAACCCAAAAGGGCTGACCGCTTGTCGCAGTGCCTTTTCTATTTGTAGTATAGTTACTTTTTATAAATTTGTCAAGGCTTTACGTTCAGCCCTGCTTTTTCCAGCGGCGCATCACGCCCATGCCCAGCGCATAGGGGCCGGTGTGCACGGCAATGGTGCAGCCGATCTGCAACAGGCCCACTTCGCACTGTGCGCCGGGGTACTTTGCACGCAGGGCCGCGCGGGTCTGCATCCACAGGCGCTTGCCTTCCTCTTCGTCGTAGCCGTAGCCTACGGTGATGCGGTAGTCGTCCGGGGTGCCGCCGTGGGCATCCAGATAGTTCATCAGCTGTTCCAGCGCTTTTTCAAAGCTCTTCTGTCGGCCGCGTGCCACGCCGCCGGAGAAGATCTCGCCATCCTTGAACAGGATCATCGGCTTGATGCCCAGCATGTTGGCTGCACGGCCCGTCACCTTGCCAATGCGGCCGCCCTTAATGAGATAGTCCAGATTGCCTACCGTGAAGAAGATCTGGTTGGTAGCTTTCTCTGCTTCCAGCCATGTCACGGTCTCGTCCAGCGTGCAGCCTGCGTCCCGCATGGCCACGGCGTTTTCCACCATGGTGGACTCGGTAACGGTAGCCGCCGCGCTGTCAATGACCTCAATGCGGGCATCGGGGAAATCTTCCAGCACCAGATCCCGGGCATTGCGGGCGCTGCCCACACAGCCGCTCATCTTGCTGGTGAACACCAGACACAGCACATCCCGGCCAGCAGCAGCATGGGCACGGAATGCCTGCTCAAAGTCCTCAATGGAAGCAAGGCTGGTTTTGGGGTAGGCCGAAGGGTTGTCCACCATGAACTGGTAGAAGTCCCGCACGGCGATCTCCTTGCCTTCTTTGCGGTAGTGCTCGCCGTCCAGCGAGACATAGAAGGGCACGACCTCGATTTGAAGCTGTTTGGCAGTGTCCAGCGTCAGGTCGCATGCGCTGTCGGTAATGATATCAAACATCTGTGACGCTTCCTTTTCTGAATCATTCAGGAGCTTTGCAGGGGATCATACGTGGTGGATATAAGCCTCACGCTCGGCACCCACAGAGATGTAGGTGATCTTGCAGCCGACAGCCTTTTCCAGATATTCCACGTAATCGCGTGCTTCCTTGGGCAGGTCTTCCCACTTGCGGGCTGCGGTGATATCACAGTGCCAGCCGGGCAGGTACTCCACCACGGGCTGTGCGGTGTCCAGAGCTTCGCCCATGGGGAAGCGGGTGGTGGTGCTGCCATCGGTCAGCTTGTAGGCAGTGACCATGGGGATCTTTTCCATGTAGTCCAGCACGTCCAGCAGGGTCAGAGCAACTTCATCGCAGCCCTGGCAGAACACACCGTAGCGGCTTGCCACCAGATCGATGGGGCCAACGCGGCGGGGACGGCCGGTGGCTGCACCGTACTCGTGGCCAGCCTCACGCAGGTCGTGCTTTTCCTCTTCGGTCATAGCCAGCTCGGCAGTGAAGGGGCCGTCACCCACGCAGGAGGAGTAAGCCTTCATCACGCCGATGGAGTTGTGCAGCTTGTGGCCCGGAATGCCTGCGCCGATGGGAGCGTAAGCACCGATGACGTTGGAAGAGGTGGTATAGGGGTAAATGCCGAAATCGATGTCGCGCAGAGCGCCCAGCTGAGCCTCGAACAGGACCTTCTTGCCTGCAGCGTCTGCATCGGCCAGATACTGGCCCACATCGCAGATGTAATCCTTGAAGATGGCGGCATACTTTTCGAGCCATGCCCACATCTCATCCACGCTGATGGGAGCTGCGTTGTAGCTGCCCTCCATGACCAGATTCTTGGAATCTACCATGGTGACGAGGCGCTTCTTCACAGCGTCGTCCAGATGCAGCAGGTCGCCCATGCGCAGGGTCTTCTTCATGTACTTGTCGCCGTAAGCGTAGGCAATGCCGCGCTTGGTGGAGCCGAACTGTGCGCCGGTCTTGGACAGACGTGCTTCTTCCAGACCATCCTGCTCCACATGGTAGGGCATGGTGATGGTTGCACGGTCGGAGATCTTCAGGTTTGCCGGGCTGATCTCAACGCCCTGCTCCCGCAGCTTGTTGATCTCGCCGTCCAGATGATGCGGGTCGATGACCATGCCGTTGCCCATAACGCAGACCACGTTCGGACGCAGGATGCCGGAGGGCAGCAGATTCAGCACGAACTTGCCGCGCTCGTTCTTGACCGTGTGACCGGCGTTGTTGCCGCCCTGATAACGTGCAACGATGTCATACTCCTGGCTGATGAGGTCGACCATGCGGCCCTTGCCTTCATCGCCCCAGTTGATACCCGTAATTGCAGTAAGCATAATAAATGACCTCTTTATCATTTTTTCAAAAGACAGCCTTTTCCGTGCACCTTGCCCGGGATACGCCACCTTGGGAAAGCACATCAGCAGGCATACACAAAGCACATACCAATGCAAGTATAGTATAGCACAGATCGCCGTGCAAAAAAAGAGGAAAACACAGCTTTGGGCTGCGTTTTCCTCCAAAAAAGTGTGCGCAAAATTGTGCGTTCAGCTGCGGGGGTTCTCAAGGTCGGCACGGCGGGTCACCTTGTGGATGGTGCCGTCCGGCTCCTGAATGGAGGTGTTGGCCAGCTGCGCGCGCAGGCTGGCCTTCATGTCGTCGATGTATTCGCGGCGCAGGGCCTGCTGTTCTGCCTTTTCGGCCTCGGTCAAGCCGTTGGTCTTGCTCTTTTTTGCCAGCTCGTTGATGCGGGCGATCTTTTCCTGTGTCATGGTGCCTCCTGTATTTTCAAGCGGAATATGTTATAATAAGAAAGCAAACCCTCTCAGTCATTGCTGTGCAATGCCAGCTCCCCCGAAGAGGCGAGCTTTTTAAGGAATTTTCTCAATCAGTATAGCAAAGGATGATAAAAATGGCAACTCAATTGAATTTTGCACAGCAGATGGATGCCGTGCTCAAAACGCTGGACGGCACCCGGCCGCGCCTTTTGCTCCACGCCTGCTGCGGCCCCTGCTCCAGCGCAGTGCTGGAACAGCTGTGCCAGTATTTTGAGATCACAGTGCTTTACTATAACCCCAATACATGGCCTGCAGAGGAATACCACCGCCGCGGCGAAGAACTGAAGAAGTTCGTGGCAGCAGCCCATCCTCTGGGCGTGACCGTGGTGGAGGACCACTACGACCCGCAGGAGTTCTACTCTGCTGTCACCGGCCTTGAAAACGAGCCGGAGCGGGGCAGCCGGTGTACAGTCTGCTACCGGCTGCGGATGCGCCGGGCGGCGCAATACGCCAGTGAGAACGGCTTCGACTGGTTCACCACCACACTGTCCATCAGCCCGCATAAAGATGCCAAGCGCATCAATGCCATCGGGCAGGAGCTGGAAGCCGAGTTCGGCGTAAAGCATCTGCCTTCGGACTTCAAAAAGCACAACGGCTATCTGCGCAGCTTGCAGCTTTCGGAGGAATACGGCCTGTACCGGCAGGACTACTGCGGCTGCGAGTTCAGCGCGAAGGCCAGAGGCATTGAGAAATAACCCTCTCAGTCATTGCTTCGCAATGCCAGCTCCCCCGAGAGGGGAGCTTTTTCTACTTTCCAACGGTTATTTTCTTTACTGAAAAGAGAATACCAAACGGTTTTAGCGCATAAAGCTCCCCCTTCGGGGGAGCTGGCGCGATAGCGCCTGAGAGGGTTTATTCTTCCGGCAGCTTTGCCACCAGCAGGGTGAAAATAATCAGCCCCACGCAGGGCACGATGTTGGAAGCCATACCGGCGGCAAGGCCAGCCTTTTCGGCCACGATGCCAATGATCCACGGCATGAGGATGGCACCGCTGGATGCCACCGGCAGCATGATGCCCATGCTGGTCACGCTGGTCATGCGGCCCGCGCTGGCGACAGCAGTGGGGTTCAGGCCCGCCATGGAGAACGCAAACGCAAACAGCAGCACGATGGCCATGACCTGTGTGTGGGCCATGACCAGCAGCACATAAAAGATCGTACACAGCACGCTCATGCCCACCATGGCCTTGCGCGGGCTCTTGAACGGGAACACGAATGCGATCAGCAGACGGGCCACCAGCGTGGCACCCCACATGACCGTGACGGTGTAAGCCGCCAGTGTGCCCGCAATGATGCCGCTGCCCTTGAAGTAAGTGACCATCCAGCCGTTGACGCTCTGCTCTGCAGCGTTCTGGAAGAACAAAAGGCCGGTCAGCATCCAGAACCGTGCTGAACGCAGAAAGCTCCAGTCAATGGCCTGCTTTTCCTTGGCATTCTTGGCCTTGCCGCCGCCCAGCGGGGTAAAGGCATATACCAGCCACAGCACAAGTCCCAGTGCCGCCAGCAGGAACACCGCCAGCTCAGTGCTCACCTTCGCCGCTGCCGCAATGAGGAAGGGGCACAGCAGCGCACCGCAGGCGTAGCAGCTGTGCATCAGGTTCATGCCGCGGGTGCGGTCGGCAGAGTGATCGCTGACCAGAATGGTGCAGGTGTTGATAACACTGCCCTTGGCAATGCCCACCACAAAGAAAGCCACTGCCAGCAGGATCTCTACACCGGTCAGGCCCATGATGCCGTAGCCCACCGCATAGCCGATGGTGAGCAGCAGCACACTGGGCTTCATGCCCAGTACACTGGGCAGCATACCAATGAGCAGGCCTGCCAGCAGATTACCCACACTCATAAGTGAGAGCAGGGTGCCGGTCATGCCGTAGGCAAAGCCGTAGCGCTCCTGCAGCAGGCTGACCACCACGCCCGCACTGATGGCACAGATGCCACTGAAGAAGAAAGTAAGAAAGCCTGTATTCCGCAGGCGTGCAGACTGTTGTTCCATAATCGTCCTCTTTCTGTGAAAATATCCTCCTTCTATTTAACCATAATTCCGCATCATTGCAACCGGATTTTCTTACAAAAAGTTGCAAAAAGCCCGCCGGACATTTCTGCACGGCGGGCTTTGGTTTTTACAGTTTACTCTGCCTTGGTCTCGGGCTTTGCCTCAGCCTTGGCTTCCGGCTTTGCTGCGGGGGCAGCAGCGGGAGCGGCGGGCTTCACCACGGGCTTCGGGGGATTGGGGTCATCCTTCAGCGGGAAGAGGATGATGTGCTTGGGGCACTTCTGGGCACACATGCCGCAGCCCTTGCACTTGTCATAGTCGATGCGGGCCACGCCGTCCACCACGTGGATAGCGTCGAACTTACAGGTGCGCTCGCACATACCGCAGGCAATGCAGGAGGTGGTGCAGGCCTTCATGGCCACAGGACCCTTGTCCTTGTTGGAGCACATGACCACCGGCTTGCGCGGGCCGCCCACGTCGATCATAATGACCTGCTTGGGGCAGATGTTTGCGCAGGCACCGCAGCCGGTGCACTTGTCCTTGTCCACCTTGGCAACACCGTCCACAATGTGGATGGCATCGAACTTACACACCTTGGTGCAGTCGCCCAGGCCAACGCAGGCAAAGGAGCAGGTCTTGGGGCCGCCGTACAGGGCTGCAGCGGCTGCACAGGTCTGGATGCCCTTGTAATCATAAGCAGGCTTGCAGTGCTCGGAATTGCCCTGGCACTGGACAACCGCCTTCTTTTCCACAGCGCTGGCCGTGCCGCCCATGATCTTGGCAATGGCAGCGGCAGCCTTGGGGCCGCCGGGTGCGCACTTGTCGCAGGGCACGCCGTCCATGACCACAGCCTTTGCGTAGTCCGCACAGCCTGCGTAGCCGCAGCCGCCGCAGTTTGCACCGGCAAGGCAGTTGGTAACTTCTTCAATGCGGGGGTCTTCCTCCACCGCCATGAACTTGGACGCTGCGACCAGAACGATCGCGCCGACTGCGCCCACGATGGTACACAGGATAACAGCAGATACAATATTCATAATCCTGTTCCTCCCTTACAGCGTGACATTGAACAGGTTTTCGACGATGCCGCCGAAGCCCATGAAGGACAGGCTGGTGATTGCTGCTGCGATCAGGGTGATGGGCAGGCCCTTGAAGGGTGCCGGGGGATCGCAGGCTTCCACGCGCTTGCGCACGCCGCTGAACATGACCATGGCCAGCATGAAGCCGCAGCCTGCGCCGATGGCACACACCAGAGCCTCAATGTAAGCAACACCGAAGCCCATAGCAGCCACATCTGCGCCGTAGTCGCCCACGACCAGAATGGTGACCGCCAGAACACAGCAGTTGGTGGTGATCAGGGGCAGATAAACGCCCAGAGAGTTATACAGTGCAACCACGTACTTCTTGAGGAAGATCTCGATGAACTGCACCAGAACAGCAATGACCAGAATGAACACGATGGTCTGCAGGTAGCTCAGACCAGCCGGGTCCAGAATGAAGATCTGGATGGGGAAGGTAACGGCCGTTGCCATGAACATGACGAAGATGACGGCACCGGACATACCAACCGCAGAATCCAGCTTTTTGGAAACGCCCAGGAACGGGCAGATACCGTAGAACTTCACCAGCACGTAGTTGTTGACCAGGATCATGCTGAAGAAGATCGCAGCGAGTTTTACTAACATCTTATTCTGCCTCCTTCTTCAGGTTATCAAGGTCGCAGCAGCTCTTGCGCTCGATGCGGGCATCCAGCTTGCCTTCCAGCCACACACAGCCGGCCATCAACAGGCCAAAGCAGAAGAATGCGCCGGGAGCCTGCGTCATGATGGAGACCTTGGCAACGCTTTCCGGGATCACCTGGAAGCCCAGCCATGTGCCGCTGCCCAGGATCTCACGGATGGATGCCATCAGGGTAGCGGTGAGGGTGTAGCCAACGCCCATGCCCACGCCGTCCAGTGCGGAGTCCACGATGCTGTTCTTGCAGGCGAACATCTCGGCACGGCCCAGAATGATACAGTTGACAACGATCAGGGGCAGGAACACACCCAAAGCGTTGTACAGGCTTTCCATGTAAGCCTGCATGAACATCTGAACGATGGTCACGAAGCTTGCGATAATGACGATGTAGCAGGGCAGATGCACCTTGCCGGGGATCACCTTGCGCAGCAGGGAGATCATGATATTGGAGCACACCAGCACGAAGGTGAAGGCGGCACCCATGCCCAGAGCGCTGGAAACTGCAGTGGTAACTGCCAGAATGGAGCAGGTACCCAGAACCAGACGCAGAACGGGGTTTTCTTTGATAATGCCGTTGGTAAGGATGCTTACCTTGGACTTATTTTCTTGTGCCATTTCTTACCAACCTCCTTTACGCCAGCTCGTTGTAGCAGTTGACACAGTCATTGATGGCAGCAAACAGTGCGGTGGAGGAGATGGTTGCGCCGCTGTAGGCGTCGTAATCCTGATTCATCACAATGTTCTGGGTGCCGTCCATGCCGTCGAACTGCGCCAGGAAGTCGTCACTGCTCACGTTGGAGCCGATGCCCTTGGTCTGGGTAGAAGCGTCCACCCAGATGCCGGTCTCGGCACCATTGGCATCAAAGCCCATGATAACGGTCAGGATACCGCCGTCAAAGCCCTTTTCCTCGGCCTTGATCGCAGTGCTGCCGTCCGGAGCCTTGACCACGCCGGTGATGCCGGCGGTGGTGTAATCGGTCACTTCTTCCAGCTCGCTGGCGTCCGAAACGGAGGGCAGCACGCCGACATAAGCGGCCAGAGTGGTGCGCTTGGTGTTCTCGGCAATGACCGGGGCGGTCATGCCGTTCACCAGTGCCAGCAGCAGGCTGGCGATCAGGGAGATAACGCTCAGCACAACAATGGGCTTGATGGTGCTCTCCCAGTTGGAAGACTTACTCATTTGCCAGCACCCTCCTTTGCTTTCTTTGCAGGCTTGATGTAGCCATACGGGGTCTGACGGGTCAGATCGTTGATGTAGGGGACCCACAGGTTCATGAACAGCAGTGCGAAGGACACGCCCTCGGTGTAGCTGCCCCAGTAACGGATGGCAAAGGTGACGATGCCCAGTGCCACGCCGTACACCAGCTTGCCCTTCAGGGTGAAGGGGCTGGTAACGTAGTCGGTAGCCATGAACACGGCACCGAACAGCAGGCCGCCGCTCAGCACGGCAACCAGAGCCTCGTGCACACTGTGGGTAGCAATGAGGTAGAACACGAACATGCTGCCGACGTAAGAAGCCGGGATGGCGATGCTGATGGTCTTGGTGGCCACCAGATAAATCAGGCCCAGCACGATGGCCAGTGCGCAGGTCTCGCCCAGCACACCGCCGTGGATGCCCATGAACAGATCCAGCAGGCTCAGCTTGGACTTATCGGCCACAGCCAGCGGGGTAGCGCTGGACAGCTGATCCACCGCTGCATCCGGGAACACCCACTTGTTCATGGAACCGGCAAAGCTGATGAACAGCACGATACGGCCCACCAGAGCGGGGTTGGCAAAGTTCATGCCGATGCCGCCGAACAGCTGCTTGACGATGACGATGGCCACCAGATCACCGATGATGAGCTGGCCGATGGGCATGCCCACGGGCACGTTCATGGCCAGAATGATGCCGGTGACGACGGCGGACAGGTCGCTGATGGGGTTGGGCTTCTTGAGCAGCTTGCAGTACAGCCACTCAAAAGCCACGCAGGCCACCACGGACACAGCTGTTACCAGCAGTGCACGCATACCAAAAATGATGGCAGAGGCCACCACGCAGGGGCACAGGGCGACAATCACGTTGGCCATCAGGCTCTGGGTGGTCTCTTCGCTGCGCACATGCGGGGAAGCCGAAACAATAAGCTTCGTATCCATTACTTATTGCCTCCTTTTTTGATTTCACCAAGGTAGAACGCCTTTGCCAGACTCATCATCTGGGTAACAGGGCGCTTTGCCGGGCAGACGAAAGAGCAGCTGCCGCAGTTGAAGCAGTAGTCTGCATGCAGCTTGCCCAGCTCCTGCACATCGCGTGCAGCGTATGCCTGATTGACCTCCACAGGCTCCAGACCCATGGGGCAGTACTCCACGCAGCGGCCGCAGCGGATGCAGGGATTCACCGGTGCAGGCTCTGCAGCGGCCTTGCTCAGGAAGATCAGGCCGGAGGTGGTCTTGGTGGTGGGGTAGCTCAGGTTCTCCACAGCGGGGCCCATCATGGCAC
>OIYT01002765.1_pt1 | contig 10232 bp, 6 predicted proteins | sample 1588201 | NCBI WGS metagenome assembly OIYT01 (sample SAMN03283260) | human gut metagenome | biome: human-associated habitat; material: feces | host: Homo sapiens | place: USA | collected 2013
CGGCACGGCGGCACAAGGCGCTGAAGCGTCTGCGTGAGGCGGGCGAGGCGGTGCTGCTGGACCTGCCGGCCATGACCACCGTGGAGGGGGCGGACTGCGCCGCCGTGGTGGAGACGCTGCGGCGGGAGCTGTGCCGGCAGGAGACGGCGCGCGCCGCCCGGTGGGAGGATATGACGGCCTATTACACCGCATGGGTGCACCAGATCAAGACGCCAATCGCCGCCATGCGCCTGACCCTGCAGGGTGAGGACACCCCGGCCGCCCGACGGCTGATGACGGAGCTGGGCCGGGTGGAGCAGTACGTGGACATGGCACTGACCTATCTGCGGCTGGAGGAGGGCGGCAGCGACTACGTGATACGAACGTGCGCCGTGGATGATGTGGTGCGCGCCGCTGTGCGGCGGTTTGCCGGGGAGTTCATTGACCGGCGCATCGCGCTGGATTACACGCCAGTGGAATGGGAGACGGTGACGGACGGCAAGTGGCTGACCTTTGTGGTGGAGCAGCTGCTGAGCAATGCCCTGAAGTACACCGGGCAGGACGGGACCGTCCGGATCTACCGGGAGGGAGACGATCTGTGCATCCGGGACAGCGGCATGGGCATCGCGCCGGAGGATCTGCCCCGGGTATTTGACATGGGCTATACCGGGCAGAACGGGCGGCTGGACCGGCGGTCCAGCGGCATCGGGCTGTACCTGTGCCGACGGATATGCCGCAATCTGCGGCACGAGATACGGATCGAGTCCGCGCCCGGTGCGGGCACCACGGTGAGGCTGACGCTGGGCCGCCCGGCGTTCGTGGCGGAGTGAGCTTTCCTCTGCGCGGCTACACCTCATCCGTCACGGCTGCGCCGTGCCACCTTCAGCTGTGCACACCCCAGTGTGAGCACTGGGGCACCCTCAAGGGGAAGGCTAACGCTGCGGCGGGGAGATGGTGACATTTCTGTTCGTTTTTGGTAAGGCAAAGCGATGGATTGGGGGAAGGACCCGGACTATAATGGCCTTGTAAGATAAAGGAGGTCATGCTATGAGCATTTTGGAAGTCAGTGGGCTGCGGAAGGTATACACCTCGCGGCTGGGCGGCAGCCGTGTGGAGGCGCTGCGGAATGTCAGCTTCACCGTGGAGCAGGGCGAGTATGTCGCTATCATGGGTGAGTCCGGCAGCGGCAAGACCACGCTGTTGAACATTCTGGCGGCGCTGGACGAGCCCACGGCGGGTACGGTGCGGCTGGACGGCCATGAGCTGGGCAAGATACGGGAGAGGGACGCGGCGGCCTTCCGCCGGGACAACCTGGGGTTCGTGTTCCAGGAGTTCAATCTGCTGGATACGTTCACGCTGGAGGACAACATCTATCTGCCGCTGGTGCTGATGGGGAGGACCTACGAGGATATGCGGGCGCGGCTGCTGCCTGTCGCCCGGGAGCTGGGACTGACGGAGCTTTTGAAGAAGTACCCCTATGAGGTCTCCGGCGGGCAGAAGCAGCGGGCGGCGGTGGCCCGGGCCATTATCACCGAGCCGAAGCTGCTGCTGGCGGATGAGCCCACCGGTGCGCTGGACAGCGGCTCCACCGACGAGCTGCTGCGGCTGTTTGCGGACATCAACCGGGCGGGACAGACCATCCTGATGGTGACCCACTCGGTGAAGGCGGCCAGCCGCGCCGGGCGCGTGCTGTTCATCAAGGACGGCCAGGTGTTCCACCAGCTGTACCGGGGCGAGGACGACGACACCAGGTTCTATCAGCGCATCTCCGACACGCTGACCATGCTGCAGTCGGGCGGTGAACCGGCATGAGGGAAAAGACATTATACGCCCGGCTGGCCTGGACGGGCATGAGAAAAAACAGGCGGCTGTACCTGCCGTATCTGCTGAGCTGCGCCGGGATGGTGCTGATGTTCTACATCCTGATGGGGCTGTCCGGCTCGCCGGTGCTGGAGCACATGTCCGGCGGCGGCAGCAGCGCCATCATACTGCGGCTGGGCACGGTGGTCATCGCCGTGTTTGCGCTGATATTTTTGTTCTATACCCACTCGTTCCTCATTCGCCGCCGGGAGAGGGAGTTTGGCCTGTACAATGTGCTGGGTATGGGCAAGGGCAACATCGCTCGCATTCTGCTGTGGGAGACGGTCATCACCTATGGCCTGACCACGGGGACGGGACTGCTTCTGGGCATGGTACTGTATAAGCTGGCGGAGTTGGGTATGGTGCGGCTTTTGCAGGTGCCCGTGACCTATACCCTGACGGTGTCCGTATCGTCTCTGCTGGCTGCGGCGGCGTTGTTTGCGGCCATCCACACGCTGATATTGCTGAACGGGCTGCGGCAGCTGCACGGCGTCAGCGCGGTGGGGCTGCTGCGCAGCGAGAGCGTGGGCGAGAAGCCGCCCAAGGCGCAGCGGGTGCTGACGGCGGCGGGGACGGTGCTGCTGGGCGGCGCTTACGCGCTGGCGGTGTCCATCAAGGAGCCGCTGGCGGCGCTGCTGTGGTTCTTCGCGGCGGTGCTCATGGTGATCGCGGCCACGTATCTGCTGTTCATCAGCGGGTCGGTGACGCTGTGCCGCGGCTTGCAAAGGAACAAAAAATACTACTACCGGCCCCAGCACTTCGTGTCCGTGTCCTCCATGGCCTACCGCATGAAGCGCAACGGCGCGGGACTGGCGTCGGTGTGTATCCTGGCCACCATGGTGCTGGTGATGATCTCGTCCACCACCTGCCTGTATGTGGGGCAGGAGGACGCGGTGAATGCCCGGTATCCCCGCGACCTGTCTGTGAAGGTGTACGGCGACAGGTATCTGCTGGACAGCGAGAAGCTGACACAGGTGCGGCAGGGTGTGGAGAGCACCATCTTCAACTTCGGCGGCAATGTGTCCAATGTGGCGGAATACCGGACGATCAGCATCAGCGGACTGGTGGACGGCGGGAACATCCGTACCGACAGCTCCGGTGCAAGTGTGTCGGACAGCACCCGTGCCGTACAGATACACATCCTGCCGCTGGAGGACTATAATGCCGCCACGGGGCAGACGCTGCCCCTCAGTGACGGGCAGGTGTATGTGGCCGCGCTGCGGGCGGAATTCGACAGCGATACGCTGTCCATCGACGGCGGCATGATCCGCCACGTGATGAAGCGGGAAATCCCCATGCTGGGCGGCCCGTCGGCGGCGGATATCACGCCGTCCCTGATGGTGGTGGTGCCGGACTTTGAGCAGTTCGTGCCGGCGCTGCAGGACTATTTCATGGAGAAGTACCACAGCTATCCCACGGTGGTGTGGCACTATGCCTTCGACACCGATCTGCCGGAAAACCAGCAGGGGAACATCGACGGCGCAACTCCCAATCTGGAGGACGCGCTGAACGACTATCTGGCGGGCGTCAGCAGTGACTGGGGCGTGGGCGTCAGCGTGGAGTCCAAGGCCGCCAACCGGGCAGACTTCTACGGCATGTACGGCGGATTGTTCTTCCTGGGCATCATGCTGAGTATCGTGTTTATCTTCGCGGCAGTGGCTATCCTTTACTATAAGCAGCTTTCGGAGGGCTATGAGGATCAGAGCCGCTTTGACATCATGCAGAAGGTGGGCATGACCAAAACCGACATTCGCCGCAGCATCAACAGCCAGCTGCTGACGGTGTTCTATCTGCCACTTCTCATGGCGGGACTGCACCTGTGCTTCGCCTTCCCCTTTATCCACAAGCTGCTGATGCTGTTCAATCTGGACAACCGCGGTCTGCTGGTCGGCACCACGGCGGTGAGCTTCGCGGTGTTCGCGGCGCTGTACGCACTGGTGTATAAGCTGACGGGAAATGCGTACTATCACATTGTGGCGGATAATAAGGAATAAAGCAGGAAAAGAGACGGGTCTCCCGTCTCTTTTTTGCGCAGAAATGCGGTTTTGTGTAGACAAATTCCTCCGGGATTCTGTATAATGTAGACTGATACTCTGTTTGCGTTGACAATATCTTTACGAGCGGCGCGGCTTCCGCGCACAAGGAGGATGTATGCGAAATATATGGACGGTGTTCAAAACGGATATACGGACGCTGAGCAGGTGCTTCTTTGCCTGCGTGGTGGTGGTCGCCATCGCCCTGCTGCCCAGCCTGTACGCCTGGCTGAATATCTACTCCAACTGGGACCCCTACGGCAACACCGGGGGGATATCCATCGCGGTGGCGTCGCTGGACGAGGGCTATACCGATGAGGACGGCACCTACGAGAACAAGGGCGACGACGTGGTGGCCGACCTGCGGGAGGCTACGTCCATCAACTGGGTCATCGTGGACACCGAGGAGGAGGCCAAGGGCGGCGTGGAGTCCGGCGACTACTACGCGGCGGTGGTCATCGACAAGCAGTTCAGCCGGAATATGTACCGGATGCTGACGGACTGGACCGGTAAGCCGGCCATCACCTACTACGAAAACGCCAAGAAGAACGCCGTGGCCACCAAGATCACCGACACGGCGGTGGAGACGCTGAAGCGCTCCATCAGTGAAAACTATCTGGAGGTGGTCATCGGCGGCATCATGGAGCAGAGCAATCTGCTGGCGGCGGACCTGACCGCCGACGATCCGGAGGCCGCTGTGAAGGGCGTGCTGTACCAGGCCCAGGATCTGCTGCATGCCTGCGGGCGGATGATGGACGCCTTTGAGGCGGCGGGCGGCAGCGGCGTGTCGGAGAGCAGCGCGGCGGCGCTGGAGGCGGCCGTGGCGAGTATCAACAAGAACCTGCCGGACGGCGCACAGCTGCAGCAGACGGCGGCGGAGATACAGCTGCGGCTGAACACGGCCCTGGCCCGGGTGGAACGGGCGCTGGACCGGCTGAGCAGCGCCATTGGGAACGCGCCGGAGTTGCCGTCGGCACAGCAGCAGCTGCGAGATGCGGCGGCGCAGCTGGAAAAGGCGGCGGCCACGTTGGATCGGTGGGCGGAGGATATCGAGATGGAGGCGCCGGCCGCGGCAGAGCAGGCGCGAGCCATTTCCGCCGAGTGTACGCGTCTGGCGGCGAAGCTGCAGGCGCTGGCTGACAAGCCCACCGCCAGCGACCTGCTGGCGGACTGCGACGCGTTGGTGAAGTCCATCCGGACGATGGTGGATAAGATCCCCGTGACTTCAAAGGCGCTGCAAAAGGAACTGGACACCGTGGCCGGTCAGGTGGCGGACACCATGGAGGGCATGGCTGCGCTGGCTGGAGACGCCAAGGCCATGAAGACCGCGCTGGCGGAGACCGCTGACGCTGTGGGCGACACCATGGCGCTGCTGCGGCCGGCTACGGAGAAGCTGCTGACTTCGCTGGAGAGCACCATAGACGACCTGGAGGGGCTGACCACAGACGAATACATGGATACGCTGGTGAATATCCTGGGCGGCGACCCGGCGGTGTACGGCCAGTATTTCCCGGAAATGGTGCAGACCAGCGTGAACGCGGTGTATCCCATCGCCAACTACGGCTCGGCCATGACGCCGTTCTACACGGTGCTGGCCATCTGGGTGGGCGGCGTGATATTGTCGTCCCTCATCAAGATACACGCCCGGACGGAGGGCCTGATCGACCCGAAGCCGGCGGAGCTGTACTTCGGGCGGTACCTGTTCTTTTTCGTGCTGAGCCAGATACAGGCGGCGGTCATCGTCACCGGCGACCTGTACATACTGAAGGTGCAGTGCCTGCACCCGGGGATGCTGTATCTCACGGGCGCGCTGACGGCCTTCACATTCAGCCTGCTGATCTATTCGCTGGCGCTGTCCTTCGGCGATGTGGGCAAGGCCATCGTGGTGGTCATCATGGTCATGCAGATCGCAGGCTCCTCCGGTACGTTCCCCATCGAGCTGCTGCCGGAGATCTATCAGAAGTTCTATCGCTTCTTCCCCTTCCCCTACGCCATCGACGCCATGCGCGAGTGCATCTGCGGGATGTACGGGAATTACTACTGGCAGCAGATCGGCTTCCTGCTGCTGTTCGCCGCGGCGGCGCTGCTGATCGGCCTGCTGGTGCGGCGGCCCTTCATGGGACTGAACCACTTTATGGAGGAGAAGCTGGAGGAGACGGAGCTGCTGTGAAAGGAGGTGTTGACCGATGACAAGAGAACGGGACTATCAGGAGTTGTATGACCGCCTGCTGGAGGAGGTCAGTACCCTGCACCGGAACAACCGGCGGCGGATACGCGTCGGTATGCGGATGCTGCTGGCGGTGACGCTGGGATTGATGCTGCTGATGTTTCTGGCGGAGGGGAACAAGGTGTTCACCCTGATGCTGTGGATACTGTCCATGTTCGCAGTGGCGGCATATCTGATCGCCGTGGAGTACGCGGACTATGAGCTGCAAAAGAAGCTGGAGAACATCACCCAGATGGAGCAGAAGAGCCTGGGCACACTGCTGGAGCTGCCGGAGCTGCCCAAGGTGCCCCGGGTGGGTCTGCTGCTGCGCCACGGCGCCCGGGAGGAACAGGAGACGCCGGAGACGGAGACAACGGCGGCGGAAGCGGCACCTGCGCCGGAGGAGACGCCGGCGGCAGAGGAGCTATCCCCGGCACCTGCGGAGGAGACGCCGGTCACAAAGGCACCGGCAGCGCCGGAGCCGGAGGCATATTCCGTGGACGAGATACTGCGGGAGGTGCACGGCGGAGCGCCGCAGGCAGACAACGCGCCGACGCCTGCCGCGCCGGTATACAGCGGCGCGCGGGTGCTGGAACGGCTGCTGGACGACCCGGAGAAGCTGGCGTCCGATCTGGACGCGCTGACCCGGGCGCTGCAGGGGCTGTCCGATGACCTGCGGCGCGGTGCGGCGGAGAGCCGGGAAGGGCAGGTGGACCGATGAAGAACATCTGGAATATCTTTCGCGCCGACTGGCGGCGGCTGACGGCCAGTGTGGTGGCGGTGGTGGTGCTGCTGGGGTTGTGCCTGGTACCGTGCCTGTACGCCTGGTTCAACATCCTGTCCAACTGGGATCCCTACGGCACGGCGTCCACCAGCCGCATCAGCGTGGCGGTGGCCAGCGAGGACGCGGGCTGCGAGGTGCTGGGCCTGGAGGTGAACATCGGCGCGCTGGTGCTGCAGGGACTGGAGAGCAACGACCAGATGGGCTGGGTGTTCGTGGACAGCCGGGCGGAGGCCCTGGACGGGGTAGAGTCCGGCGACTACTACGCGGCGCTGATCGTGCCGGAGGAATTTACCGAGGACTTTGTGAGCATCCTGTCCGGCGATCTGCGTCACCCGCAGATACAGTATTACGAGAACGAGAAGAAGAACGCCATCGCCCCCAAGATCACCAGCAAGGCCAAGACCGCCGTGCAGGAGCAGATCAACACCACGGTCATCGGCAAGGCTGCCGAGGCGCTGACCACGGCGGGCTCCGTGTTCAAGGCCATGGGGCTAGACTCGGAGGCGCTGGCGGACGGCATTATGGATAAGCTGACCGGTGCGCGGCAGGAGATGGCGCAGCTGCAGAAGGTGCTGCTGTCGCTGAAGGACGTGATGAACGGGGCGGACGGGCTGCTGACCGCGGCGTCCGTGACCATCGCGGACGCACGGGGAACGGTGGAGGACGCTGATGCGGCGGCGGGCAGCACGGTGCAGCTTATCAGCACGGGCCTGAGCGCGGCGGACACGGCGTACAGCGACCTGCTGACGGTGCTGAACAACACGGATAAGGTACTGGGCGACATCGAGGATGCCCTGCGGAGTATGGATACCTCTGCCGCCGACGAAGCGCTGAAGGCGGACCTGCACCGGAAGATACAGGCGGCCATCGCCGCGCTGGAGGACCAGCTGGCGGCCGCCGAGGACGAGGCCGTGAAGGCGCAGCTGGAGACGGCCATCGCCGATCTGGAGGCGCTGGACGCGCTGGTGGATACGCTGGAGCCGTCGGCCCTGCAGGGACCGGTGCTGGATATGCTGCATCAGGTGCGGCAGGAACTGCAGGCGGCGGCGGTGCAGACCAATAAGGAGGTCAACGAATATCTGCACACCACCGGGGCACAGGCCCAGACCACGCTGCGGTCCGTCCAGCAGCTGCTGGGGGCTGTGGGCGGCAGCCTGGGGGAGGTGTCCGGCACGCTGGACAGCTACGCCGATGCCATGACCACCGTACAGCCTACGCTGGACGCGGGCATCACCCTGGCCAACACGGTGGAGACGTATCTGGCGGACATCGAGGGCGATGTGCGCCGGGTGACGGAGAGCGAAGCATTCAAGCGCTTTACGGAGCTGATGGAGAGCAGCGATGCCGAAAGCATGGCGGACTACCTCAGCTCGCCGGTGCAGCTGAACACGGAGATCATCTATGAGATCAAGGACTACGGCGCGGCCATGTCGCCCTACTACGTCATGCTGGCGCTGTTTGTGGGCAGCCTGCTGACCGCCGTGATGCTGAAGGTACCGGTGACCCAGCCGGAGTTTGCCGGGTGCCGGGCGGTGCAGCGGTATTTCGGACGGTTCATCACCTTCTTCCTGATGGCTATGGCGCAGGCGCTGGTGACGGCCTTCGGGTGCCTGTACTTCGTGGGGATGGAGACGGCGGAGCCGGCGCTGTTCGTGTTGGCCTGCTGCCTGTGCTCGCTGAACTTCGCCAGCATGAACTACGCGCTGGTGTACGCCCTGGACAACGTGGGTATGGCGTTGTCGGTCATTATCATGGTCATTCAGGTGGCCGGATCCGGCGGCTCATACCCGGTGCACGTGCTGCCGCAGCTGTTCCAGACACTGTATCCCTTCATGCCCTTCCACTACGGCATGGATATGATCCGGGAGACGGTGGGCGGTATGTACGGCGACACATACCTGCGCTGCGCGCTGGTGCTGCTGGGTATGTGCGCGCTGTTCACGGTGTTCGGCCTGCTGGTATATTACCCGGCCCGAAGACTGAACGCGGCCATCGCCGCCAGCAAGGAAAAGTCCGGTATCATGTAATCAGAGAGTGCCCCCCGCAGGCCCATGGGTCTGCGGGGGGCACTTATGCTGTCGAAGCCATGAAAAAAAGTTATGCCCCCTTGCTTTTTGCCGTTTAAGGCAAAAAAGCGGGGACGTTTTTGTGCAGGGTGGAGAAAAGTTCGCACGGCGAGAATTTCCCCTCTTTTGCTGTTGCAAGGCGGGCGGGCCTATGGTACAGTACGGGTGGAGTGTTAGAAAATTAACAGGCTAAGCGACACGGCGTTCAACACGTTTTAGGAGGAGAGAGCATGAGATCGGAACAGGAGAAAACGGTGGCCATCGTCCGGGCCCACGACTGCGACAGCGCGAAGCTCATCGCCATTTTGCAGGAGATACAGGCGTCGGAGAACTACCTGAGCCAAGAGAATATGGAGCTGGTGGCGGATATGCTGCACATCAGCGTCTCACGGGTGTACAGCGTGGCCACGTTTTATGAGAATTTCTCGCTGGAACCCAAAGGAAAGCACATCATCAAGGTCTGTGACGGCACAGCCTGTCATGTGCGGAAGTCCGGGCCTATCTACGACGCGATCTATGAGTACCTGAAGCTGGACGGCAAGCGCAGGACCAGCGCCGACGGCGTATTCACGCTGGAGACGGTGGCCTGTCTGGGCGCCTGCGGTCTGGCGCCGGTGATGACGGTTGACGGCGAGGTGTACGCCAAGATGACGCCGGAGACGGCGCTGGCGGAGTTGGAGGCCATTCGCGGAAAGGAGGCGGCGGAATGAGCAAGCTGACACGGGAGGGCTTCCGCGCTATGCACGAACAGGCGGCGGAGGCGCTGGAACGGAGCAGATCATCCCTGAACGTGCTGATCTGTGCCGGTACGGGCTGTATCGCCAGCGGGTCCATGAAGGTGTATGAGAACCTGCGGGAGGAGTGTGCCCAGCGGGGACTGCAGGTGTATGTGGGCCTGACCCACCACGGTGACGCGGAGAAGAGCCTGCACATCAAGATGAGTGGCTGCCACGGCTTCTGCGAGATGGGACCGCTGGTGCATATCGAGCCGCTGGGTGTGATGTATGTCCGCGTGAAGCCGGAGGATTGCCGCGAGATCGTGGAGAGGACGCTGCTGGGCGGCGAGGTCATCGAACGGCTGACCTATCACCAGGACGGCGTGTCCTATCCCCGGCAGGAGGATATCCCCTTTTACAAGAAGCAGCACCGGGTGGTGCTGGCCAGCTGCGGCGCCAGCGACGCGGAAAATCTGGAGGAATACATTGCCAAGGGCGGGTACATCGCCTTTGAAAAGGCGCTGTTCGACATGGATGGCGCGGCGATCTGCAGGGAGATCTCCGACTCCGGCCTGCGGGGCCGGGGCG
>OIYT01002766.1_pt1 | contig 10229 bp, 7 predicted proteins | sample 1588201 | NCBI WGS metagenome assembly OIYT01 (sample SAMN03283260) | human gut metagenome | biome: human-associated habitat; material: feces | host: Homo sapiens | place: USA | collected 2013
GCTCTTTAACATTCTCGGGGTAGCTTTGCCCAATTTTTAATTGGTCATGGCCGTAGCCACATACGGTTTTGATAACGAAAATCATAAGACTATGAAAGGTGAGATACGTATGGATTACGCAAAAAACAAAAAGTATTTCCAGCCTGTTAATCTCAAGCTGGGAATCATCGTCTGCATTATCGGCCTGATTTTGTTCGCGGCAACTCCAATCGCCGGCATCGTTGGCTTAGCCATTGGTGCTTTCCTTATTTACCTCCAAGTTGGAGGCCGGCCGTCTGATTCTGATATTGACGCAGCAGTTACTTCTCAACTCTCCAACATGAAAGCCCGCGCACTCAAGAAGCTGGGCTTGGATGAAGACGAAGTCAGCGAAATTGCTCCGATCTCCTTCGATGGCTATGTCTATAACAAGTCGGCAACAATCAAAAAGGGCAAAGATGACAAGTATCGTAGCAACAAGTATCAGGCAGTTATGTTCTTCTTCTCCAGCAATGAAGTCCATTGCTATACTTACGACTTTTCTATAACTGAGAGCAGCCAGAAAGAGTCCACGGATGTTTACTTCTATAAGGACATTGTTTCTGTCTCTACTCAGACTGATGGCTCTGAGTATTCTGTCGGCAAGGGCAAGAGCAGCCAGTTCGACTACGAATACTTCAAACTCACAACCACTGGTGGCACTTCGATTTCCTGCGCGGTTAGAAACATTGATGATGCCCAGCGTTCCATCAATGGTATGCGGACCCTCATTAAAAGCAAAAAAATGGCTTAAATCCATAGATACCCGTGTGGCCTAATACTTTTGTGGCGGGTTTACGGTCACACGGGTATTTTTATCTCACCATACTCATATCTAAAATGGCATCTTTTCCGGTTACATATAACGTTAACTGTCGTTGATGCTATCTATGTACCTACGTAAATATTACGCTCCGGAGGATATCCGGCGCAGATGTTTATTCAAACCCACTTGCTCAGAATACGCTATACATGCAATACGAAAATATGAAGTAAACAGAGGAATGACGAAAGCTCACATTCGATTATTCAAAAGTGCAAGGGTCGAGCCTACAGCATTGATGAGCCATAGACATTGCGGATATCTATTGGTATAAGCGATTTCTAATCGGAGGACTGTATGAAAGAATCAAGTTCCATATCATTCGAAACACTAAACAGTGGAGAACTTGTTGGCGTTTCAATAGTTGAAATAACAGCTGTTCCTGATATTAGCATTTTGGACTCAAAGTACACTTCCGCCATAGACGCAGATGTTGATTACAAGAAGGGTATGTCTAACTTGCTGGCTGAAGCGTACCAAAGCTACAGAACAACAGAAATGTATACCGGGCAGGCCCCGGATCTGTCTTTAGAACTGTTGTGGGTTACTGAGTCCATCAAAAATCAGCCATACAATGCGCAAATACGTTTGTTTTTAATCGTAAGAGCAATCGGAAATGAACGCAACGAGATTCAAAACTCAATTACACAGTTAGTGAAAATCAGTAAATCAGTATTTACCCTTCAAAAATATGAATTTGCAGATATTGAATATTCAAATTTTTCTTTGATGTTGAGCAAAGTTAGCAAAAGCTCTATTAAAGCGCTGGTCAAAGAAGAAAAAGTCGAGAACCTGCAAAACCAGTTGTTGCCGCAATGTCTCGGCTTCGATAGGATTCCACGAAGCACCGGTGGACTGGATCGGCTTGTCAATTCGCTTATCGATTATCCCAATTGCGCAATTTCCATGCAGCTCATTCCGACTAAACTGACCGGAATAGAGACCGACGCACTCGGAAGAATGCGGCAAATGCTTGATACTTTGACCAAGGGTATTATGGATCAAAGTATTGGCAATGTTAGCTTTTCTCTGGCGGAAAAGCATGCGGAAATTTACAAATTCTACGAAAGCAATAAGAGCAGCGCATTATTCCAGTTCAACCTTGTCGTTTATGGAAATGAACAGGCTACAGATAGTCTGGCATCAAGCCTGTATGGTCAGCTAAATTCCGCTCCAGACCAGCAAATTAGCATGAAGTTTCTTCCACTCTACCAAGAAGAGGCAGACTTCAACAATAATTTTTACCCATTACCCTGGGCAATTCATGAGGTCTTATCCGGCAGTGATCGGAGTCCATATATTTGGGGCAACGCAAACTCCCCATTTGCTCCTCTGTACCGCATGCCATTTATTATTACAGCCGATGAAGCTGCAGAGTTTTTTAGATTGCCTATTGGTGGCAATAGCATAAAAGCTGGATTAAATGTAAATGAGTCTGCAAAAAGCAACCGTACATACACAGATAATTTAATTAACAGCGGCGATATCACTATTGGTAAGCTGAAATCTTCTGCGAAAGGCGACACTCTTGGTATTTCGCTGAAAGATCTGGCAAAGCATATGCTCGTAGTAGGCACTCCCGGTTCTGGTAAAACAACTTTTTCTGTCGGCCTGTTGGATCGGCTATGGAAACAACACCATATTCCCTTTTTAGTAATTGAGCCAGCAAAGAATGAATATCGGGCCTTAGTTCAGAGCATACCTGATCTTCAGGTGTTTACACCAGGAAAAAACTTCATTTCGCCATTTGTATTTAATCCGTTTGTTCCACCCAAAAATGTGAAGCTGGAAACCTATAAATCCACACTAAAAACCGCATTTGCGGCTGCAGTATCCATGTCCACGCCGTTGGATAAGATTTTTGAGGAGAGCATTAACAATTGTTACTCCGACTTCAGGTGGCTTGATACTTATACTGTAGATGATAAAGGCAAGATATTTAATATAACCGATTTTGTTAAGTGCTTTCAAGAAACTTTCGATAACATCGGATATACCGGAGATGCCAAAAATATTGGCCGAGCTGGTGTTGTCCGATTAAATAGCCTGGTCAATCTTTTTGACAATTACCATTCTATTCCTATTGAAGATATCTTGACTAAGCCAACAATTATAGAACTTGCCGCAATTGAGAATAGCGATCAAAAGGCTCTCATTATTGCGTTGCTGCTTCTTTCTATTCTTGCATATGTCAACAGCAACTATGTTGGTGAGGGCGATTTGAAAAATGTTATTCTTCTTGAAGAGGCCCATGTGTTGCTGGATGCAGATACAAATGCCGGTCAAGGTGACGCTAATCCGAGCGCTATTGCACAAGGACTGGTTAAGCGAATGCTTGCAGAAATCCGATCTTATGGCGTTGGCTTGATCATTGCCGATCAGTCACCTCGAAAGGTGACAACCGATGTTGTTGCGCTCACGGACATCAAAGTGGCTTTTCGATTGGTTGAGGCGAGCGATAAACAGATACTGGCTGAGAGTATTGATATGGACGATACTCAGGTTTCACGCCTAACAAAGCTAAAGCCAGGTGAAGCATTCTTCTTCTTTAATAAACTTGAGGCACCAGAAGAAATTGTTACACCAAACTATCGTTTGGAAAATAATATAAGCATCACTTTGTCGGATGAAGGCATCCGTTCTTTGTCTACTTATTGGAGTGGTCGAGAAACCTTGTTACGTCCCTACCCTGAATGCTGCGTTATACCGTATTGTTTGCATACCTGTGACTACAACCGCAGAGTACTTGCAAGAGAAATAGCCCGGCGCATCTTTGTGAGACATTTCAAGTCAGATATGAAGGATTTTGATGCGGTTAGGAAAGTGTTTGGTCAAATTACGAAGTTAGTAATCAGCGAATTGAACGATGAGCCATTTGACAAGCAACTGTTGGCCTGTGTTAAAGCCCAACTGTGGCGGCGCATCAAATATGGCACCAAGATTCCCGTTACGGATCAGTTGATAAAAACATCTCTTGAGAAAGCGTAGGTGAATTAGATGGGCGAAGACATGGTCGAAAGCTTGGATACAGCTAACATTGATGTAGATATCCCAGACGATGTCCCGGATGATGTCCCAGAAGACATTCCAGAAGATCTTCCAGAGGATGATATTCCAGAAGATGACATCCCGGAGGATGATATCCCGGAGGATGATATCTCAGAGGATTTACCCGCCGATGTCTCTGAAGATATGCCTGAAGACGCAACAACAGATGACTTATATGACGGTGATACTCCGAATGATATTCCTGAAGATGTGTATTCGGATGGTGTAGACACGGAGGATGATGGGGAGGCTAATGATGTTCCTAAGGAGATTCCAGAGGATGTCCCGGCAGATGCAGATTTAAATGATCCCGCATCTGCTGATGCTACCACAGACGATACCGTTGACGACCAAAGTGATGTCCCTGCGGACGAGACTACTGATGACCAAAGCGATGTTCCCGCAGATGAGACCCCTGATGACCAGAGCGATGCTCCCACAGACGAGGCCACTGATGACCAGAGCGATGCTCCCGCAGACGAGGCTACTGATGACCAGAGCGATGCTCCCGCAGACGAGGCCACTGATGACCAGAGCGATGTTCCCACGGACGAAGCCGCCGATGGACAGAGCGATGTCCCCGCAGACGAGGCCACTGATGACCAAAACGATGTCCCCGCAGACGAGGCCACTGATGACCAAAACGATGTTCCCGCAGACGAGGCCACTGACGACCAGAGCGATGTTCCCGCAGATGAGACCCCTGATGACCAGAGCGATGCTCCCGCAGACGAGGCCACTGATGACCAGAGCGATGCTCCCGCAGACGAGGCCACTGATGACCAAAGCGATGTTCCCGCAGACGAGGCCACTGATGACCAAAGCGATGTTCCCACAGACGAGGCCGTTGACAATCAGGGTGATGTTCCTGCGGACGAAGCTGATAATGCTCAACTTAAAAACTCTAAGAACGATTCTCCTGAATATCGTATGGATAATTTTGACAATCCAGATATTTCTTCCGATTCGTTTAATTCTCTTTCCGACTATATGAATGCCCATAATTATGGGCCAGATGATTTTGCTACCTATTCACAAGATCCAGCGTGGAGAATTTTACACCGTGAGGAGTTCCCAGATTATGAGTTGCCCCCATTGACACAAGAAAATGCATATAACCAGTTGTCGGACTACATGAATACCCACAACTACGGCCCGGATGATTTTGCTGCGTACTCACAGGATCCCATATGGAGAGAACTGCATAGTGCAGCCTTTCCTGATTATGAGCTACCTGTTCTTGTAGACTCTGAGGCATTATCAAATGGCAAGATTCCTGATGAAATATTTAAGGACACAACAGATTTGTGGGATGTTACAAACGATACCAAGCTTGAGGATCTATCTAAAAGTAACTTCGAACAACTTCAGACCATTAATCCGGAACGAGCCAGTCAAATGGTAACGGAATATAATGACAGGCATATTCCTTTCGATGATCTAAGCGAATTGCCGAGATCTTTGCCGTTGGATAACGCATCTGACATGAAAGTCATCGACGATGAATTATCGCTTGACAAAGCAACGATCAGGGATATGACAACGGGTCAAGAGTATACGGTGTATCCGAATCCACTGGGACGAGCTTCTCATATGGAAGGCAAGCAAGGACAGAACGACATTGGCATGCATCAGGATTGCGGCATTGCAAGTACAGCAAAGGGAATCAATGATTGGTACGGAAAGAACGTTACAACAGAGAACCGACTCGCTGACTTCGCAAAACAAACCGGTAATTGTGATTTAAGTGAAGCAGTAAAAAAACCTGACGGTACAATTGACTATTCCGAATGTGGTGGTACAGTTGAAGATAATGTTCGAAGGTTTTACAACGCAAACGGTATTGATGCAACAGCTTATACCGGGAACGATGTTCCAGCAATTGAAGCGCTGGCAAATAGTCTGAAAGATGGCGGAGTAGCAACTGTTGCTGTTAACCATGATTTAATGTGGAACTATGACAAAGCTCAAGCATTCAATCCATCTATGATTGATCCAGCCAGATATGCAACAGACTCGTCATATGCGTCCAGAATTGATACATATATGGATATGCATGATGGTGTGGGAACATATCGCGCTGATCATTTCGTAAATGTGTCTAACGCCGTCTACGACTCGAACGGTGTATTGTCGCATTTTATTGTGTCTGATACTGGTAATGGTACAACCAAGATGATTCCCAAGGATTATTTTCAACGTGCATATAACGGCCTTGGCAACATTAGTGTTTCTGCTCAAGGATGTATAATTGCAGAAAGGAGGAAGTAATATGTCTACTATGAGTGAAATAATGCAAAGAGTATATAGCAGTGATGGCTTTAACCAGAAAGGGTACTCTCTAAACCTGAAGGACGCCTTTTTAGTGCCAATCTCCGCCCATGCATATATTGTATTTATTGTTGAAAGAAGTAATTTGGACGGATCAAATCAGAGCTTCACTTATGCGATATATTCTGTCGAGGAAAAATCTGCTATAGTTACATCTTCTGATACATATATGACGGTTGTATCACAATTCCCTCCCCTGGCTAACCTGTCAAACGCGGGTGGTAAGTTAGATTTTGTGCGGAAAAGGACGCTGTCCAAACAGTTCGACGCATTAGTAGAATCTTATGTGAAACACAATGGCTTATCAGATAATGCTAAATCCGCATATGTGTCCTATTTGGCCGAAATGAAGGATTTAAAAGCTCCGTCTTTCAAACCTGTTTATAATTATTTTTTAGAAAGGGCAAGGATGTAACTGATGGGATTATTTGACCGCAATCCAAACGAATCCGCCTATGTTGGCGGGAAGAAGCATTGGACAGATGTTATCAAAAACTCCGGCCCTGGTGACCTTTTGATTTGGCGCCAACCCGAGGAAGATTTTAACACGAATAGTACCCTCGTCGTTATGCCTGGAGAAGAGGCAATATTCATCAAGGGCGGAACGATTGAACAAACTTTTGACAACGGTACATACAAACTATCCACGGAAAACTACCCGTTTATTTCTCGTCTGCGCAATGCGTTTTCCGGCGGTGTCAGTACCTTCAACTGTGTTGTATACTTTGTTCGTAAGGCACACAGTATGGAGATTTTCTGGGGTACGGATTCCCCTATCCAAGTACGGGATCCTGTCATGCAAATTGCTACCAGCGTGCAGGCTCGTGGCTCCTATAAGGTACAAGTAGATGACCCAGGCAAGCTTTTGGCTAAGATGGTCGGCAACAATGTGCCTTTCCTTATGCAAGATGAACTCAACAACTACTTTATTAACGAGTTCCAACAGCATATTAAATCATCACTGGCTCGCGCCATTCGAAGCTCTAATCAAGAGATTATGGGAATCTGTGCCGAGCAAGACACATTAGCAACGCAGATTCAGCCTATCCTGCAAGAAATTCTCAATGATTATGGCCTCAAACTGATTGTTTTTACAATTGCAGCCATAGACATTCCTGAGAACGATCCAAACCGTCAGAAGTTAGAGGAAGCATTTGCGAATAAGGGTGTCATGGGAATCTTGGGTGACGATTGGGGCAGGCAGCAAGCGACCGAGATTCTCCATACACTTGCAGCAAACCCTGGTGCCGGCGGTGTAGCTGCCGCTGGCGCCGGTATGGGAATGGGAATGGCTGCCGGAGGCGTCTTTGCGGGAATGGCTCAGCAGATGTTTGCCCCTATGCACCCGCAGCCCCCCGTGCAGCAGCCTGTTCAGCCTACTCCGTCAGGTCGCTTTGTCCAAAGAGGAGCCGCTAATGGGGGAACACCTCCCGTGCAAGGTGCCGAAGATCCTGTTGAATCGTTAAAGAAACTCAAAGCTATGCTGGATGCAGGACTAATTCCCCAAGATGTTTATAATTCCAAAATGAATGAGATTCTTGGAAGAATGTAATTGGAGAAGTTGTGATGAAAAAATCAAAGGTTTTGGGTGGCTTAATCCATCTAATTGTTATAGCTCTGTTCAATGCGTTGTACTTTGGAATTGGCGGCGTCGACCATCCTACATCCGCTTGGATCTCTTATGGCTTTATACATTTTTCCTATCTGATGGTGATTATTACTCCATATATCACACAGCGGGGCAAAAATCGAGCCACCTATATTACATCGATGTACGCTATTACTTTGGCATATTTTTTCATTGAATTGGTAGCCGGCATCATTATCATTATCATTTCACCAGAAGGGTATAAGTTCCCGTTATTTGGCCAATTGATAGTGGCTGCAGTTTATTTGATTGTACTCTTCGGCAATATGATGGCCGATGAACACACGGCACAAGCTGTGGAAAAGCATGAGGTAGAACTGATTTATGTGAAAGAATCCTGTTCTATGCTCAAAGCTATTCTGAGCGACATCAGCGATAAGCACTTATATCGTCAGGTGGAAAAAGCCTATGATTTGATTCAGGCCAGTCCGGTTAAGTCTGCGGCAAGTGTTCATAGTATTGAGAATCAAGTTATCAATGAAATTGACAGTTTAGGGCTTGCAGTACGCAATGGAGATGCCGTGGCAATTTCCAGTACAGCTGATACAATCGCTCGGCTGGCAAATGAACGAAATCGATTGCTCAGATTAGTAAACTAACATAAGAACAAACCCTACCATTATACCGCAATTGTTCTTTCTCTGTATTGAATCTCCGATAGAGTGACTCCTTCTGGGAGGTCCATCATGAACCTCCCCTGGGTTCAGCAAATAGGCGCAGTCCTCCCTTGGCGGAGGACTGCGCTTTTCTGCGGCCTTACTGTATGGAATACAGGTTGGATGTACTGCTGCCGTTATCACGATAGCGCGGGATCTTTTGCAGATACCCGTGCTGCTCCAGATCAGTCAATGCCCGCTTGACCGTGGAGCGCGACAATCGCATGTCGGAGGCAATTGTCTTGATCCCTGGCCAGCATTTTCCCTCGCTGTCTGCGCGGTCACGCAGATACATATAAACTGCCCTCGCTCTGGAGGGCAGTTCGGTGTCGGCATAAATCGTTCCAAAGTAACTCATAGATCCTCCTCACCATAGGTTTTCATTTGCTTTCCACCCCTGCGCCGGGGCTTCTCTACGGCAGGCTCATGGGCCATGCCGCCGCGTTTGGAGACGGCATAGGCTCCGCTAACATCCGTATCTTCTGCCTTGCTTGACTGCGGGAGGTTGCGCTCCAGATCCTCACGGTTGGCATAGGCCACCGCACGATCTGTCCGTTCCGACACGATATAAGGCTCCTCGAAGGTGATGCCCCATTCCAGAAAAAGCCGCAGGCGGGTACGCATGGGATGCTGTCCCGTCTTTTGAACAATAAAATTCCCTTTGGGAATCGCCTTCAATTCATCAGCCGTCAACAGAGGACGCTCCATCATCTGCAGGCTTTGGCTGGGATCATTCTTTCCGCGGCTCACCGATCCAGACAGGACAGTGCGGTTTCCGAGTGCCTTGGACAGGATCTCCGCCGTTTGGCTGTTTGGTGCGAAGCCACCGAAGATGGTGTCCTGGCAGTTGTCCTGAATAATTTCACTACCTTCTTTTCCGTAGTTCTTTTCAAGCTGTGCCAAAGACTGAATGATCGGCACCAGCGTCAGGCGGCGGGAACGGCCCGCGGAGAACAGCGGAAGGACATCAAAGGGCGGCATGGTGCCGAACTCATCGCAAAACAGTACCACGCGGTTTTGCAGCTTGCCGCCGTTTTCATCTGCCACGGCGAACAGTTCACGGGAGAGGTTTTGGATCATCAAACCCGCCATAAAATTCTTCGTCGTATCTTCTTCTGGCAAGATAAGAAAAATCGCAGATTTCTCATCTGCGAACATTTCGGCATCAATGGCACTGTCGAAGCATAGGATCTGTTCCAGTTCCGAATCCAGAAAGGAATTTAGCCGAGACAGCACAGTGGACATGACGGAAGCCATCGCCTGCTCGGAACTGTTGAGTGCTGCACCTGCCAGCCAGCGGGCTTTGTGTTCGGAAGGCAGTTTATCCATGAGTACCTGAAACTGCGACTTGCCCCGCACCTTGGACGGCTCCAGCAGATCCTGCACCATCTTGAAGACGGACACGATATGGCGGCGCTCCTTTGGATGCTCCGTATCCGGCGGCAGAAACTCCGCCAAAAGCAGAATGACAGACGACAGGAGACCTTCGGCCGCATCATAGAAAAATGCGTTTTGCCCATGGTCGGAGTTTCCCTCCGGGCTGACGATAGACTTTGCGAGGATCTTGGCATACTTCTCCGCCTTTGCTCTGGCGGTAAGATCATCCGGCTGCGCTCTGGCAATGTCCATATAGCGGTTGATGAGTGTCAGCAGGTTGTTGCCATCTGAGCGTGTGGGGTTGCGCAGATCAATGACGGAGATATGT
>OIYT01002767.1_pt1 | contig 10229 bp, 7 predicted proteins | sample 1588201 | NCBI WGS metagenome assembly OIYT01 (sample SAMN03283260) | human gut metagenome | biome: human-associated habitat; material: feces | host: Homo sapiens | place: USA | collected 2013
TCATGCGGTTATAATACCTGTCGTGAAAAGGCTATAGCTATCTGTCAGGGAAAAGCTGAATATTCTATGTGTCTGCCGTTCCTGAAAGACAGAGCAGAGGGATTTTCCGATACCATTGTAAAGAATACACCCAACGGTCTTATTGTTCTTAATGAAGATCTTGAAGTTCAGCAGATAAATGACGCTGCAAGATCAATTATGAACATCCGGAATGCCTCGGATGTTCTGGGCGATCAGGTTATCCGTATTCTTGATCCGACAGATTTTGTTAATGTTCTTACAATGGGAAAGAATATCCGGAACAAACGAATGTATCTCGCAGAGTATAATCGCTATGTCGAGCAGACTATAGTTCATGAAAAAAATCTGCACCTGCTTATCGGAATTCTGCGTGACGTTACCGACGAGGAAGAAGCAAGGGAAAGAAAAGAAAATTTCAGCCGTCAGACGGCTGAGGTCGCTGATAAGGTAGTGGAAAAGCAGATGAGAATAGTTCAGGAGATAGCGTCGCTGCTTGGTGAGACTGCTGCTGAAACAAAGATAGCGCTTTCAAAGTTAAAGGGGTCGATCACGGATGAATAATCTTTGTGCAGATATAGGCTATAAAAGTATCTATCATTACGGCGAGGAGCTCTGCGGCGATCATGTTGATATTGTTGAACAGGATGAAAATTCAACAGTAGTAGTTCTTGCCGACGGATTAGGAAGCGGTGTTAAGGCAAGTATTCTTTCGACTCTTACATCAAAGATAATTTCAACCATGATGGCAGCCGGACTGTCTGTAGAAGAATGTGTAAGTACCATTGCAGCCACTCTTCCGGTCTGTTCGGTAAGAGGCGTTGCTTATTCAACGTTTACTATAATACACATAAAAAATAATGATACAGCCGATATTATTCAATACGATAATCCGCACGTCATTCTTATCCGTAATAATGAGAATTACGTTTATCCGGAAATGGAAATGAATATTGACGGAAAACGTATTTATAAATCTACTATAAAGCTTTGTGAAAATGATATATTTATCGCAATGAGCGACGGATGCCCTCATGCCGGAATAGGTATCGGTTATAATTTCGGATGGAAGCGTGAAGAAATCATTGAATTTATGGAAGCGCTTTCAAACTGCGGATATACGTCAAAAACGCTTTCAACTATTCTTGTTGACGAATGTAATAAACTTTACGGCGGAGAACCGGGAGACGATGCTACCGCCTGCGTAATAAAGATACGTAAGAGAGAGCCTATGAATATTCTTTTCGGTCCTCCGTCTAACAGAAACGACTGCAACAGAATGATGTCTCTGTTTTTTTCAAAAGAGGGAAAGCATATCATATGTGGCGGAACGACTTCTTCAATTGCAGCAAAATTTCTTCGCAGACCTCTTCGTCCGAGTCTTAATTTTGAAAGTTCTGACATTCCGCCTATTGCTGAACTTGAGGGGGTTGACCTTGTAACAGAGGGAGTAATAACCGTAAACAGAGTGCTTGAATATGCCCGTGATTATCTTGACAAAAACGAATGTTATGAAAAGTGGAACTTTAAGCGTGACGGAGCAGCACTGATATGCAGACTGCTGTTTGAAGAAGCTACTGATATAAACTTTTTTGTCGGACGGGCAATTAATCCAGCCCATCAGAATCCTGATCTGCCTATTAATTTCAGCATTAAGATGAATCTTGTAGAAGAACTCTCAGCCTGCCTGAAAAAAATGGGAAAACGTATTAAGGTAAGCTATTTTTAGGAGGTAGTCAGATGAGAAAATTTGATACGAAAATACAGCATCTGAAATATAAAGTTCTGCGTGAAGTTGCAAAACAGGCATGGAATGATACACTGCTTGAAAATGTTCTGAAAATTCCTGAAATCATTGTGCCGGGGAAAGTGCCTACTATGCGCTGCTGTGTTTATAAGGAACGTGCAATTCTCTCCGAGCGTGTAAAAATGGCTATCGGCGGAGATAAAGACAATCCAAACGTTATACAGGTAATTGATATTGCCTGTGACGAATGTCCGGCTGCCGGTTATGAAGTGACCGATTCCTGCCGTGGATGTCTTGCTCACCGCTGCGAAGACGTCTGCAAAAGGGGAGCAATATCCTTTGACCATAACCATGTTGCTCATATTGATAAAACGCTTTGTGTCGAATGCGGACAGTGCGCAAAGGTTTGTCCGTATTCTGCGATAATAAACAGAAAACGTCCGTGTCAGATAGCCTGTAAGGTAAAAGCAATCAAGATAAATGAAGAGAATGCTGCGTATATTGATAATGATAAATGTACAAACTGCGGAGCCTGTGTTTATCAGTGTCCGTTCGGAGCTATTACCGATAAGTCGTATATTCTCAACGTTATTGATCTTATCAGGAAAAGCGAAAATGAAAAAAGCTATAAAATATATGCGATCGTTGCACCGTCGATTTCAAGTCAGTTTACCTATGCAAAGCTTGGTCAGGTGATATCCGGTCTGAAAAAGCTCGGATTTCATACAGTCGTAGAAGCCGCACTCGGAGCAGATATGGTTGCACTTGAAGAATCCAAAGAACTCGCAGAAAAAGGGTTTCTTACAAGTTCCTGCTGTCCGGCTTTTGTAAAATACATAAAATCTGCATTTCCCGATATGCAGCAGTATGTCTCACACAATCTTTCACCAATGGCAACTATTGCAAAATATATCAAGGAAACTACAGAAAATGCCAAGACAGTGTTTATAGGGCCTTGTACCGCCAAAAAAGCTGAAGCACAGCTTGATACAGTCAAACCATATGTTGACGCTGTGCTTACTTTTGAGGAACTTCAGGCACTTTTTGACAGCCGTGATATTGATATAACCGAACTTCCGGAAGATGTTCTTGATAACGCATCGTATTTCGGACGGATTTTTGCACGTTCCGGAGGTCTTTCCGATGCAGCGGCGCAGGGACTTAAAGAACAGAATATCGACTTTGATCTTAAAGCAATTTCGTGCAACGGAATAGAAGAATGCCGGACGGCACTTATGAAAAAGAGTAAAAATGTTCTTGATGCCAATTTTATTGAGGGTATGGCTTGCGTGGGAGGATGTATAGGCGGCGCAGGATGTCTTACACACGGAATGAAAGATAAAGCTGAAGTTGATAAATACGGCAGAGAAGCATATGAAAAAACTATTTCTGATGCTGTTTCTGTTTTGAAATAACTGCAATCTCTTAATAACATAGTAAAAATAATTAATATTATTTATAATAAAAAAGAGCTGTTTTCACAGTTCTTTTTTACTAAGGAAGATTATTATATTCTTTTGGCGTCAGGCGGTCCTGACGGAGAACTTGCTGCATCTTTAAGATATCTTAATCAGCGTTATGTTATGCCTTACGGTGAGGTTAAGGGAATATTAACTGATGTTGGTACTGAAGAACTTGCCCATGTAGAAATGATATCCGCCATTATATATCAGCTTACAAAGGATCTCACTATTGACGAGATCAAAGCAAGTGGATTTGACACCTATTTTGTAGATCATACTACAGGAATCTATCCGATAGCAGCATCCGGAACACCGTTTACGGCAACGTATTTTCAGAGTAAAGGTGATATTATTACCGATCTTCATGAGGATATGGCAGCAGAACAGAAAGCACGTACAACCTACGACAATATTCTTCGACTTGCAGACGATCCGGATGTCCGTGACCCTATCAGATTCCTGAGACAGCGTGAGATCGTTCATTACCAGCGTTTTGGCGAGGCGCTTCGTATAACGCAGGACAATCTCAACTCTAAAAACTTCTATGCCTGCAATCCTGTATTTGATAAGAACTGCGGAAAAAGAAGATAATTTCAAAAATTACAGCGGCTTCGTTTAGAGGGATACTCATAAAGAAGTTTAAGCCCCGAAACAATTATTTGTAATTGATTCGGGGCTTGTTGTAAATATTCGATTACTTGCATAAATCAGACTTTATCTTCCATCAAATCGAGTTTTAATTTGCGGATCATAAAATGGACAGTCATATTCAAGCATTATATCAATGATTTTGTTTAATTCTGTATCAAGCATATTCCAACTACAATCAAACAGTATGGATTGTTTTGTAGTAATTATTGTAAAAGAACCTTTTGAACTTTCGTAGTTGTACTCATCAAGTTTATTATAATCGTTAAAAACCTCATTTATCTTATTAAGAATATCATCAATAGGTAAAATTGATAGTCCTGCTGTCACTTTTTCTTCAACGCAAGTCATCTCATATACTTTTTGATTATCAAGATATATTCCGTCACTATATTTCCAAAATGCTAAATGTCTGCTCATTTGCAGCATCTCCTATAAATTTCAATTTATTTTATTACATCAAAGCCGTTATATTATTCCAGAAGACCTTTAATTCCGTCCTCCTTGAATTTCTGCTTATAATATACAAGTTCATCTTCGATAATATCATCAATAACATCCATGCCAAGAAGTTCAACGGGTGCTTTGTCATCGGTAAGAATTCTGCCGCTGCTCTTGTATTCTGTAAGATTTACGGAAACAGTCTGCATCATTGAATAAAGATCATCATTTTCAAGTGTTTTAATTTTTTGATTGAATATATCAAGCATTTCCGGGGAATCCGAGGCAAAAAGTTCACGGTTCGTCGAATGTTCCACATCGACCGTATAAACGTTATCGAAAACAGCAGAAATTGTATCGGAAAGTCTGCCGTTAATGCCGTCAGAACTATCAGAGCGCATATTCATATTTACGACCATAACGCCGCCGTCTTTGAGATGTTCCCTGACCATAGTAAAGAATTCAACGGAGGACATCTGAAAAGGAATTGTAATATCCTGATAAGCGTCAACCATAATCACGTCGTACTTTTTAGCAGAGGCACTGAGAAATGCTCGTCCGTCGTATTCCGTGACCTTGACTTCATCAGGCAAATCAAAATATTTCCGGGAGATATCAATAATTTTTTTGTCGATTTCAACTCCCTCAACGCTGTTGATATTCCCGAGATAATTTATGCACTGCTTTGCATAAGTACCCGTACCCATCCCCAGGATAAGCATATCTTTTTCATCCTCTCCGGAATCGGACATAAGAGGAGCAGCCATTGCGTAGTCGTAATACATACCGGTTAGACTTCCGTCCTTGACATAAACGGACTGAACACCGAAAAGAACATTAGTGGAAAGATAAATTTTATTATCATCTTCTTTGACTTGCAGATAATTGTATGTGGATTCATCTTCGTATATCAGATTGCGTTCCCAGAAAGCAAATCCGAGCCGGGTGGAAAGAACAGAAAATGCACCGAATACAGCCGCAGATACAATACATCTGACTTTTCCGGTTTTTCCGTAAATAAAATATACAATACCAAGAATAAGGAGGATTCCGGAAAAAATCAGGAAAGTTGCAGCAGTTCCTACTGCCGGAATTGAAATAAAAGTCGGAACAAAAGTGCCTATTATGCTGCCGATAGTGTTAAAAGCGCCGAGAGTTCCTACTGTTTTTCCGCTGTCATCAAGGCTGTCAACGGTATATTTCACAAGAGAAGGTGTTACCGTTCCAAGCAGGAAAAGAGGGAACACAAAAACGACCATACAAGTTATAAATGCTGCCCATATGAGAAAATTGGTATTTACAGTTACTACCAGCAAAGCGGATATTCCAAGTATCACGAATTTTCCGAAAAAGGGGATAGCCGCTATCCAGAGGGAAGCAAAAATGATTCGTGCATAGAGCTTGTCCGGATTGGGATTCTTGTCGGCACTTTTTCCGCCGTATATATTTCCCAGTGCCATTGCTATCATGATAGTTCCTATTATAATAGTCCAGACTATCTGAGATGAACTGAAATACGGTGCAAGGAGACGGCTTGCACCCAGTTCCACAGCCATAACTGACATACCGGAAAAAAATTCCGTCATGTAAAGATACCATTTATGTTTCAGTATTCTGGGTGAAGCCATATTTACAGATTGCTTTTTATTTTTCATCTTGTCTCCTTAAAATTTATTCAATTGTTGTCAGGCAGCTTATCCAGCATTTTGAGAAGATACTTCTGAATCGTAAGAGCGTCCATATTAGTGAGACCGTCGCCGTTTCCGGCAACATCAGCATTTATTTTGCCTTTTTCGGTTATTGCAGTCTTGCTTGTACCGCCTGCGCCGTATTCGTCGGGATTGCCTATTGCCTGCATAACGAGCACAGCATCGTTGATATAAATTTCACCGTCACAATCAGCATCACCGTAATTGATATCAGGATCAGGGACAGGGGATGTACCGGATGAACTGTCGCCAAGACCGTCCTTGTATGTTCCGTCAGGCTCATATCCGTAGTAGAGTTCTCCGTTCAGATAAACAGGAACATAGGGCGAAACAATACCTTTAGTCGATCCGTTTTCATCTGTTTCGGGTGATTTGCTGAGGATCTCCTTATTTGAAAAGTCGTTGGAAGCATCCCAGCCGCTGCCGTAATTCGGGCAGACAAAAGCAATAAGGATCTCGCACTGCTGCATTCCCTCGGAAACAGGCATAACGGCACGTCCGTCGGGAAGATTTACTTCAATATAATAGATATTTCCATCATATTTTATAGGTTTGGAGATTTCTGCTGCCTTTACGCCTTTATTGGCATACATAGCGGATTGGTCACGGTCACAGCGAATAACGACATCTTCGGGATTGATACCAGCGTCAACAAATTCGCTGAGATCCATATAATACCTGAATGAGATATTATCCTGAATTCTTGCCGGCCATGCGGAATGGTTGGTAATTTTAAAACTCAGTGTTATACCGCTGTCGGTACTTCCTTTGCTGAGCGTTTCAACGTAGAATTCCGGTCCGTCGTGGACTTCTTTCGGCGGGAATGACGGATCAGATTTTCCGCCGTATTTATCAAGCATTTTGCAGAGGATAGCTGTAAATCCGGCATTATAGTCATCAGCGACTTCGTTGTTTATATAATTTCCTCTGTCGTCCTCATATGAACCGTCCTCATTAGGGCCGCCGACTAAAGCTCCGTAAAGAGTATGGCGGCTCATTACAGGATAAGCTTCGGCGTTCTTCCATGATGCATGGGCGGTACGGTGATGAGGATTTTTCGGTGAATTTTCCCCGTATCCGACTACATAGCTGAAATTATCCGAGTTTTCACCCAGAACAAAGTTTATCTGATCTTCGTAGAATTTCTCGTAAGCCGATGTATCCTTGTCTTTCAGAACAGTATCACAGGCAACGGCGGAGATAAAAGCCGCAGATTGAGCATAGCGGAGACATCCCCAACTGTCCATGTAAGCAAGCTTACCCTCGATCTTCTTAGTGTCATTTGCCAGATATTTCAGGTGTTTTTCGACGTGAGATATATACTGGCTGTCGTTGGTGTTGATAGCGTAGAGAAGCATTCCACCCTGCATAACGTCATCCCAGCATTGAGCCCATGTATATTTTAACTGAGTGGAATCGCCGAGTTCCTTATCCAGATTCGGGATGTAGCTTTCAGCCTTTTTAAGATAGTCGTTGTTACCTGTAGCGATATAAAGCCAGTTTGCTGCATAGAAAAGCTCGTCATAAAAATGGCGTGACCGATAGAAATTAGAGGCATTGCTGTCATTGTATACATCGTTATTCTGGGATGCATCTGCGAATTTGAAAATATTTTCGGCGTGTTCCAGATATTCCTGACGCTTTTTTTCGTCGATTCTTCCGTCAAGAGCACAGTAACCTGATGCAAGAGCGGCGGACATCTCTCCGAAAACGGCGGCGCATCCTTCGGATGATTTCAGAACGGCACGTGCATCTTCATATGATGTTCCGCTGTCCTCGATGCCATAACGGATAAGCTCGACCGGACCCCACCATGTATGGTCGATAGTGCCGTTTCCGACCTGATATACAATTTCATCACCAAGATCGCAGTCAGCAAGATAATCAAGAACAAACTCCAGATTATTGACATAATTGGTCATTTCTCCGGATTTCTCAACGCCGTCGGGATATTGATAGATCCCCCATGCGAGCATTGAAGCTGAGTATGCCATAGGCAGATTGAATTTTACATGATCTCCCGCATCATACCAGCCGCCTTTAATTTCGTCTGTCATTGTAGAGTCGGCACGCCATTCAACACGATTCCATTCCGGCAAAGGGCCTGCCTGCTGACATTCATAGAAATACAGAGATTTCTGCAATGCTTCGGCGTAATCGGGAGTTCCGGAAGATGACGGGGCATCAGCCGCAGAAGTACGTACAGCCGGAGATGCAATGTCTGCTGCAGCGATAACAGAAATGAGCATTGCACCCGATATTGCAGCGCTTGTTAATTTTAAGAACATAATATTCCCCCTATAATAGTTGCTATAGTTAATTATGCCATATATTTTTAATTTTGTCAAGATATAATCAGCATAATTCTGTAAAAAATGACGCACCGAAGTGCGCCATTAAGTCATTTATTCAGTTACCGGAAGTTCATTATAGATATTCAGCAGATACTTCTGAACTGCCAGAGCATCCATATTGGTGAGACCGTCGCCGTTTCCGGCAACATCTGCATTTTCCCTTCCTTGTTCAGTAATAGCCGTATTGCTTGTGCCGCTTACACCGTATTCATCGGGATTGCCTATTGCCTGCATAATTAGTACAGCATCATTAATGAAAATTTCACCGTCGCAGTCGGCATCTCCGTATTTGATATCTTCGTCACGGATATTGCTTATTATACTGATATTATCAACCTTTGTAATGGACGGCATATCTGATGTTTCATACCAGAAGTCGATTTTTATGACATCTCCGGCTTCATAAAAAGCAAGATTGGTTTCATCTTTGTCAGAATATCCGCTGCTAAGTGCAAACGTGCCATTATCTTTGAAAGTTATTGAATACTCGTCAATGCTGACGATTGTATCGGTAAATCCGGCTTTTTCCGTTTGGATAGGCGGAGCAGTAGTAACCGTTGTAGTCGTAGTCGGAGGAGTGGTAGTAGTTGTTGTAGTTGTAGTTGTCGTAGTTGCTGCAACAGGCGGCTGTGCATTTGCCAGATCAAAACGCCCGTCCTCATTTTTTATTTTCGTCCACATATATCGGAGCATCCAGCCGTCAAAAGTGGTGATTTTTGCAGCAGAACCAGCCATCATCAAGGAATTCTCACCTCCGGGGAATCCTCCGGGAGGGAAACCGTCTGTTGCGCCCTCGCCGCCGTAGAAGTCGGTCATACCGAAGCCGTGTCCTATTTCATGTTCAAGGACATGAATGCCGCTTCCGTCTATCATGTTAAGATATGCCGTATCGGAAAGACGCTGTCCCCAGTCTCCTCCGCAGCCGCCGATATCCGGGAATCCCTGTGTTGCCCACATATACATATCAAAGCGTTTGTCAAGTCCGCCGGGATACTGGTAGCCCGGATCTGCAAAGTGATCGAATCTCGATATTTCCGACGGAGCATAAGGCTCTTTATCGGGGATAGTATCACGTCCGTTGGAAGTGTCATACTTCGAATCATAATATATTGTATCCGTGTAGACTTTCTCATCGTCATGGAGATCGAGAAGAGAGCTTTTATCAATTACTGCCCATCCCACTATATTTACATCAATGTGGTCATAGGGCCAGTTTTCATAACCGGCAAGCCAGTCGTTCCAGTCGTTGATGCAGTCAGACAGCATCGTTTCAAACTTCTGACGCTGTTCATAGGTAACTGTTCTGTATGACTGCCATTTGACCACATAGTTGATAGTTCCTTTTCCGGCGACTATCATATCGAATATCGTATTGCGGCGAGTCGTTGAACCCTCACGTTCGATACGATTCGTCCATATCCAGTCGGCAGCAGATACAAAGTCCGAAGGCATATCGCTGATAGTGACAGTATCAGCGGCATATGCGGAGACAGAGATATCCGATGATGTTGTTGTCGTCAGATCGGGCTGAGTTATGGCGATCTGAGTCGTCATTGCGGCAGCACAGAGGATAGCTGTTATTCTTTTTTTGATTTTGTTCATTAAAACATTCCTTTCGATTTGAACCTGTAATTAATTTTTCTACAGATTCAAAAAATTGATACTATATGCTGCCTAATGCATACAGTATTACAATTTTAATTATAAATGAATAACTAAAAAAGTCAACCATTTATTAAATTTTCTATGTTTTGCACAATAAATGGAATTTTTTTTGTAAATTAAAACAAAAAGGAGATGTGTCTGACCACATCTCCTCAGTCTGTCAAAAAACCCCGAAACTGGAAGC
>OIYT01002773.1_pt1 | contig 10209 bp, 6 predicted proteins | sample 1588201 | NCBI WGS metagenome assembly OIYT01 (sample SAMN03283260) | human gut metagenome | biome: human-associated habitat; material: feces | host: Homo sapiens | place: USA | collected 2013
AAAAGGAGCTGGAGGTGCTGCGGCTGATCTGCCAGGGCAAGACCAGCGAGGAGATCCAGTCCATCCTGAATATCTCAAAGAGCACCATGAAGACCCACATCCGCCGGCTGTATCAGGTTCTGGGGGTCAACAGTCGGGCGAGCGCCCAGGCCGAAGCCAAGCGGCTGGGGCTGGTTTAAAAGGAGGAAACCATCTTGAAGAAACGAATTTTGAGCCTTGTCACCGCGCTGGCGCTGTGTCTGGGGCTGATGCCCGCCCCGGCGCTGGCGGCGGGCGGCGATGAAACCCCAGACTATGCAATTTCCCTCTCCACCTACAGTCTGAACCTCGGCGCCAGCTCGTGCAACGTTGACGGCCCGAAACAGACGGTGACTATCACCAACACGGGCAATCAGCCCATCAAGCTCTCTTTGGAGTTCGTGGGCGACCAGGCCTTTAACATAGACACCGCGCCTAACTTTCCTTCTCGCAATAACCCTGATTCGCCGGACCTTCAGCCCGGCGAAAAGACGAGCGTTACAATCGGTCTCCACGGCCCCCGTTCGGAGGCAACATGCAGCCTGGATGTGAAATTTCAGTATCACGACGGCTATACCGCTGATCCCGAGGGGTGGAAAACGCTCTCCGTCACCGCCACGCCCACGCACAGCTATGATGCGTGGATGACCTCCGGCAGCGACAGCCATTCCCACAAATGCCAGAACTGCTATCGAATGGAGACGGAGCCCCACACCTTTGGAGCGGACGGCAAGTGTACCGCCTGCGGCGCCCAGGAGGTGGATCCCCTGACCATCACCGGCGGCACGGCGGGCACGGACTACACCTATACAGACGGCGTGCTGACCGTGCTGACCACCACTCCGCTGACCATCCAAAACACAGACCCCGACGTCTCCACCAACGACCGTATCTATGTGGCCAGCGGCGTGGACGCTGATATCACCCTGGCCGGGGTAAATATCTCCGCAGGTGAATGGCTCGCCGCGTTTGAGGTTGCCGACTCCAGCTCCGGCAATGTCACCGTCACCCTGGCAGAGGGCACGAAGAACGTCCTGACAAGCGGCCGCAACCGAGCTGGACTGCAAAAGAACGACAACGCTGGTACCCTGACCATTCGGGGCGAAGGCTCCCTCACCGCCACCGGCGGGGACGCCGGCGCGGGCATTGGCGGCGGCTACGGCGGTCTCGGAAATAGTATCGGTAATATCATCATTAAAGGCGGAACAGTTACCGCCACCGGCAATGACGGCGGCGCGGGCATCGGCGGCGGCCAGCGTGGCTCTGCAAATGGTATCACCATTGAGGGCGGCACGGTCATTGCCACCGGCAGCGGCAACGGCGCGGGCATCGGCGGCGGCCAGAGTGGTTCTGCAAATGGTATCACCATTACCGGCGGCACAGTCACCGCCACCAGCAGCGGCAACGGCGCGGCCATCGGCAGCGGCAGCGGCAACATCGCAGATGATATCACCATTACAGGCGGCGCTGTCACCGCCACCGCCACCGGCAGCGGCGCAGCCATCGGCGGCAGCCAGGGCAACCGCGGCGACGTCACCATCAGCGGCGGCACCGTCACCGCCACCGCCACCGGCGGCGGTGCGGGCGTGGGCGCGGGGGCTAATTATTCCGGCAGTTCCTGCACATTCTCCACCGGCGACAACGGCGCCGCGTTCCTGGTTGCCAGCAGCATCACCGACAACGACGACACCAGCGACTGGTCGGGGGTTATCTTCCAGGGCAATGAGGGCCGGGTCTACGGCAACATAACCCTGCCCGCCGGGGAGTACCCTGTCCCGGAGGGCTCCTCCCTGACCATCCCCTACGGGGCCAGCCTGGGCGGCGACGGCACTCTGACCGGCAGCGGAACCTTTTTGACGGAAAACGTCACCGAGGACATGATTGACCTGCCCGAGGATCTGGTGTACGACGGGACGGACCTGACGGAGACCTTCCAAGCCCAGATTAAAGCCGCCGGCATCCCCATCTGCGGGAAAAATTTTACCGTCACCGGCTGGACGCCGGCGGTAGAAAAGGCCAGCGGCTCCGATTTGAACTATCACGTTACCTATACCTATAACGCAGACCGGACGGTTACGTTCTCCAAAACCATCCACGTCGCCCCCCGGCCCCTGAGCTGGGACGTCTCCGGCCTGTGGGCGGCTAAGAAGTACGACGGGAAAACCGACCCGGCCACGGTCAGCGGCTCTCTGGGCCTGTCCGGCGTGATTGCGGGCGACGAGGTGGAGCTGACCTATACTGGCCTCACCGCCCCGGTCTTTGCCACCGCGGACCCCCACAGCGAGGAGGTCGCCTTGACCGTGACCGGCGCACAGCTGACCGGTGAAAAGGCGGGGAACTATATCCTGCCCACCGAGGGCCCCGCCATCACCGCCACCATCAACAAAGTGGAGGAAACGCCCGTCCGCCCGCCGGAGCTGCCCGCAGATACCGATGATAAGCAGTTTAAGGTCGAGATGGAAACCGGTCTGTCCGAAGCGCCGGGGGAACTGGAAAACATTGAAAAGCTGGACACCCCGGCCAAGATAGAGTTTGCGCTGAAAACCGAGATTACAAAAGAAAACGCAGCCATCCCGGAGGAGAACACCGCCGTCTATGACGTAGCCCTGATGGTGAAAGAGAGCGGCGGGGAGTGGCGGAAAGCCGACGCGGCGCACTTCCCGAAGGGCGGCTTGACCGTCACCCTGCCGTACCCGGCGGGCACCAACAGCAGCTACAAATTCACCGTGGTGCATATGTTCACCACCACTGCCTTGGGCCAGAAAGCCGGTGATACGGAGACGCCTGCCGTCGCCAACACCGCCGACGGCATCCGGTTCACCGTCAACGGCCTGTCGCCCATCTCCGTGGGCTGGACTGAACCTCAGCCCTCCAGCTCCGGCAGCGGCGGTGGCGGTGGCGGCTCCAGCGCCTACGTTGTCTCTGTGGAGGACACCACTCACGGCACCGTCAAGACCGACCGCTCCCGGGCTTCCAGTGGAACGACCGTGACCATCACCGTCACCCCGGATGAGGGCTATCAGCTGGATGAATTGACCGTCACCGACAGCCGGGGCAGCAAGCTGGCCCTGACCGACAAGGGCAGCGGGAAATTCACCTTCCGGATGCCCAGCGGTAAGGTCACGGTGGAGGCCGTGTTCACCGCCATAGCAGCCGGGCATGACTGCCCCTCTTTGGACTTTACCGATTTGGACATTACCGCCTGGTATCACGAGGCTGTGGACTATGCCTTGGAAAACGATATGATGAGCGGCTACGGCAGCGGCGTGTTCGGCCCCAACAATTCCCTGTCCCGGGCCATGCTGTGCCAGATCCTCTATAACCTGGAGGACCGGCCCGCCACCGGGCAGAGCGTCTTTGACGATGTGGCGAATACCGCGTGGTACGCCGACGCGGTGACCTGGGCCAACGCCAACGGCATCGTGAGCGGCTACGGCGACGGACGCTTTGGCCCCAACGATGCCATCACCCGAGAGCAGCTTGCCACCATCCTGTGGCGCTACGCCCAGTTCAAGGGCTATGACACCACCCAGGGCGGCATGGCCATCCGGGAGTTCTCCGACTACGAGAGTATTTCCGATTACGCCGTGGACGCCATGACCTGGGCGGTCAACACCGGCGTGGTGGGTGGTTATGAGGATAAGACCCTCCGGCCCCGGAACGGCGCGACCCGCGCGCAGGTGGCGCAGATGCTGATGAATTTCTTAAAAATTGAGTGAATAATCCATGCAGAAAGCGGGGCGGTAAACAACCGCCTCGCTTTTCCATACCCAGGCTCACAAAATTTATCGAAAAATAAATCTCAGCGGATACATATTCCGATACTGTCTTGCCACTCCATCTCCCTAATCCATATTCCAGACAGATAGAAAAAATTAGAGGCCATCCCCTTTAATACTGAGGGGATGGCCCAATTTGTCACCACACTTGCCTTTGGCCCGCGGCCGATTATGGCTTGCCCAGCATCTTGATTTTGGAACGGCGGAATCCGGCGACCGGTGGAGGTTAGGATGGATACTGGAGAGGCACGTAGAAGATCAGCAGGTCGATTTTCCAGGTGTTCGCTCTCTTGTCCGAGTCTGAGAAGGTACAGGAAATACGGAAGCCTCCCATGCCAAAACCAACGGTGTTTTCCTGAAAGACAACGAGTTCTTTGGTTTCAAAGTTTACTAAACCCACACCAAAACCTGTCTTATGAATCCTGGACATGAGAGTGTTCAAGCAATCCTCACATAAAAAGGACCCAGCCTGCTCCACATCCAGGCTTTCATCGCCAAAGAGCAAGACAGAACCGTCCACATCATCCTCCATCATGTGAGCAGAGAAACCGCCCTCTTGTTGACGAAAAGACCGGGACGTAAGCCTGCCGGTCCGCTTCTCCAGCAAGTCGCTTTCTATGTCGTAGCGGTTGATCTCTACCGGCATCAAGGCGGATGTATTCAAACTGACAATGCCAATATTGTTCTGCCCCCAATAGGGATGCAGGGGACTATCCGTGGGATCGCCGCAGAGATAACAGCCCTCGGAGGACACTTTGGAGATGTAGGTCGCAGATTCCTGCCTGACGTCGCTGGCGACAACGTTCTCATTCTTTTCGCAGCCGACCAGACGCAAAAGCGCCGCCAGGAACAGAAAACAGAATCGTTTCATGTTGAGAAATTGGCGCTCATGTGTCCTCCACCTTGGCAGGATAGGGCGCCTTGCCGGGCTCCACCAGAATATCAATTTCCTTTGCCATGCAATATCCCCCGTTCGCGTTATATTCCAGCAGCATCCTGGGCCAGATCGTGACTGGCCAGAGATGTGTAATACTGGCCGATGGTTGTGGGCGCGTTGTAGAGCGCCGTCAGGATGTACGCCTTGATGTTCCTCACCAGCGTAGTGTTCTGGCGTAGACTGTCCAGAACATAGTCGATATTTTCTTTTATCAGCGCTCGGTATCTATCCATCTCATCCATCCTCATCCGCTCCTTTGTTCGATCAACAGGAGGCGAAATGCAGGATGCAGGGGTAGGGGGAAAGACAGATGGGTCAGTATTGTTCCATTCAGTCTGGTTTTTCTCAGTATTATTAGGGACGGAAAAGCCGCTGTCTGAGGTTTCGGGGGCAGGATGAAATTCTTTACATAGATGCGCATGGGCCGTCCCTGACCCTGCTTCTTCCGCTCGATCAGGCCAATTCCCTCCTTATCTAGCTCCCGAAACAGCTTTGTGGCCTTGTCCTTGCCGCAGCTCATAAGAGCCATAGCGTCCTCCTGGGTGAAGTAGATGAAGTAGATATAGACGCGCCGGTCGCTGTCCATCCAGCTATTTTTGACTGACAGACCCATGCGGTCCAGCAGGAGGTCGTAGAGGACCTTGGCCTCAATGGAAACGCTCTTATAACGGGGATCGGTGAGCAGAGTTTTGGGATACGGTAGAAGCTGTACTGGTCTGCTTCGGCTCCATAGTAGTCCGAGTTCAAGTTGGATGGCATGACAGCTGCCTCCTTTTCGATATACAGAGAAAGAAAAAAGCGCCCCCGGCAACTGTGTTAGTCACCGGGGCGCAGCTCGTGATCTCCGAAAATGCCTGTAAACGCAAAAAACCGCCCCACAGCTGATGATTCGTCGGTTGTGAGGGCGGCCTAATGTGACATGTGTGGTTCTCCATCAGAGGGAGAAGTCCTGTCGGATGTGTTCACTATCCCAAACAATATGGAAGGGTTCAATATCCTGCTGGAGAAGATCCGAGACTGCACTGCACCTCAAGGCAAAATCAGAGTAGGGCTTGAGGTGACCGGGCATTACAGCTACAACCCGCTTGGGTTTCTTCTTGACAACGGTCTCCCCACCTATGTCCTGAACCCCTTGCGTACAAACCTTTACCGGAAAAGCCTCAGCCTGAGGAAAGCCAAGACTGACCGTGTGGACGCACGCATGATTGCGGCTATGCTTTTGTCCGATGCGGGCCTCAAACCCTACACGGATACAGCATACCACAATGAGGAACTAAAGTCACTGACGAGATACCGTTTCGACAAGGTGAAGGAGCGTGCCAAGCTGAAAAGTTCGGTTTCCAGACTGGTCTGTATTCTGTTTCCAGAACTGGAAAAGCGGGTGTCTACCCTCCACATAGTTTCTATTTACGCTCTGCTAGAGGAGTTCCCGGGAGCCAAGCAGGTTGCTAATGCGCACCTGACCAGATTGAAAACGCTTCTGGAAAACACCTCCAAGGGACACTACAAGCGGGACATAGCCATTGCGATCCGGGATGCCGCCAAACATTCGATTGGTTCCCAAATGCCCGCCAAGTCGCTGGAGCTGCAGCATACCATCCGGCTCATTCGAGAACTGGATTCCGAGATCGAAGACATTGAAACTGCTATTCAAAACATCATGGATGAACTTCATTCTCCAATCACCACAATTCCGGGAATTGGCTACCGCATGGGTGCCATGATTCTTGCCGAAACAGGTGACTTTTCCCGCTTCGATTCTCCCGACAAACTATTGGCCTATGCGGGGATGTCTCCATCTACAAATCAGTCCGGCAAAATGGATAATTGCTATGCACACATGGAGAAACGAGGCTCCAGATACCTGCGCTATGCCCTTTACACCGCCACCAAGTATGCCTGCCTTTGGGACCCAACCTTTGCCGCTTACCTTGCCAAGAAACGGGCGGAGGGCAAACATTACAATGTCGCTGTTTCTCATGCTGCCAAGAAGTTGGTTCGGTTCATCTTCGCCTTAGAGAAATCCAGGCAGTCTTACCGACAGCCAGCATAAATTACTCTTGATATCCAATGCCGGGGTTTTTACGAACCTCTGCTTTGCTATACCCTTTTTGAACCATCTGCTTTTGACCACCACCATTCTTATTTCAGGGTTGACACTTAATAGTTAATCTTTCGCAAGCCCAATTTCAGGCAGTTTTTAAGTGGAAAAAGAATAAGGGCAAGCCTGGAATCCCTTGAAAATAGGGAACTTTTCTGTCTTGTCCTTATTATAAGTTATAGGCATACTTTCGCCACCCATGCCCTAACCAGCGGCGTGGACGTCAAGACGCTGTCCGGCATCCTGGGCCACCCCAGATCGGCCTTTACCCTGGATACCCACACCCACACCCACACCACTGGGTATATGCGGAGACGTGCGGCGGAGATCGCGGAAAAATTCCTGACGGACATTTTTGGAGAGGAGTTGAAACCGTGGGAAGAAAGCGCAAGAGCGGTGAGGGAACCGTCCGCCTGAGAAAAGACAGCCGCTGGGAGGGGCGCATCGTCATCAGCTACGACGAGAAGGGCCTGCCCAAAACAAAGAATGTCCTGGCCAAGACCAAGGGCGAGTGCGTGGAGAAATTGAAAACTCTGAAGAAAACCATAGCACCGTCCACCCCATCTAAGGTCAGGTTAGATATGCCCTTCGGGGAATGGCTGGATCACTGGTACGAGACCTACAGCAAGCCATCCATCCGCCCAAGGACACAGCGCACCTATGAGGGATATCTCCGGCTGTACATCAAGCCGAAACTGGGCAGTATCCCCCTGAACCAACTGACGACAAACGATATCCAGCAATTCTGCGCCTGGATGAAGTCAGGTGACCACATGGGCGGAGATGGCATTGCTGACAGCCAGATCCGAAACTGCTTCAGTCTATGCCACCGGGCGCTGGAGAAAGCACGGGCAGAGCATCTGATCACCCGCGATCCAACGGATGAGTGCAAACTGCCCCCAGTGAGATACGAAGAAATGAAGATACTCTCCAGAGAAGCCATGCAGAAACTGCTGATTCAGGCCAAGGAGGAGAACTACTATGAATTGTTCCTCCTGGAATTGGCCACCGGCCTGCGGCTGGGAGAGATAGCGCCCCTGCAATGGGATGACCTGAATCTGGAGACCGGAGAACCGCAAATCAATAAGCAAGTCGTGGCAGTGAAGGGTAAGCTGACAGTCTCACCGCCTAAAACGAAGGCGGCGGTCCGCACATTGATCCTGCCGCCCACAGTCCTGAAGGTGATGAGGGAGTACAAGGCCAAAGTGGATTCCCGATGGATGTTCCCCTCGTCCAAGAAAGCGGACTCGCCCATGCGCCCATCCTCCATCCATCTGCGCCTGCACAGGATATTGGATCACGCAGGATGCGATAGAGTTAGGTTCCATGATTTACGGCACACCTTCGCCACCAACGCCCTGGCCTATGGGATGGACATCAAGACCCTCTCTACTATCTTGGGCCATGTGTCCTGCGCCACCACGTTGAACACCTACTCTCATGTCACTGACGAGATGCGGCAAAGAGCAGCAGTGAAAATCGACCGGAGCATCGCCAAGGCAGAAATTAAACCACAAGAAGAGAGGCCCAAGGAGCGCACTATGACCACCTTCCAGGCGAGGAAGCGATGGAGCCGAAAGGCAAGCTGAATGACAGAGAACCGGCCCGCCGGGAGAGAGAAATCCCCGGTGGGCCGGTTTCGCTGTCTGTGGGCAAACATGTGGTCAAGAGGTGCTTGACCGGAAAAAGAAACCGAGATTTGTGCTTAAAGTAGGGCGGTTTGCGCGATAATGGGCAATCTTCAAGAAGAATAATTGCGAGCGCCTAACCTGTGCTGACACAAACAAAGAGATACAGGTCATCTCCAGGTTTCCTGTGCAGTGTTGGAGGTTCTGGTGTGGTCGTGCCGCATAGACGCCTCCACGATATCATAGAATGTCCAATGGCCGGCGGGGTGTTTTTCTCTCTGCGATTGTCCTTGCCCTCAGTTTTCCAGAAAGTTCATCACCATCTGGGCGGTCTGGGCGCGGGTGGCGGTGCCACGGGGATTCGCGGTGCCGTCACCGAACCCGTTGACCACGCCGGTCTCGTTGGCCCAGGCCAGGGCCGTGCGGGCGTAGCCGCTGATTTGCCCGGCGTCGGTGAACCGCTCCAGGGTGTGGTCGCTTTCCGGGCTGCCCGCATACCGCCACAGCATGGCCGCCAGCTGCTCCCGGGTGATGAGGTTGTTGGGGCGGAATGTGCCGTCGCCGTAGCCGGTGACGATGCCGTTGGCGTTGGCCCAGGCCACCGCGTCGGCGCACCACGCGGTGGCCGGCACGTCGCTGAACGCGCCGCCGACGCTGACGGTGGGCCTGCCCTCCAGGTTATAGAGGATCTGGCACAGCATCGCTCGGGACAGGGTGCTGTTGGGGTGGAACGTCCCGCCGACGTAGCCGTTCATGATGCCGTTGGCCAGGACGAAGTCCGTGGCCTCGTGATACCAGGCGGTGATGCTCAGGTCGGTAAAGGCCCGGGAGGGACAGTAGATGCCGCCATCGCAGACGGCGCCGGTCTCCCGGTAGGCGATGGAGACGGTCACCCTGCCGCTGGGCTGGGTGAAGCTGTAGGTTCCGTCCGGGTTCGCCTTGACCGCCACGGGGTTGCCGTTGCGGTCGGTAACAGTGATGCTTTCCACCCCGTAGCCCGGATCGGGCCTGGGCGTGATGGTGACTTTATCGCCCCGCTTGGGATTGCCGGGAGACACGGCCGGGGCGCTGCCGCCCTCGCCGGGCTGCTCCACGATGGGCCGGTAAATGGGGGTGAAGGAGCTGCCGCCGCTGCCGCCGCCACCGCTGGGCGGGTTGGGGTCCTCCGGATCCGCCGCGCCGCCCGGGTTCACAGTGACCTCGGTGACGTTGCCCTCGCTGTCTTCAACCAGCAGCTTGCCGCCGTTGGGGAAGGTGATGGTGCCGTCGGGGTTGACCGTGCCCGTCCCCTCGGTGATGGTGGTGGTATTACCGTTTCCATCCTCCACGGTGGAGCCGGCGGGGGCGGTGACGGTGCCGTCGGGGTTGACCGTGCCCGTCCCGCCGCCAATGGTGGTTTTATTGCCATTCTCGTCCTCCACGGTGGAGCCACTGGGGACGGTGACCGCGCCGGTATCCTCGTCCGCGTCGATATACGCCCCATCGTCCTCCCAGCCATCCGGCAGGGTGATCGTGGTCTCGCTGCCGTCGCTGCCGAAGATGGTCAGGGTGCCGTCGTCCTCGTCACCGCCGCCGATGAGCACGGTGCCGCCGGAGGTCACCTCCGCGCCGTCGCCGCCGCCGGGAACGGTGACCTCATTCTTGTTGCCGTCGGCGTCCTCCACGGCGATCTTGCCGTCCCGCCCGTCGGGGAACGTGATCACGCCGTCGGGTTTGACCGTGCCCGTCCCGCCGCCAATGGTGGTT
>OIYT01002776.1_pt1 | contig 10207 bp, 7 predicted proteins | sample 1588201 | NCBI WGS metagenome assembly OIYT01 (sample SAMN03283260) | human gut metagenome | biome: human-associated habitat; material: feces | host: Homo sapiens | place: USA | collected 2013
GGCGCTGTAGCCGAGCGAGGCGGCAAAGTTCTCGATGAACGAGCCGCAGCCGGACGAGCACGCCTCGTTGAGCAGCACATTGTCCACGCTGCCGTTGTGCAGCTTGATGCACTTCATGTCCTGCCCGCCGATGTCCAGCACGCAGTCCACCTGCGGATCAAAGAAGGCGGCGGCGGTGCAGTGAGCGATGGTCTCGACCTCGCCCTCGTCGAGCGAGAAGGCCGCCTTCAGCAGCGCCTCGCCGTAGCCGGTCGAGCACTCGCGCAGGATGTGCGCACTCTCCGGCAGCTCGCGCGCGAGCGCGGAGACGGCGCGCTTCGCCGTCTCAATGGGACTGCCCTGATTGTTCGCGTAGTACGACCACAGCAGCTCGCCGCGTTCGCCGATGAGCGCAAGCTTTGTCGTGGTCGAGCCGGCGTCCACACCGAGGAAGCAGCCGCCCGTATAGCTTGCCAGGTCTCCCTTCTCCACCACCGCCCGCGCGTGGCGCGCGCAGAAAGCGTCGTAGTCCTCCTGTGAGGCAAACAGCGCCGGCAGGCGGTGGAGCTCGAAGGCCATCTCCACGCCGCTCGTGAGCCGGTCAATGAGCGAGGCGATGGGCAGCGCCTCACACGCCGTTTCGTCGAGCGCCGCACCCATCGCGGCGAAAAGGTGCGAGTTCGGCGGGTCGATGGCGGTCTCGTCCGTGAGCTTCAGCGTGCGAATGAACGCCGCCTTGAGCTGCGGCAGGAAGTGCAGCGGTCCGCCGAGGAACGCGACGTGGCCGCGGATCGGCTTGCCGCAGGCAAGGCCCGAGATGGTCTGGTTGACGACTGCCTGAAAGATGGATGCGGCAAGGTCCGCCTTGGTCGCCCCCTCGTTGATGAGGGGCTGGATATCCGTCTTGGCAAACACGCCGCAGCGCGCGGCGATGGGATAGATCTGCTGATACTTCTCCGCCTCGCGGTCAAGGCCCGCGGCGTCGGTCTGCAAAAGCGCCGCCATCTGGTCAATGAACGAGCCGGTGCCGCCGGCGCAGACGCCGTTCATGCGCTCCTCAAGCGTCGTACCGAAGTAGATGATCTTCGCGTCCTCGCCGCCAAGCTCGATGGCCACGTCGGTCTGCGGAGCCTCGCGCCGCAGCGCGTCCGCGACAGCCACGACCTCCTGCACGAATGGGATGCCGAGCGCCTTGGCGAGATTGATCGCGCCCGAGCCGGTGATCTTCGCCCGCAGGGCACAGTCCCCAACCCGCTCGCGCGCTTCGCGCAGAAGCGCCGAAAGCGCCTCCTGCGTGTGCGCGCAATGCCGCCGGTACTCGCCGAAGAGCAGCTTTCCCTCCTCGTCCAGAAGGACGAGCTTCACGGTGGTGGAGCCAATGTCGATGCCTGCGCGATATGTATTCATGAAAGGACCTCTTTCTGCCGGAAAATTGTCTGTGCGAATGCAACGTATGGATCGGTAATTCCAGTATAGTTTTCTCAAAAGCAAAGTGAAAGTTAAGAAATAAGAGCAGAAAGTTAAGAAACTGTAAAAAACGGCATTGCACGCCGCTCCTGCGGAATGCAATGCCGTTCTCGTTTTTTCTCTTTGCGCGTCTGCGTTAAAGCTCCAAAATGCGGCAGATCGCCTCGCCTACGCCGTTGTGGTCGTTGTCCTCTGTGATCAGATCGCACTGCGCTTTGATATCCGCCTGTGCGTTGCCCATCGCAACGGACAGGCCGGCGTCGTGCAGCATCGCGCGGTCGTTATCGGAGTCGCCGATGCCGACGGTCTGCTCCATCGGGATATGCAGATAGTCCGCAAGCGCCTTCAGGCCGCTGCCCTTCGTGACGCCCTGCGCCGTCATCTCCAATGTAGTCTCCTCCGGCATTGCAAAGGACAAGGGAAGTGTCCTGAGCTCCTCATAACACGCATGGCAATCCTCCGATGAGCGGAAGTAAATGTTCACCTTGCCGATGGATGTAAGATGCCGTGCCTCCTCAGCCATATCAGCGACCTTGCGCGTGATCCTCTCAAACATAGGCTGATAGATCCCCGCGTGAAAGTCCTTCATATGCGTTACATCGTCTGCGGCAACAATGGTCTCGTCGTCCGTGAGGATATGCGGCATCGCGCGATACCGTTTTGCAGTCTCCGCCAACGCAGCAGCCAGTTCCGATCTGACCGGGCGGCGGTCGATGCAGCGTTTTTCCACGCGGTCATAGACAAGCGCGCCCGTGCTGCACACAGCGTAGCGCATCATCGGCACCATATCAAAATACAGCTTCAGCTCCGGCACGGCGCGGCCCGTGCAGTACACCACATGAATGCCGCGCTCGCTTGCCGCGCGGATATCGCGCACAGTGTCCGGGGCAATGGTCTTGTCCGATGTCAGGAGCGTTCCGTCCATATCCAACGCAATGATGCGGTAATTCTTTCTCTCCATGCATGACCCTTTCTTCAAATTCAGAAGGTCTCCCCTGCGCCTCCGCGGGAAGACCTTCCTTTTATCGTTTGAGATGCCCGGCAAGGGCGGTGATAAGCGCGTCCTTGCCCTCGCCCTTCTCGGCGGAAAACGGCACGAGCACATCGTCCGGCCCGAGGTCAAGCGTCTCGCGGATGAGCGCGAGGTTCGGCTCGATCTCGCTCCTTTTGAGCTTGTCGAGCTTGTTGGCGACTACGAGGAAAGGTTGCCCCGTGCTGCGGAACAGCTCCGCCATCACACAGTCGAGCTGCGTGGGCTTATGCCGTGCATCCACGATCATCACGCCGAGTGTAATCGCGTCAGGGCTGGCAAAATAGGATTCCGTCAGCTTCCCCCAACGCTCTTTTTCCGATGCAGAAACCTTGGCATAGCCGTAACCCGGAAGATCGACAAAATACGCTTTGTCATCCACACGGAAAAAATTGATATGGACAGTCTTGCCCGGCGTCTGACCGACGCGGGCAAAGTTTTTACGCTGCAAAACGCAGTTCAGCACGGACGATTTGCCGACATTGGACTTTCCCGCAAATGCAATCTGCGGCAGGGTGTCCGCCGGGAAGCCGTTCGGCTGCGCGGCGGACTTGACGAATTCAACTTTTTGCAGATTCATCATTGGCGGATCCCCGTCTTTGTCGGCTTCGGTGCATCGTGTGCAACCGGAAGCGCACGTTCTTCTCTGTGTTTTACGGACTTAGGCTCCTGTGCCGGCTGATCGAGCGCAGCGTCGATGACTGCGTCCACATGCTCCACGAGCAGGAAATTCAGCGCACGGCGGACGGTCTGGTCGATCTCCTGCAAGTCCTTCTCGTTCGCCTTGGGAATAATGACCGTGCGCACGCCGTGGCGCAGCGCGGCCATGGTCTTTTCGCGCAGACCGCCGATGGGCAGCACGCGCCCGCGAATGGAAATTTCGCCGGTCATGGCAATGTCACGGCGCACAGGACGGTTTGTGAGCGCGGATACCATGGCGGTGCAGACCGTGATACCGGCAGACGGGCCGTCCTTCGGCACCGCGCCCTCCGGGAAGTGGACGTGAATATCCTTCGTCTTGTAAAAGTCCTCCGGAATATTCAGGCGTTCCGCACGGCTGCGGATATAACTCATCGCGGCCTGCACGGATTCCTTCATCACGTCTCCGAGGTTGCCCGTGAGGTTCAGCTTACCGCTGCCCTCAACAACGTTGCACTCGACCTCGAGAGTCTCGCCGCCGACGGCCGTCCATGCAAGGCCGGTCACGAGACCGACAGTATCCGCACCCGGCAGCTTATCGGGCAGAATCTTGCGCGGGCCAAGGAAACGGTCAATGGTTGCGCCGGTCACGCTGATGCGCTTCGTCTCCGGGTCGGTGACGAGCAGCATGTCGCACTTGCGGCAGAGCGCGGCGATTTCGCGCTCGAGGCTGCGCACACCGGATTCACGGGTATAGCAGGTAATGATTTCGCGGATCGCGTCGTCCGTGATGCGCACCTGCGATTTTTTCAGTCCGTGCTTCTTGAACTGTTTGGGAATCAGATGCTGCTTGGCGATCATCAGCTTCTCCTCATCGGTGTAGGAGCCAAGCTCAATGACCTCCATGCGGTCAAGCAGCGGACGCGGAATGGTGTCCGTCGTGTTGGCCGTGGTGATGAACATGCACTCACTCAAATCAAACGGCAGCTCGAGAAAATTATCGCGGAAAGTGGAATTCTGCTCAGAGTCCAGCACCTCCAGCAGTGCCGACGAAGGGTCTCCGCGGTAGTCGCTGCCCAGCTTGTCAATCTCATCGAGCAGCAGGAGCGGATTTTTAGAGCCTGCCTGCTGAATGGCAGTCAGGATCCGGCCGGGCATCGCACCGATATAGGTCTTGCGGTGGCCGCGGATCTCAGCCTCGTCGTGGATGCCGCCGAGGGAAATTCGCGTGAGTTTTCGATTCAGTGCACGCGCCACGCTCATGGCGATGGATGTTTTGCCCACGCCCGGAGGACCGACAAGGCAGATGATCTGTCCCGGAAGCTCCGGAGCAAGCTGCTTGACCGCCAGAATTTCAAGAATGCGCTCCTTGACCTTTTCAAGGCCGAAGTGGTCGTCATCGAGGATCTTTCTTGCAGCCTTGACATCGCGGCGTTCCTTCGTGCGCCTGTTCCACGGCAGCTCAAGCACGACATCCAGATAGTTGCGGATGACGGATGCCTCGGCAGAGCCATAAGGCTGCTTTGTCAGTCGCTGAAGCTCCTTGTTGAGCTTCTCCGTGATTTCATCGGGCAGGGTGAGCTTTTCGATCTTCTCGCGGTATTCCTCGAATTCCGCTTCGTCGTCATTTTCGCCCAGTTCACCACGGATGACCTTCATCTGCTCACGCAGGAAATAGTCGCGCTGCCCCTTGTCGATGCTCTGCTGTGTCTTGTCCTGTAAATCGCTCTCAAGGCGCAGGACCTCCAGTTCGCGTGCAAAGAGGCGGTTCGCAAGCTCCAAGCGCTTGACCGGGTGCACCTGTGAAAGCACCTGCATCTTCTCGGCAAAGCCAAAGGACGCACTCTGGCTCATGACGTCGGCAATGTAGCCGGGATCGTCGGAAGCCAGAATTTTGAGCATGGTCTCCTGCACAGGGCGCTGCGAAAGATCTGCAAACTCGTCAAAGAGCTGCGCAGCCTGACGCGTTAACGCCTCGATCTTCGGCGTACCGGGAAGATAGTCCGCATCGGGGACAGACTCGACGCGCGCGCAAAAGTAGGGGTCGGTCTGCTGCACCTCGGTCACGCGTGCGCGGTACTCGCCCACAACAAGCACGCGCACCACGTCACCGGGCATTTTCAGCACCTGCCGGATCTGCACCACCGTGCCGATGGGATACAGGTCGTCAAAGGACGGATCATCCCGTAAAATATCTTTCTGTGTTGCCAGATAAATGCGCTGGTCTCCGGACATGGCCTTATCCAGTGCGCGGACGGATTTCTCCCGTCCGACATCAAAATGTGTCGTTGTCTGAGGGAATACTGTCAGTCCGCGCAGCGGCAGCACCGGCATTCTCTCGGATAAAATCAATTCGTTCATGCGTACTCCTTTCCGAAGAAAGTGAAAATCTTGTGGCTTTTAAAAAAGTGCAGAAAGGAGGCATAGAAACCCGATGGTTTCCGCGCCCCCTTCCCTTATATTTCTATCCCGCGCTGGGACGCTTCAGCCGTGCGCGCTCCTTTGCGTGCGTCAGCTCCGGCTGACTTCCCTTTTCCACGCAGTCCTTTGTGATGAGAACCTCGCTGATGCTCGGGTCGGAGGGAATCTCATACATGACATTTGTCATGACATCCTCCAAAACCGCGCGCAGCCCGCGTGCGCCGATCTTGCGGTCGATCGCCTTCTGCGCAATGGCGTCCAAGGCAGCATTTTCGAAGTTCAGCGTCACATGATCCAGCTCCAGCAGCTTGCGATACTGGCGGCACAGCGCGTTCTTCGGCTCCGTCAGGATGCGGACAAGATCCTCCTTGCGAAGACTCGTCAGGCTCGTGACAACCGGCAGACGGCCTACCAGTTCGGGAATGATGCCGAACTTCAGCAAATCGTGCGGCTGCACCTGCTCAAAGAGCGTGCCGACGTCCTGCTCCTCACGACTTTTCAGCTCGGAACCGAAGCCAAGGCTGGTGTGATCGGTGCGCTTTTCGATGATCTTGTCCAGGCCGTCGAAGGCGCCGCCGCAGATGAACAGGATGTTGGTGGTGTCGATCTGGATGAACTCCTGCTGGGGGTGTTTTCTGCCGCCCTGCGGCGGGACATTTGCGACCGTCCCCTCGAGGATCTTCAGCAGTGCCTGCTGCACGCCCTCGCCGGAAACGTCGCGGGTGATGGACGTATTTTCGCTCTTGCGGGCGATCTTATCCATTTCGTCGATATAGATGATGCCGCGCTCGGCCAGCTCCACGTCGAAATCCGCAGCCTGAAGGAGCCGCAGGAGGATGTTTTCCACGTCCTCACCGACATAGCCGGCCTCGGTCAACGTAGTGGCGTCCGCGATGGCAAAGGGAACATTCAGGATCTTTGCAAGTGTCTGGGCAAAGAGCGTCTTGCCGCAGCCGGTCGGCCCAATGAGCAGAATGTTGCTCTTTTGCAGCTCAACGTCGGAATCTCCGCCGAAATAGATGCGCTTGTAGTGGTTATAGACCGCGACGGAAAGGGCGATCTTCGCCTTCTCCTGCCCGATGATATAGCCGTCCATATATTCCTTGATCTGTTTGGGGGTGGGGAGATGCTCCGGCTTTTCCGGGAGCTGCTCCGTGGTATCGTACATATCCTCCTGCAGGAGCGTGCTGCACAGCGCGACGCATTCGTTGCAAATATAGGCATTGTTCGGCCCCGACAGAATGCGCTTGACCTGTCCTTGCGTTTTCCCGCAGAAAGAGCAGCGAATCAATTTATCCGCCAAATCATATCCCTCCCGATGCTAGGTTTATCTCTGGTAAATAACCTTATCGATCAGACCGTACTCCTTCGCCTGCTCGGCGGTGAGGAAGTGGTCGCGCTCGGTGTCGCGCGCGATCTCCTCGACGGAGCGGCCGGTGTTCGCAGCCATGATCTCATTGAGCTTTTTCTTGATGTCCGCGATGCGCTGGGCATGGATCTGGATGTCCGTGACCTGTCCCTGTGCGCCGCCGGAGGGCTGATGAATCATGATCTCGGCATTGGGCAGCGCGATGCGCTTGCCCTTTGTGCCCGAGGACAGCAGGAACGCGCCCATGGACGCCGCCATGCCAATGCAGATGGTGGAAACATCACACTTGATATACTGCATGGTGTCGTAGATCGCAAGGCCGGCAGTCACAACGCCGCCCGGGCTGTTGATATAAAACTGGATATCCTTATCCGGATCCTGTGCCTCAAGGTACAGCATCTGCGCCACGATCAGGCTGGCCGTGGTGTCATTGACCTCCTCCGACAGGAAAATAATGCGGTCGTTCAGCAAGCGGGAGAAAATGTCATAGGAACGTTCGCCGCGGCTGGTCTGTTCAACTACATAAGGTACTAAGCTCATACCGATGCTCCTTTCAAATCACGATCAGAAACATTCTAACCATGCGCGAGGAAATTTATTCCGCTTTTTCAGCCTTGGGCGCAACGGCGACGGCGGACTCGGCGATCAGCTTGGCAGCCTTGCGAACCTGAAGGTCACCCTTCATGCCGTCCACGGGCAGCAGCTCCTTGACCTTGTCCAGCTCCATCTTGTAGCTGTCGGCCAGCTTCTTGTATTCTTCCTCGCATTCTTCCTCGGAAACTTCGATCTTTTCGGCGTCCACAACGGCGTCGAGCATGACGTTGGTGCGCACTGCGGTCAGGGCATTCGGGCGCAGGCTCTTGCGGAAGCCGTCCATGTTGCCGCCGAGCATCTTGGAGTAAGCCTCCAGAGACGCGCCCTGCGCACGCAGCTCATAGTCCATGCGCTCAAGCTGACGGTCGACTTCCTCATCGACCATGCTCTCGGGAATCTCTGCGGTCATATTCTCGGCAGCCTTCTCAACGGCGGCATTCTCAAACGCGCGGTCGATGCCGGACTGCTTCTCGTCGAGGATACGCTTCTCAATGTCGGCGCGCAGCTCGTCCATGGTGTCGAATTCGGAAACATCCTTGACAAACTCGTCGTCCTTCTCGGGCAGGACGGTCTGCTTGACCTCGTGCACCTTGACCTTGAAGGTGACTTCCTTACCGGCCAGCTCCTCAGAATGATAGTTCTCCGGGAAGGTGACGTTGATGTCCTTCTCCTCGTTGGCGCTCATGCCGACGACCTGCTCCTCAAAGCCGGGAATGAAGGAACCGGAGCCGAGCACCAGCTCGTACTTTTCGCCCTTGCCGCCCTTGAAGGGAACGCCGTTCAGGAAGCCCTCGAAATCGATGACAGCGGTATCGCCTTCCTGCGCTGCACGCTCGACGGTGGTGATGCGGGCGACATTTTTGGCCATGCGGTCGATTTCTGCGTCCACTTCGCTCTCACTGACTTCCGCATTGACCTTCTCAATCTCGAGGCCCTTGTACTGGCCGAGGGTGACGACGGGATAGAGGTCGGTGACGATGGTCAAGGTGACGGAATCATCGTCCGCGATGTTCATAGCGGAAACGCTGGGGCGGCCGACGGGCTTCATATCCTGCGTCAGAACAGCGTCCTTGTAGATCTGCGGGAACATTTCTTCGATGGCATCCTCAAAAAAGACATGCTTGCCATAAGCAGCCTCGATGACCACGCGCGGTGCCTTACCCTTGCGGAAGCCGGGGATGGCGATGTCCTTGCGATACTTGAGATAAGCCTTGTTGATGGCAGGCTCAAGCTCGGCACGGGTCAGTTCGACGGTCACGGTTGCCTTGGAAGTCTCTTTTTCTACGCTTTTAACATTCATTTGGATAATCCTCCTATGTGTTGCGCCGGATGCGCACATTTTATTTCAGAATCCGTACTATATTATCAGAAAAAAACGAAAATTACAAGCATTATTTTCAAAGCAGTCGAATCGGTGTGAAATTGATATAATCCGCAGCCGCCAGACGGTACAAAACGCCCTCAAATTCACCCTCGAGCGCCAGCCTGTGGCTGTCGCCGTGCAGGTGGCCGTAGCAGCAGAGCTTCACGCCGTACTTCTGAAAAAGGTCGAGAATTTCGCGGCACTGATAGCCGCGGTAGCGCGGCGGATAGTGCAGAAAACAGTAGATCTCCTTTGCCTCACCTGCTGCCTTCAAGGAGGTTTCCAAGCGGATCAGCTCTCGTTTGAAAATCTTGTCGTTATGACTGCCAAGCGCGGAATCCTCCTCAAAAAACCAGCCGCGCGTGCCGGTGATGGCGACATTCTCATAATAATAGCAGTTGTTATTCAGAATAAACTGGTTGGAAAAACCGTTTTCTTCGCAGAATTTATAGAATTTCGCCGCCGTTGTCCACCAATAATCGTGATTGCCCTTCAGGAGGATCTTTCGTCCGGGAATCCGGTCGATAAAGGCAAAATCCTGCACCGCCTCGTCGATCCCCAGCGCCCATGAGAGGTCGCCCAGCAAAACCGTCGTATCCTCAGACCCGATCACGGACAACCCAGTACGCAGCTTCTCAACGTAGCCCTTCCATGCACCGCCGAATACGTCCATGGGCTTGTCTGTTCCAAAGGACAGATGCAGATCTCCGATCGCGTACAGGGCCATCTTATTTCAGCAGCTCCAGGACCTGGTCACCAGCCTGGACCAGGCGGAGATCGCCCCCATCCGCTACGCCGAGGGTACCCTGCGCAAGGGAGAAGAATATTACGAGTTCTACCCAGATAAGCTTTCCCTGTGGGAAATGGTAAAGAGCGCCTACTGCGTGGCGTAAGGATACAAAGCGGCCGCACCCAATGTTGGATGCGGTCGTTTTCGCCTTATAATAAAAACTTCTCCACGATCTCGGCAATGCCGTCTTCATCGTTCGTATGTACGGTCACGTAATCCGCGGCCTCCTTGACGGTCTCCACGGCGTTGCGCATGGCGCAGCCCACACCGGCGGCACGGAGCATAGTGATGTCGTTTTCCTCGTCTCCGGCGGCTACGGAGTTTGCTACGGGGATATCCAGCAGGCGGCAGAGCCGCTCCAGGGCGGAGCCCTTATGGACCCCCTTGGGGACGATCTCCAATAGCTGCTTGGAGGAGAAGAAGCAGTCTACGTCTTTGAAGCGCTGAAGAAGCTCCTGCCGCAATCGCTCCAGGGCTGGGCGATCCTCCTCAGAGACTGCCAAAACCTTGGGGGGGTCCTGCTGGAGCCCCGTTTCGAAGGAGGGCAACACCCGG
>OIYT01002777.1_pt1 | contig 10200 bp, 11 predicted proteins | sample 1588201 | NCBI WGS metagenome assembly OIYT01 (sample SAMN03283260) | human gut metagenome | biome: human-associated habitat; material: feces | host: Homo sapiens | place: USA | collected 2013
GGCGATCCACGGGACCGCAGACCACTTCGGAGAGACGCCGGAGGACGTGCGCCGGGAGATCCAGGCTTGCATAGATGAAGCCTGGGATGCCGACGATCTGGCCGCCATGGTGCTGCAGCGTGAGTTATTCCCGGACGGAAAACCCACGCCGGAGCAGTTCATAGCGACCGTGGCCCGACATATAAAGGAAAAAAATACTTTCCCGAAATAACTTTTCGCCCTCCTGGAATGGACCAGGAGGGCTTTTCTTACCCATTGACATAGCGGTATAATGTAATTTCAGAATAATTTGTCAATGGGGTGTGTGTTATGGGAGATGATATTGCAAAAGCCGTTGCCATGCTATTTTTGCGGCTGATAAAGCCGGTGGCCGTGGTGCTGATCTGGACGTATCTCTGGATACCATTCCTGGGCGTAGGTATAGCCAGCTCCATAGGAGGGCCGCCGTGGCTCGTTGCCCTCATGGTGCTGCTTTCCCTCTTTCTCTGGGTGTGGCTTTTCCTTCAGCGGATCGTCCGGTTATTCAAGAAAGATCCTGGCTTTTCCTTCCTGGCTCTGATCGTCGGCAAGGCCGGGAGCCGGAAAGAGAAAAAGGATCTGGACCCAAAAGCCGACAAGGGCCTTTTGGCTGCCACGCCGGAGGCCGGCTATCCAGTTGGCCAAAAAGGCCGGCGCTGGGTGGTCCTTCCCGACAGTCTGGAGTACCACGCTCTGATCGTGGGCGGCTCTGGATCGGGTAAAACCTCCACCCAGGTCATTCCTCTGCTTTTGAAAAGCCGACTTCCAGCGTTTTGCGTGGACGTCAAAGGGGAATTGTACGAAAAAACTTTTTCTATCCTCTCCAAACGGGTCAAAATTAAGGTTTTTAACCCTTCGGACCCCTCTGCATGGGGTTATGACCCCTTCGGAGCCGTCCGGCCGGAGAGCTGCGTCCTGGACATGACCACGATAGCCAACGCCCTGGTGCCTCTGTCACCGGGAGCCGGCAAGGATGAATTTTGGATCTCGGAGGCCCAAAATTATCTCGCCGGCGCTCTGCTTTTCAGCTGGGAAAAGGGGGCCACGTTCACCCAGGCCATGCGCACGATCCAGTCCACGCCGGCCGACAAGCTGGTGGCTGCGGCCGTGAAAAATGGCTCTGAAGACGTCCGTGTTTTGCTCGGCCACTTCGACGGTATGGCCTCCGAAACGCTTTCTTCCGTGTTCGCAACGCTATCAAGCAAGACCATGATTTTCGCAAGCGACCCGGATATAATGCGCTGCTTCAACTCTGATCGAGTGATCCGGCCGGAGGATCTTCTGGACGGATCGACCACGATTTTCCTCCAGATCCCGGAACACCGGCTGGAGGTTTATCGGAACGTCACGCAGCTAATCATAGGCCAATTTTTGAAGTTTTGGGAGCAGCAGCCGGACGGATCTGCGCCCCGTGTCAACTTCATTTTGGACGAATTTTTCCGGCTCGGAAAGCTGTCCAGCGTCGAAAATGGCCTTGCGACTTTGCGCTCAAAAGGCGTCCGTATTCATGCCATCACGCAATCGCTGGCCCAGATCGAGCAGCTGTATGAGCGTGTCGGCGCTCGTGCTTTGGCCGATAATTTCACCGTGAAAGTGCTCCTGGGAGCCACGGAGCCGGAGAGCCAAAAATACTTTGCCGACCTGATCGGCAGCTATGACAAGGCCATGCGCAGCACCTCCAGCAGCCAGCAGCTTGCCAATTTCGGAGGCAGCGCCGGCGTGTCATGGTCCGAACAAGAGCGCAAAATCATCCGGCCGGAGCAGCTGGCTCGGCTCGGAAACGAGTGCATTTTGTTCGCTCCTGGAGGCTGGTCACGGGTCCAAAAACGGCCCTACTACGCCACCAAGGAACTGCAAAACTGACACCTTCTTTCTCTGTTTTTGCCCAGGGGGACCGCCCCTGGGCTTCATTTTTCCCCGGCTCCGGCCGGGAAAAAATGCTTTGACCCGGCTCCACCGGGTCATGTTTTCGCCCTCCTTCGGAGGTCAAAAACAGCGGCTCGCCCTTGCTAAACTTGCAAGGGGCGGGCTTCGCCGCTATACCCTCTCCCCCCTCAAAAGTCCCAGAATTTGCAAAAATATCTTGCAATTCTGCAACTTTGGTCATATAATGACCTTGACAGGGGAGAGGGAGGACAAGTTCCCTAACTTGCTATCAACTTAACAGCGGTTTCACCGCTGCTAAGCCGATACCTGCGTTAGAGAACTTGCGCTCCGCGGGCTGGGGGTAAACCCCCAAACCCCCCTGGCCTATCGGCCAGAGATAGCCATTGACATATATGTGTGATATGTCAATGGCAGAGGGTCAACTCTCCGGCGTCGGCCGGAGTGCAACCCATACGTAAGTAGTCCCGGCCGGACTACTTACGTATAGGCTGCACCGTTGACCAGTGCGCCGGCTCCGGCCGGACGCAGCAGCACACACCTGGAGGGTGTGCTGCACAACGAGAGAAGGAGGACGACACTATGGGTATCTTCGACAATCTGAAAAAACAGCCGACGCCGACGCCGGCAACCAAGCCGCAAAAAATGATCGCACTCGCCCAGGAGGACCGAGCATTTTTTGAAAAGCTCTGCAACGAGAAAGCGATCCGCTACAAAGTCGAGCTGGCGTCTGATGGACTTTATGAATACACCTTTGACGCCGACCGTTACCCGGAGATCAGCAGCTACTTCTCGCCGGTGTCACAGGAGGAGCAGACGCCACCCCCACCGGCCAAGAAGCCGGAGGAGAAAAAGCCGGACCTTAACGATCTGATCGCCGGCACGAAGAAAGCCCCGGAGCCTGCGCCGGCCGAGCCGAGCTATCTTGAAAAGATGGGCCTTGCCGGACAGCCGGCCAGCAGCGCCCCGACCGAGAGAGAAAACCGCTGGGCCGAGGAGAAGCTGACGGAGGAGCTGCTGGAGATCCAGGCCGAGATCGAAGAGGCTGACGCCTTGCTGGCGTCAAGCCAAGAGCCGGCCCCAGAGGGGACCGGCAAGAAACAGAGAAGGAAGAGAAAGAGCAGCGGCCGGACCAATCAGATTATGACCCGACTGACAGACTCCGAGCTGACACAGTTCCAGCGCCGGGTGAAGAAGTCCGGGCTTGCCCAGGGCGAATATCTCCGCAGCGTCGCCCTCACCGGCAAGGTGGTGATCGAGGAGCGCAGCATGGCCGACGTGGCCCTTCTGGACGAGTTGGCCATGATCCGGGCCGAGCTGGGCCGACAGGGCGGCTTGCTGAAGATGGTCATTAAACCCAACGAGGGCCAACGGCAGCTTGCCCCGGAAGAGTGGGCGGCGCTGATCGAGGCCGTCCGGGATATGGAGAAAATGAAAAAGCGCCTTTCCGATCTGGAGGTGAAAGTGACACATGGCAATAGTGACCCACAGAACGAGCAAAAACGCCCGGTACGCTGACGTCCTGGATTATTACAGCTACAAGCACGAGGAGAGCCAGCAGACCGGCCATTATGAGCCGATCCTGGACGAACACGGCTTGATGATCGAGCGTGACGATTATGCCGTGGCATATCTCACCGCCCAGGGCGAAGAGGCCGACCCGGAACTCTGGGCGGCTGCCTGTATGCGCACCAACCTTCTCCATCGGAAAAACCTGGAGGAAGGGGACCGCAAGAGCCACGAATACATCATTTCCCACCCGGCCGAGGATCGGGCGAGAATGACCATGGAAGATCTGATGGAGGAGGGCAAGGCTTTTGTCCGGGAATATCTCAAAGGCTACGACTGTCTGATCTCCGTCCACCGTGACACCGATAACGACCATATCCATATCAGCCTCAACTCTGTCCGGGCCTTGCAGCGTGACGAACAGGACTGGATGATGAAGAAGAACGGCCAGACGATTGCGGCCGAAATGGACGCCGGAGGAAAGCACCAGGACAGCCCCCAGCTGCGCCGGCACATGAATGACTGGCTCCTGGACTACACCCGGCAGCATGGCTATATCGAGAAGGACAACAACGCCATGGCCGACGTCCACCGGGCCGAGCGTCACGGCTCCAAGAATGACCAAATGCGGGCGGCTCTGATGGAGGCAGCCGGCCGGAGCAAAGACATGAAGGATCTCCAGCGGATTATGAAAGAGGACTACCGCATGGAGCTGAAGATCCGGGGTAACACCTTTTCCGTCCAGCACCCGGACAGCCAGAAAGCGGTCCGTCTGCGCACGCTGGGCCTGGAGCCGGCAGATCTCACCCGGCGCATGGCCGGCGAGCAGTACGCCTACACCAAGGCCACCGAGGAGCAGCAGATCCAGAAGGAGATCGAGCAGGCCGAGAAAAAGAAGCAGATCGAATGGATCAGAGAGCGCCGGCAGCGTAACAACGAGAAAGCCGAGGACGCAGCTGCCAGGGCCGAGCAGATTTTGGCCCAGCGGCTCCGTGGCAAGGGTGAACGCTACGACAAACAAGACTTCCAGGATCTTAACTACCTTATCCGGCAATCGTCCTACGTGGCCGCCAACCTCCAGACCGAGAAAGAGAAGCTGGACCGTATGCTGGAGCGTTGGGAGAAATACCAGGACACCACCCTGGACGAACAGGAGCGCCGGAGCCATGGCGGCTATATCCGTTGGTGCGGCTGCGACCCGGACAACACTCTGGAGCTGGCCGACCTGAAGGCCGAGCGTGAGATCATCGAGGCCCAGCAGGAACACGCCAACGCTATGCACGAGGCTCTGATGGCCGAGGCCGAGCAGTGGAAGGGCCGCAACAATCTGACCTACTCCGAGAACAACCTGGCATGGCAGAAGCAGCGAGAGAAGCAGCTGAAGCAACAGCTGAAGAATATCAAGGCCAGCCGGAAGAAACTTTGGGAGATCTCTTGTAACTGCGAGAGGGCTGCGTTGAGGTACGAGCAAGAGGCGGAATCCTACGGCATGTCGCGCTATGATCTGATTAACCCGAAATGGGATAACGTCTATAAGTTCCGGGGCAAGTGGGCCGAAAAAGTCTGGAAGGAGAAGGAGATCCAGCAGAAGCTGAAGGAAACCAAGCAGAAGAAGAAAGAGGCCAAGGCCCAGGTGAAGCAAGCCCGGAAGAGGGTCAAGGACACCATGAGCCGATGATGGGAGGACACCATGAACGAAAAGCATAAGAAGATCCCGGACAATCCTCTGGCGTTCTTGATCCGAAACAAGCTGGTCAAGCTGACGCCGAGCTATCACGGCAAGGACTGCCTTGCCAACGGCGAGAACGCCGGCTATGAGTGCGCTTGTGACGAGTGCGACCACTATCTGGAGTGTTTCCCCGACTGGCGGGAAATGATGGAGGGATAAGCCATGACAGAAGAACGGAAAAACGAATTGCTTTTGCTCTGGGGCGAGGAAACCAACGACCCCGACACCCAGGAATGGCGTGAGGATCTGACGCCGGAGGAAGAGGCCAAGGTGGCCGAGTGGGACGCCAACGCCGAGCGAGGCATGGGCGAAATGGCCCGGCGCACGCTGGAGCTGGAGGAGCAGAAGCGCCGGCCGAGTGCCGAGCTTCAGATGGCAGCCGCCAAGGCCGAGCATTTGAGGCAGCGAGCAGCCAAACTCCAGGACGCCGGAGATCTCACCCGGCGTCTGAAGGAGATAGCCGAGGACGCCAAGCGCCCCGTGACGGCCCGAGAGGAGGCCGCCAAGGGTAAAGACCTTGCCAACGAATTGAACGCCCTGGAGGGCGATCTGAGGGCCAGAGAGGCCAGAGCGAAGAAAGAGCGAAAGCAGGACATGGCCCTGGTCAATGCCGTGGGAGATCTTGCTGATAGCGTCACCAAAGGCTTTCACAGGTAAAAAGAGGGGCTGGAGAGATCCAGCCCCTTATTTTTTTGCGCTTCCCCCTTGACAAAACAGATACACATGATGTATATTATACACACGATACACACAATACACACGATACACAAAATACACACCGAGGGAAGGGGGGAGCGAATGAACAAAGAAGAGTACACGATCAGCCCATGGATGCAGCTGCTTGTCCGGCGTCTGCACGCCCGGAAGGTCCACCGCTGGGAATGGCTGCGGCGTCCTATTGACGTCGAGCGAGCTATCCGCAAAAAGCGGAAAGAGTACCTGGGAAGTGACCTGTCTATTGAGATGTTCGTCCGGGACCGTGATGGACCCAATGAGGAAGCGATCCGGGAGCTGGGCAAATACCTGGCTACACGGACGGCCGCATTTCTGAAGGAAGAAGGATGGGAAGAGATCTGCGAAACCTTCTATCACTACTCCCTCTATATGATGGCCTCCGGGCAGATCGGTGAGGAGTGTATCGACGATCTGATCCAGCTGGGCGACTGCTACGAGAAACACCCGGAGACCTTCGCCATTGTTGGCGAGGCATACCTGGAGGACGAAATGCTCCAGGAACTCCAGGAGTGGGTCACGGAAAACGAGTGGGCGCCGCCTAACTTCGGTACGGCCGTTCTGGGAGCCGTGGCCGTTCTGATGGGCGTCCTTGACGATCCTCTGGAGGAATGACACACACCATACACACGATACACCAAATACATACGATACACAGGAGGTACAATATGAACATGAAAGTTTCCGTAAAAGAGCGAGTGCTGCTTGTCATGGGCGGCTGGGCGCAGCAGTTTGACAACCCTCCCGACTGGCTCCCCGACGTCAGCACACAGGACGGTATGCTCCACGTGGGAGGCAAGCCGGTTTGTGCTGCGGCCGAGATCCAGGCCGTGAGCTGCGACGTCGAGGCCCTTTTCATCGACACCGAGGAAGCCCGGTATTCCGTGGCTATCGTCTGGCCCTTCGATGGCCGGCCGTCCTTCGGTGATGTGAGCTGCCACGAATGGCCGACCGAGGCCGCAGTCTGAAAGGAGGAATAAGCTATGTTGTTTGATGGCAGACCGGTCCCCGGCGCTTGCTGGGTGGAGATCGTGACGATCACCAACAAAGACGGCTCCCCTCTGGAGCCGGACAACTGGAGAAAAAAGCTCTTCGGCCGGGTCACGCTCTGCTGGATCGCCGGAGGCTTCCGGCAACGAGGAGCCTTTTTCAAGGGTAAGATCCGCATGGAGAACGGCGAGCCGGTGGAGGTGGATCTGCACGCCAGCAGATGGTGTTCCACCACCGAGGCCCAGCCCGTCGAGATCGAGCCGGGCGTCTTTGACTTTGAGACTAATACCTCCGTTTATCGCTTCCGGCTCTTGACCGAGGAAGAAGAGAAGAAGGTCATGGAGGCCGCAAACGAGGTATTCAGAAAGGAACTGGAAATGCACCTCCAGATGATGGGCGGCGATCCCGGCCCCGGTGGCAATTTCCCGGCCAGCTGATATTGACAGCTGGCCTTTTCCAAGGTACAATATACACACGATACACAGAATACACCCGATACATACGATACACACCAACAAAAAGGAGGCAAGACCATGGGAAAGATTATCGCCTATATCAACGAGAAGGGCGGTGTCGGAAAGTCCTCTGTTTGCTATAATGTCGGCTGGGCTTTAGCCGAGCAGGGCCGCAAGGTCCTTATGGTGGATCTGGACGGCCAGCGTGCCAACCTGACCTTTATTGCCGGCATTGAAAAGCCGGAGGGACTGCTGACGATTGCCGACGTCCTCACTTCTGATCTTGACGTCAAGCAGACGGTTAAGGTAGTGGAGGATCGGCTGCACATTATCCCGGCGACTGATGTTGTCGCCACTCTGGACAAGACCGCCAAGGTCACGAGAATGGAAAAGGCCATGGACACGCTGCGGCCTTATTACGATTACATCTTCATTGATGTGTCCCCTACGCCCAACCGTGGCCACGTGCTGGCCCTGTCCGTTGCTGATGGCGTTATCATTCCCATGCTCCCCGACGTGACCTCTCTGGAGGCCAATATGGGCGTGGTGGACAGTATTGCCCTTGCCCAGCTCCAAGTAAACCCCGGACTGAAGGTTTATGGCGTGGTCCTCAATAAGTACACCTGGAGGACGTTGCTTTCCTCCCAGGTCACGGCAACGGCCAACAAGATGGCCGACGCCATGGACACGAAGGTATTTAAGACGAAGATCCGCCAGGGCGTGGCTCTGTCGGAGAACGTAGGGGCGCACCAGGGCGTGACGGCCTATGCTCCCCGGAGTAAGTGTGCTGAAGACATTTTAAGTCTTTGCAGGGAAATAGAGGAGGTTTGCAACCATGAGTGACAAGAGAGGAAAGGCAGCTCTGTTTGACGACGCCAGCTTTGAGATCAAGACAGATACACAAGGTACACAGGACGCACACGATACACAGAATACACAGCAGACACAACCCGCCGAGCGCAAGCAGAAGCACCCCCGTATCAATATGGCTTTCTACGGCGACAATCTGGACTATCTGAAGGACGTTTCCTGGGCGGCCAGAATGTCCGTGACCGAGTACGTCAATAACCTGGTGGCCGAGGACCGCAAGAAGAACGGCAAATAACCGGCCGGAGCTGGTCAAATACTACATTGATAAAATAAGTCCCCTGGGGGCCGGCTTGCCCCTGGGGGGGGCTTTTAGATGGTCAAAAAACATATTGATAATCTAAGCCCCCGAGACCCTCTTGACACCGGGCGTCCCAAGGTGGTATTTTTTAGGTGGTCAAAAAACATATTGATAATCTAAGCCCCCGTAGCCCTGCTATGTGGGTCTGGGAGGGAGGCAGTACCTTGACGAAGAATTATAGAGAGATCATTCCTCTGCTGGAGGCCCGGTATGAGGAGATTGACGGTTTTGACTTTTACCGGGAGATCTTCCCGGACAATGAGGACGAGGGAGAGCTGCACACCGACTACTCCCGGCCCAATGCTATTTACCTTTACCGGGACCCGGCCGACACAGGCAGCAAGCGCACGCTGCGGCGTCGGATCATGCTCAATGATACCTGGGAAGAGGATTACATGGAGTTTGTGGAGCGCAATCCCTTGACGCTCTGCAACGGTCTGGCCTACCGTGGCCGAGCTAACCGGCTTGAAAAGGCCCAGCGTATGTATGCCCTGGCCTTTGACCTTGACGGTGTAGGGGACAAGGAGCTGCGCACGCTCTTCCTTCGGTTTGAGCATGGCCCGGAGATCATTCGGACCGTCCCGGTGCCGACGTTCCTTGTAGCCAGCGGCAACGGCCTTCACCTGTACTATGTTTTCCAGGAGCCGATAGATCTATACCCGAATATCAAGGTACAGCTGAAGGCTCTGAAATATGCCTTGACCTTCCGTATGTGGGACTACAAATCGACGTCGCAGAAAAAGACCGTACAGTATCAGTCGATTAACCAGGGCTTCCGCATGGTGGGCAGCGTCAACGAAAAGTATGATACCGTGATCCGGGCTTTCCGTGTGGGCGGCCGTGTCACGCTGGATTATCTCAATCAGTACGTGAAGGAGAAGGACCGTGTCGATGTAAACCGGCCCTTCCGGCCCTCCAAAATGACCAGGGAGCAAGCCAAAGAGGCTTATCCAGAATGGTATGAGCGTGTGATCGTCCGTAAGGAAAAGAACTTGAAGAAGTGGGATATTGCCGGCAAGGTCCACGGCGACAATCCCTATGCTCTTTACGATTGGTGGAGGAGCCACGCCGGCCAGATCCGGGGCGGCCATCGGTATTACTTCCTCATGTGCATGGCGATCTATGCCTCAAAATGTGACGTCCCCAGGGCGAAACTCCGGGCAGATCTCCGGGAAGCATACGAGGAGCTGAAGCTGGTAGAGCATGACAACCCTCTGAAGCTGGCCGACATTGAAAGCGCCTTGGAGGCATACAGCAAGGAATATTACAATTTCAAGATCGAGGACATAGAGAAGCTGACAGATCTCCGTATTGAACGGAATAAACGGAATGGCCAAAGTCAAAAAGACCATCTGGAGGAGGCCAGAGCAATCCGTGATATTCGCATGAAAAGACAGGGGAAGAGGTGGGACGAGGACAACGGTCGGCCCTCCAAGGAGGAGGAGGTTTTGGCTGCCAGAGCCGCCCATCCGTCGGCGTCGATCTCCGAGCTGGCCCGGATCACCGGCTTTTCAAGAAACACAATCAGAAAATATCTTTCGTGATTTTTTTCGCCGGCGTCCTCTTTTCGACCGTTTTTGACACGGCCCCGGTGCTACTATATGGCCGGAGGTGACAGCATGAAGCCGTTTAAGCTATTCGACAACTTGCGAGGGAGGGCGGCGATCCACGGGACCGCAGACCACTTCGGAGAGACGCCGGAGGACGTGCGCCGG
>OIYT01002781.1_pt1 | contig 10194 bp, 10 predicted proteins | sample 1588201 | NCBI WGS metagenome assembly OIYT01 (sample SAMN03283260) | human gut metagenome | biome: human-associated habitat; material: feces | host: Homo sapiens | place: USA | collected 2013
CCGATGGTGTTCATGCGGTCATAGGTCGGCTTAAAGGCTTTCTGCCGTTCCTTCACCATACCCGTCACGCCGTATTCCGTCTCAAACGGCTCCTTCTCCAGAAACTCATATTCCTTCGCTTTATTTCCGCAGTCCATAAACAGCACCACCGCAATGGCGACTAGGATCAACAGCGCACACAGTCCAATGCCGGCTGCCACACCCTCCCGAACGGGAAATATCGAGGCTGAAAGCTCGCTTACCGCCGCCAGCCCGATGAGCGCAATGGGCGAAAAAATGCACAGCATCGTTGCCAGTGCCATCTTGGGGGCGGCGGTGCGCCGCAGCGCCAGGTAATCGGAAGCCTCGCCGATCGTCACGCGGCGCAGCGGCGGCCGGCGGTCGTCCTCGGTCACTGTCGGCTCCGCTGTCTCTATCTCGTCCTTCAACAGGTAGTCTGTCGTCACCCCAAAAAGGCGGCTCATCTGCACCACCTTATCCATATCGGGGATAGATTGTGCGCCCTCCCACTTGGACACCGACTGGCGGCTGACGTTCAGCTGCGCCGCCAGCTCCTCCTGCGACCAACCGGTCTTCTTCCGCAGTGTCATAATTTTATCCGCTAAGATCATAATGAAATCCTCCTGAATTTGAGATGCGCCGCAGCGCTTTTGCTGTGGATAGCATACCTGATCTTGCGTCTGCATGCCAGAAAGCGGGCTTGGAGATCTGTCAACCAGCGGTTGCGTTTGCCTGAAATAGCGCTATTGGCGGGCAATTTTCCGGAAAAAGTCCAGCGCCGCCGCCTGAAAGTCCTCCGGTGTGGCGGAGGTGTTCACCAGCACGTCGGTGCAGTGGGTGCGGTAGAAATCATCGTCCTTTTGGGCGGCGATCCGCAGCCGGGCGTATTCCTCCGGAATGCCGTCCCGCGCCATGATGCGGCGAATGCGATCCTCCACCGGGGCGATGACCGCCAGCGTCCGGTCACACAGCTTGGAGAGGCCCGATTCCACCAGATTGATGGCGTCGATGCCGATGATGGGCGCGGGGGAGGCGGCCATGCGGCGCTCCAGCTCACGGGGCAGCTGGTCGTAAATGATGGCGTTCAGCCGCTCCAGCTGCGCCGCGTCACCGAACACCAGCGTACCCAGCTTCTGCCGATCCAGCTGACCGCCGGGGGTGAATACGTCCCCGAAAGCGGCGGTAATGGCGCCGCGCAGACCGGTGTCGGTGCGCAACATTTCATGATAGATGGCGTCGCAGTCCAGCACGTAGCCACCCAGCTGCTCCAGCGCACGCAGAGCGCTGGTCTTGCCCGCACCGGTGGGGCCGGTGATGCCAACCACCAGCGGACGGGGCGCTTCGATCACATGAAAGCCCGCTGCCTTCTTCAGACGGTTGCTGACGGCAAGCCCAAGCCCGCCCTCGTCGGGGCACTGGGCGAAAATCTCCGGCACGTTCGTGTCGTCGAAGGTGCGCAGCGCGTCGAACACATGCTGAGCCTGGGCCAGCTTGTCGGCAGCGGGGCCAAGACGGTGGATGATATGTCCGTCAAACAGCGGCGCGTATTCATCGAAGCAGATGACGCCGCTGTCCGGCGTCAGGTGGGCGGCGATGTAGGCGGCAGAAGCGCCGGGCGTGCCGGTGATGACGGTGACGGGGGCCTTGGGGGCGTAGTGGCGGTATTTCATGCCGGGCGCCTTGGCTTGTTCGCCGTCTGAGAGCTTCTGCCGCACGGCCTTGTCCACGGCAACCTCGCCCAGCACCTCCTCCAGCGCTTCCAACGGCAGTCCGCCGGGGCGGAGGAGTCGGGGCGGCGTCACCGTCAGGTCGATGATGGTGGACTCAACCCCCACGGTGCAGGGGCCGCCGTCCACGATGCCGTCGATCTTGCCGTCCATGTCCTCCAGCATATGCTGGGCAGTGGTGGGGCTGGGCCGTCCGGAGGTGTTGCCGCTGGGTGCGGCCACGGGGATGCCGGACTCACGGATGATGGCCAGCGTCATGGGGTGGTCGGGGCAGCGGACGCCCACGGTGTCCAGTCCGCCGGTGGTGCGTAGGGGCACGTTGTCCCGGCGGGGCAGGATCATGGTGAGCGGCCCCGGCCAGAAGCGCTCCGCCAGCGCGTAGGCCTCCGGCGGAATATCGCGGCAGTACCGCTCCAGCCAGTCTGCGCCGGGGACATGCAAGATCAGAGGGTTGTCCTGAGGGCGGCCCTTTGCCTCAAAAATATGCAGCACCGCCGTTTCGTTGAGGGCATCGGCTCCGAGACCGTACACGGTCTCCGTGGGGATGCCCAGCAAACCGCCCCGCCGCAATATGGCGGCGGCTTCCGCGATGGCGTTTTTGTCCTTTTCAGGGTGGAATACAATGGTATTCACTGTGAATACTTCCTTTTATGAGCGATTAGAGTCCTAATACTTCGCCCACCAGCACCACCTTGATGCGGCCGGGGATCTTGGAGAACCGGGTGGTGACGATCTGGGCGCAGCAGCAGTCGGGGCTGGTGCAGTTGCCGCACTGTCCGGTGACGGCACAGGGGGTCTTGACATCGAAGCGCTGCACGTTGGCGGGAGCGGCAATGTGGCGGGCACGGGACATGGCGCTGTCAAGATCGCCGGCCACCTTGTTCATACCGGCCACTACGATCACCTGCTTGGGGCCGAAGCACAGGGCGGCCACACGGTTGCCCATGCCGTCGATGTTCACCAGCTGGCCGTCCTCGGAGATGGCGTTGCTGCTCATGAGGAAGGTGTCGCAGGTCAGAGCCTGACGCAGCATGTCCATGCGTTCGTCGGGGGTCTTGGCGGTGTCCCGGTCGATGAGAGGCTGATTGCGCTGGCGCAGACGATCCTTGATGCCCAGCTGATCCACGGTGGCCACACCGCCCCAGCTGACCACGTCGCCCTCGGGGATCAGCTCCAGCACCTTTTCCACAGCTTCCTCGGCGGTGGAGCAATAGTAGGCGTCAAACTGCCGCTTCTTCATGGCCTTGACCAGAGTGGGGCCGGACTTGTCGTACTGCGTTTTCATAGGTGCTAACATGATGATTTGCTCCTTTCTTATTCTGCGCCCTCCTGCAACCGCTGCGCCTGCTGATTCAGGGTCAGCGCGTCGATCAGGGGGTCAAGATCGCCGTTCATGATGGCGGCGATATTAAAATTCTTGTTGTCCCCGGTGAGCCGGTGGTCGGTGACCCGGTTCTGGGGGAAGTTATAGGTGCGGATCTTGCCGCTGCGGTCGCCGGTGCCCACCTGGGACTTCCGCTCCTTGGCGATGGCGGCGTTCTGCCGCTCCTGCTCCGCTTCATACAGACGGGAGCGCAGGATCTTCATGGCCCGCTCCCGGTTCTTGTGCTGGCTGCGTTCGTCCTGACACTCCACCACCGTGCCGGTGGGCAGGTGGGTGATGCGGATGGCGGACTCCGTCTTATTTATGTGCTGCCCGCCCGCGCCGCTGGAGCGGTGAGTTTCTATTATAAGGTCGCCCGGCGCAATGGTAACATCCACATCCGTAGCCTCCGGCAGCACCGCAACGGTGGCCGCCGAGGTATGTATCCTGCCTCCGGACTCGGTTTCGGGCACGCGCTGAACGCGATGGCCGCCGGCTTCAAACTTAAGGCGTGAATATGCTCCCTGCCCTTCGACGACAAAGCTCATTTCCTTTATGCCGCCAAGCTCCGTTTCGTTAATATTGACGATATCTATCTTCCAGCCCTTACTCTCTGCATACATGGAATACATGCGGAAAAGATCATGCGCAAAAAGCGAGCTTTCCTCTCCGCCGACGCCGGAGCGGATCTCCATAATGACGTTGCGCTCATCGTTCGGGTCTTTTGGCAGGAGCAGAATCTTAAGCTGCTCGCCAAGCTCACCGATGCGCTGCTTTGCGTCGTTATATTCCTCCTGGGCAAGCTCCTTGAACTCAGGGTCGGACATCAGCTCCTCGGCGTCATGCATGGTCTTTTCGCACTTGACATACTCTCTGTATGCCGTAACTATCGGCTCAAGCTCTTTCATTTCCCGTGCGCATTTGGTATATGCCGCCGGGTCTGCATAGATCTCGCCGTTTTCCATGCGCTGGCCAAGCTCGGAATATCTGTTATCAAGCTGTTTAAGTTTATCCAGCATCGTTTTCTCCTGATATTTTAATAATAAAATATCATAACACATTTGCTCCGTTCTGTAAATGAAAAAGCCGGCCTTTCGGCCGGCTTTGAAATTTATATAAGTCCCTGGACGAGGATTATTAGTATAAGTATCGGCAGTATCCACTGGAAATACGGCTTGAGCTTGGGTGAAAGACGGATGCCGGTGCCCTTGTTGACCTCGGCAATGTACTTATCAAAGCCCCAGCCCCACTTGCTGACGCAAAACAGCAAATAAACAAGAGAGCCTATAGGCAGAAGCAGGTTAGACACGAGGAAGTCCTCGGTATCGAGCACATCCCTGCCGCCGATAAGGTGCAGATCACTCCAGATATTATAGCCGAATACGCACGGCAGGCTCAGCAGCGCAAGAAGCACAAAGTTTATCGCAACGGCCTTCTTGCGGCTCAGCCCGAAGGTATCCATGCATACTGCAATGATATTCTCGAAAACCGCAAGCACAGTGGAAAAGCTTGCAAAGATCATAAACAGGAAGAACAGTGCGCCCCAGAAGCGGCCGCCGGCCATGTTGACAAACACCTGCGGCAGAGTAACAAATATCAGCGACGGTCCCTGCTCGGGCGATACGCCGAACGAGAAGCAGGCCGGGAAGATGATCGTTCCTGCCATGAGCGCAACGAAGGTATCCAGCGCACAGATTCGTGCTGCCTCGCCGGTGAGCGTGTGCTTATCGCTCATGTAGCTGCCGAATATCTCCATTGCAGCAATACCAAGGCTGAGGGTGAAAAACGCCTGATTCATAGCGTCCGTGATGAGGCTTCCGAAGCCGTTTTTGCGGATGGTATCAATGGACGGGAGCAGATAGAATTTCATACCCTCTGCCGCGCCGGAAAGCGTCAGACTGTGAACAGCCAGCACTATTATCAGCGCAAGCAGCGCGAGCATCATGAATTTCGATATGCGCTCAAGACCCTTTTTAAGGCCGAAGCTGCACACGATAAAGCCTACAACAACGACGATCTCGGTCCATATCGCCATTTCGCCTGGAGATGCCAGAAGGTTTCCGAACACGGCGCTCGTTGCATCGGCCGACATGCCCGAATGGAACACACCGGTCAGGAATTTTCCGAAATAGCTTGCCATCCAGCCGGCCACGGTCGTATAGTACATCATCAGCAGATAGCAGCCGATAAGGCAGAACCAGCCGTGGATGTGCCACTTGCTGCCGGGCTTTTCAAGCGCCTTGTAGCCCAGAACGGCGCTCTGCCGGCTCGCACGGCCGACGGCAAGCTCCATCGTCAGCACGGGGATACCCATGACAACAAGGCAGATAAGGTAAAACAGGACGAAATAGCCGCCGCCGTTTTGACCCGTTATGTAAGGAAAGCGCCAGACGTTTCCGATGCCGATCGCGCAGCCTGCGCTGACAAGCAGAAAGCCGAGTCTGGAGCCGAATGATTCTCTCTTCATACGAATACCTCTCTCAAAAAAGCTATTGCTTATTTTAGCCAAAAAATCAGCAGTTTACAAGGGCAGTTTCCGTATGTTAAAATAAGAAAAACTTATTTTGAGGCATATGATGAACAGAAATCAGCTTAGATACTTCGTCGCGGCCGCCGAAAGCCGCAGCTTCACAAAGGCCGCCGAGCAGTTTTATATATCCCAAACGGCAATCACTCAGCAGATGCAGCTGCTGGAGGAATCTCTCGGCTGCGCACTGTTTGACCGCTCTACGCGCCCTGTGTCGCTCACCCCGGCAGGCAAAATTTTTCTGGGCGAGGCTCGCGCCATACTTGACAGAATGAGCAGCGCCGTCGAGCGCGTCCACGATGCGTCCACCGGACTTACCGGAACGCTGCGCGTGGGCTTTGTCCGCGGCTATGAGCGCAGCGATCTTTCGGTGCTCATGCGCTCGTTTCATCTGCAAAACCAAAACGCGCTTATAAGCTTTTACCGCTGCTCGACCGATGTTCTGGCAGCCGGGCTTATGCAGCAGGAGTATGACATCATTTTCACCTGGGACAGTACGAACCTAAAAGCGCAGGAGGATGTGGAATACATAGGCGTTGAAAGCGCACGGCTTGTTGTTGCCCTGTATGACGAGCACCCCCTTGCCGGCAGACGGCGGCTAAGCCGCGCCGATCTTAAGGGTGAAAGCATACTGTACATGTCGCCCGACGCTTCGAACGATTCCTACGGCGACGCATTCTTCATGCAGCTTTACAAGGACGCAGGCTACAAGCCGAATATTCTCTTCCGCTCGTGCGACGCCGAGTGCATCCTCATGATGGTCGCCGCTCAGGAGGGCATTTCGATACTGCCGGATTATTTCACCGACAAGCTGTACGATGCGGATAACCTTGTTTTTGTTCCGCTCGTCGGCGAGTGCGAGAAGGAGGATATAATCGCCGCGTGGCAAAGCTCGAACTCAAACCCCGTTCTAAAGCAGTTTCTATCCGTGCTCGGCAGCTCGGTGCCGCTGCGCAAATAATGGTTTACAATGGAGGATATAGCATGAGTATAGGTGCGGTAATAGTAGCAGCCGGCATGTCGTCGCGCATGGGGGATTTCAAGCCCATGCTCAGCATCGGTTCGCAGTCCATAGCCCGGCGCATAGTCTCAACGCTCCGGCAGACAGGAGTCGAGGAGATCGTTATGATAACCGGGCATAATGCCGACGCTTTGGAGCGGCATCTTGAGGGCTGCGGCCTGACGTTCATCCGAAACGAGCGCTATGCGACAACGCAGATGTTCGACTCGGCTGCATTGGGGCTTGATTATTTAAAGGATAAGTGCGGCAGGATACTTTTCACGCCCGTTGACGTTCCGCTGTTTGAAGCTTCGACCGCGCGCGCCCTCATCGACTCCGGAGCAGAGCTTGCCTGCCCCGTTTGCGACGGCAAGCGCGGACATCCGATACTGATCGCAGCAAGGCTCGTTGACGGAATTTTAGCGTATAGCGGCGACGGCGGTCTCGGAAAAGCAATGGCCGCGTGCGGAGAAACGATGCTCGAGATCCCCGTCAACGACCCCGGCTCTCTTCGCGATGCCGACACACCTGAGGACTATAAGACTCTGCTCGGGATGTATGAAAAGCGGTGAAGAAAAATGGATCAGAACAATAGATATGACAGGCAGATCCGTCTGCCATATATCGACCACGCGGGGCAGGAAAAGCTCGGCCGCGCACACGTTGCCATAGTCGGTCAGGGCGCGCTCGGTACGGCGGCTTCGTCGTATCTTGCACGCGCCGGAGTCGGGCATATACTCATCATCGACAACGACATCGTAGAGCTGAGCAATCTTCAGCGTCAAACGCTTTTTGATGAGAGCGATGTCGGGCGCAGCAAGGCCGATGCAGCCTGCGAGCATCTCGGAAAAATAAACAGCGATATTTCGATTGCATCGTCGCGCGAACGGCTCACGGAGGACAATGCCCCTCCCCTGCTCGGCGGCGCCGATATCGTCATTGACGCAAGCGATAATTTTGAGGCACGCAAGATAATTAATAACTGCTGCGTACCGCGCGGTATTCCGTGGATATACGGCGGAGTTGTGCAGAGTCAGGGCATGACGATGAATATCGTGCCGGGCGGACCGTGCTTTGCATGTCTGATGCCCGGCGAAACGCCGGAGCGCGGCACATATCCGATAGCCGGCACGCATGGTATACTCAGCACCGCCGCGCCGTTTATCGCGGCGATCCAGGCAACCGAAGCGATAAAGATAATAACGCACGGCTTTGCAAGCAGCTCCGTGCGCAAAACGCTTCTGTACGTTGACCTGTGGGATAACGTGTTTCAGGACCACAGCATTGTAAAGCTCCCCGGCTGCCCTGTGTGCAGCGGAAAGGATCAACATGGCAACAGATAAATCGAAAGTCGGCAGCAGCATTTTGCTGCGAGCCGACGGAACTGAAATGTCCGCGTCACCCGGCGCAGAGAGCTGCATGCAGGACGAGGGCGGCTATGTGTTTCTCCGGCTTGCAATATTTGTTGAGCGCGACATTATAAGTCAATGCGGCTTCTACACCGCTCCGGAAATTCCGGACAGCATCAAAAGCGCCATGTCCGAGCTTAATTTATCGGACAGCGAGCTTAAAAAGTCCGCCGACATTGCCGCGCTTATGCTGCACGAATGTCTGAGAAACTACTCCATGAAATACAATCAGGCAAGACAGGAGCGCCTTAGCAAGACAAAAAGCGAACAGTGAAAAAACGATAAAAAAGCACAAGTTCCCGGCATACCATTCTCCGTGGTATGCCGGGAACTTTTCTATTTAGATTTTACTTGCATTTTACTCACTTCAAGCCTTGCAATTTACATTCCGCATTTATACTTGATTATTATTCTGAAAAATTTTCCGCCAAACCGGAAATCATATTTTAAGAAATCAGAAACGAGGTATGATATATGGCTTACAAAACGATTGTTATCGATTACGCGCCCAAGGCAAAGAAAATGGCCGCAGCCATTGAGCAAAGAGCAAATGAAATGGCAAGTGTGGGCTGGGAGCTGGTCACTTTCTCCTTGACGAACTCCGCAAAAGCTATTCTGGTATTCCGCGCACCGGAAGCTGCCGCGCAGCAAAGCGCCGTGCCGGAAGAGACCGCCGAGGCTGTCGGTGACGCGGAATGAAGCAGGCTGTTATTGACATCGGCTCCAACTCCATCCGGCTGACGCTCTACGAAACGGAGCAGCAGCGCTTCAAAATCTTGTTCCGGGAAAAGATCATGGCCGGTCTTGCCGGATATGTGGAGGACGGAACACTCAGCGCCGAGGGCATCGAATGTGCCTGCACGGGACTGCTGACCTTCCGCGGTATTCTGCAAACGCTGGAGATCGACTCTGTTCGTGTGTTTGCCACGGCTTCCCTGCGCAATGTTTGCAATACCCAGCAGGCATTGTCCGTCATTCTCGCAGCTACAGGCTACTCGGTGGAAATCATCAGCGGCGAAGAAGAGGCGCTCCTTGGCTACACGGGCGCCATGCAGGAGCTGCACATGACCAGCGGCGCATTTCTGGATATTGGCGGCGCAAGCACAGAGATCGTTACATTTGACAGCGGAACGCCCGTGGACTTTGCAAGCTTCCCCATTGGCTCTTTGAGCCTGTATCGTCGCTGCGTGAAAAAGATTCTGCCCGGAGAAGGCTCTCTCAAGCGCCTGAGGCATGAAATTGCCGGAACGCTGGACGTGAGCGAGGGCGCGCTCGATCCGCGTCCGCTGATCGTCGGCGTAGGCGGCACGGCGCGCGCCGCACTGAAGCTGGCACAGCACTATTACAAAAGCTCCGAGGATTGCCGCAGCATGACCGACGAGCAGCTCGATGGTCTGTGCGAATTCCTTTGCAGCGGAAAAAAGGATGCCATTGATCTGATCCTGCGGCTGGAAGCGGAGCGGATCCACACGCTGATCCCGGGACTGCTGATTTTACAGCACACATTCCATTTGTTCCATGCTCAGCAGCTCATAGTCAGCAAATACGGCGTCCGGGAAGGTTACCTATGCCAAAAAATATTAAAGAGCAATATCGATACACCCAGAACCGGGAGCTGAGCTGGCTGCGCTTTGACCGGCGAGTGCTGGAGGAAGCGGCAGACCCGGCTGTACCGGCGCTGGAACGGCTGAAATTTGTCTCCATTTTCTCCAGCAACCTGGATGAGTTTTTCATGGTGCGCGTGGGAAGTCTGTTTGACATTGCCCGTATGACTCCGGATGACAAGGACAACAAAACCGGCTGGACGCCGGAAGAGCAGCTGCACCACATCTATCACGCAGTTCCGGGTCTGCTTGCCATGAAGCGGCAGATCTATAACGGAGTCATGGAAGAGCTGGAGCGCAGCCAAATTGCCGATGTTTCGCCGGACGCGCTGGATGCCGGAGAGCTTAAGCAGGTGAACCGTTTTTTCAAGTCCGAGCTGCTGCCCGTGCTCTCTCCGATCCTCATAGGCCCCAATCATCCGGTGCCGCACCTGGTTAACAAGCACCTCTATGCTGCGGCGCTGCTGGAAAATAAGAAGGGGCATAAGGCGGTTGGCATTGTTCCTGTGCCGGACAATGTGCCGCCCTATCTGCTGCTGTCTGACGGAACGCGCTTCGTGCGCA
>OIYT01002782.1_pt1 | contig 10184 bp, 7 predicted proteins | sample 1588201 | NCBI WGS metagenome assembly OIYT01 (sample SAMN03283260) | human gut metagenome | biome: human-associated habitat; material: feces | host: Homo sapiens | place: USA | collected 2013
AACCTTGTGACGGGCATAATACAGAATGACTAAAGGTGTTGTGCCCGGTTACAGGGGTGATTAAAAGAAAATTATATTTGGGATTTTACTCCGAATTGTATTATAGAAAGAATGTATACTAGGAAATAAAGAAACGGATATACGGGAGGATGATCATGTTAATGAAACATTATTTATCAAAGTTTCGCTCTGAGGCTGGAGCGGTTACGATCGTGGAGGCAGCTTATGTTTTTCCAATCATGTTTTATGTGATCTTTTTTCTGATCTATTTTGGAAATATGTATTATGTGAAAGCTTCGGTGGATTCGATTGTGAGCAGAGAAGCTATAAAAGGAGCGCAGTATTATGCGAATCCATGGGTTAAAACAGTGAATGAAGAGTACGACGGAAGCAAGGTGCCGGAAAAAAACAATGATGTAAAGCCGTATCGTCAACTGGCATCGCTGGTATTTCAGGACAAGGAAATATTAAATCAGATTACTGCAGAGACCAATGAAAAGATAAAAGCCTTGAGTGGTGGAGCGTTTGCGGGAATGGAGGCCGGCAATGTGGTTCCAGAGGTGAAATATACCAATCATATTTTGTATTCGACGTTTACCGTGGCGGTTGATTATAAGATTTCTTTTCCAATCCGTTTTATTGGGGACGAAGAAAAGGTTGCCTTATCCTTTCGTTCCAGAGAAACGGTTAATGTAACAGATAATACGGAATTTGTCCGTAATGTTGATATGGTTATTGATTATATGGAGAGAAGCAAGTGGTTTAATGAGTTGAAAGAAAAGTTTAACGGATTAAAGGAAAAGATACAGAAACTCTTATGATTAGGAATAAAAAGAGAAGGGCAAGAGATAAAATCAGGAGGAAGCAAATGGATGTTTTTCGTAAAAATAGAGGCTTAATATCAGTTTTTTTAGCAATTATTCTAGTGCCGATTATCACAGTAACCTCTTTATTTGTGGATGCAAGCCGTATGATGCTGGCAAAGTCTGTGGTATCTTCTGCAGGAGACCTTGCGCTGAATACAATGATGACACATTATGATTCCAAATTAAATGATTTTTATGGACTTATGGCTTCTGCGCAGGACATCGATGATTTTAAAGGAAAGGTAAAGAAGTATTTTGAAAATTCTATGGAATCAAAAGGGGTTGCAAATAATGATATTCAGAACACATTAAGTAAGATTGACGATATTATGGAGATTAATACAGATTATTCTGATTTATTGAAAATTCAATTGGATGGAGATGATGCTTTTGAAGTGGGAACAATATCAAATAGCGGATTGGATAATCCGGCAATTTTAAAGACACAGATTGTTAATTTTATGAAATATCGTGCTCCTATAGATGCGGTAAGTGAATTGCTGGGCAAGTTTCAGAAGGTTGCCGAGGCTACGGAAAATACAGGAAAAGATGCAGACCTTATGAAGGCGAAGGAGAGTGCTGCAAATGAGCAGCAAAAGGCTATGAAAGGTTTGGAAGCACTTTGGACGGAATGTGTGCAATATAATGAAGAGGTGGAAAAATGGGAAGGAGCCTCCGGTGCAAGAAAGAAATTTGAGCAGTTGTATCAATATATAGGGAGTGGATGTGAGACGCAATATAAGCAGTTGCATGAATATGTTGTCTGTAATCTTTTATATCTTCCTGACAGTAATGATATTGAGACCATGATTCCGACGCAGAAACAATATCAGATTAGAGACATTAAGGAGAAAAAATATTTTAAAAATACAAAGAAAGCAGCTTCCAATGATTTTGAAGAGGCATTTAAAAATATTTTTGATGCATGTGTCGATTTTGAAAACAGCACAGCAGCACAGCAGGTTGAGAAGATTGTGCAGGAATATGATAATTCAAAGCAGAACGAGGCCGTGAAGTATGCATTATATTGTAAAAAAATTACAGCACCATATAAAGAATATATTGAGAAAGCCAATAAGGTAAAGGAAAGTTATGCCTATTTAAAGCAGGCTCTAGAATATCCGGCAGACGGGGTTGATATTACAAAGGACAAAATAAAAATCACATATTATGCAAAAAACGGAACAAAAACAAAAGAGGACACCTATGTTAATGTCAGCAACTTTGTAGAAAAATGGGTTCAGGATATTGCTGCATTCTGGGAAAAAACAGGGACAGCTTACCAGAAGATGCAGGGAAATGAAAAATATAGGGTTACGAAGGGAAAGCTGCGTGAGATTATTAGAGAGGTCAAGAATGCAGGAAACATGGAGTTGCAGAGCATAAAGGAAAGGATACAGAGATATGACGAGGGACTAAAAGAGGCAGAAAAGAGACTTGATGATGCAGCTTCAAAATTGTCAGAACTTCAGCAAAAAATGGAGTCATTTGAGGAAGCACAGGATGATAGAGAACAGAAGGCAGAGAACATGAAATCGGACAGTGATGTGGCAAAGGCTGACTGTGACAGCATGGCAGGGAAAGAAGGAGACGAGATTAGGGAACTGAGAGAAAATGTCAGTGTAAAAAATATTGCAGCATTTCGAGCAAAAGTAAATTTGGTCAAAGAAAAATGCAGGAATCTGCGAGAGACCATTGATCACATGAAATACGGAACCTCCTCAAACAATAAAAAGTTGAAGGAACTCGGCAATGTTACGGATATGGCATCCATTCTGGAGCAAAGCAGTTTATTCTCGGAAGAAGATATTCAGAATGCTTCGCTGGAGGAATTGAAAGATCAGGCAGATAAAACATTTGCACAGGTTTATTCCGGAGCGGGAGGTTCGGATGTAGATAAAGCATGGATCAACAGTAATGATGAATCCCCGGATCTTGGATACAAAGCCGGAGACAGCTCAACCCTGCTTTATGAATATATGAAAAATCAGTTTCACAAGGATGAAAATGAGAGGAAAAGTGGAGAGGATGATTATAATGCAAAAAAGAATAAAAAAAATGAGGTGATTGACGAAGAATCCGAGGATACGGAGGAAGCACAGGTGGCAGAAACTTTTAAAACCACTCAAAAAGAAATTGCAGGTGCAGAAGGACTTCCGTCTAAGACATGGAAAAATGGTACGGTTCATGGAGGAGCCGGGGGAGATATACAAAATAAGCAGAGTAAGAAGAATATGGATCTGGCAAAGGCATCGGATGGTTTGAGGAAAACATTTGGGGGTTCTATGCTGCAGAAATTGAAAACAGCAGTAGCTTCTATTCGGGATGATCTTTATGCAATGGATTATATATTTAATATGTTTACGTGTGATACGACAGTGAAAGAGTCGTTATATGATATTGCTGAGGCAAAGGAAAAAGAGAATGATAACAAAATGCCAACAGAACGTTTGAAAGTGATAGAAAAGGAAAAAAATGTGATTGGTATATTTAATAATACGGATATTACCAATAAATATAACCGGACAATGACTAATAAACTGTTAAATAATGAAAACAATGCATCAATGGGAAATGAGATTGAGTACATTCTTTATGGCGGTGATATAGCGAAAAATAAAGCGAAGTCGTGGGGGAGCATATTCACAATCCGTTTTGCATTAAATGCAATTTATGGCTTTTCTCATTTATATTCTTATGAACCTAAGCATGTGAAGGATGCCAGAATAATTAATGATATGGCTGAGATGATCAGTGCTGCAACAGAGGGAATCATTCCAATTCCGCTTGTTAAGATAGCTCTCATTTTGGCAGTTGTCGTAACAGAAACAATATCGGATGTGGCTGATATGAAGGAGGGAATGCCGGTTGCTCTTTTAAAATCAAAAGATGATTGGAAAACATCGGTTTCTTCTGTTTATCCACAGGAAAACTCAAACACTGATTCTGCAAATAGGAACAATTCTTCAGATTCTACATTAAAAATGAGATACAGTGATTATTTGAAATTATTTTTGTTGATAGAAATGATTGGGGATCATGAGGATGTTGTATATTTGCGGACAGCAGATGTGATCCAGACGAATGCGGCAATGAGAGAAGAGGGGTTTTTGATGAGTAAAGCCAAGACCTGGTTTCATATCAGAGCAAATACAAAAACGTCGCCGTTAATGTTGAATCTAACGATTAACAGCAGTATGCTTCAGCAGGTGGGAATTTCAGAGGATATGCTTAGCGGTGCATGGACGAAATATCAGTATAGTATGTCTATGGGATATTACTGATTAAAAAAAGGAGGTGTTGCAAGTGAAAAGAAATCAATTTGCTCAGTGGTTTGGGGAACGTGTGGATTTGGCTTCGGAAAATGGCGTGGTTTTCATAGAGGCAACAATTGCATTAACGGCATTTATGTTTTTTGTTGTAACGCTTCTTTCTATTGTAAATGTCTGCTATGCTCAGGCAAAAATCGGAACAGCACTGAATGAAACAGCCAAGGAGCTTTCGGAGTATTCATATTTGTATGCGGTGACAGGCCTGAATGATAAGGAAAAGAAACTGTATGGAGAAGTCAAAGGAACAAAAGAGCAGATTAGCAATGTGTCAGAAGGAATAGGGGAATTGTATGGTGCATTAAAAAGCTCTCAGAATACAGTGGATAATGCCAGCATGGATAATTTGACGGAAACAATGGATCAATTGCAGACAGATAGGACAAACATAGAAAATGCAGAGAATAAAATATACAAAGAATTGAATAATATTGCCAATGATCCCAAAACATTTGTACTAGGGGTAGGAAAGCTCATGGGATATGAAGTACTACAGGAGGGAAAATCGAAGCTGATCGCTGCACCGCTGACCAAATGTTTAATAAAAAAACATTTAAAAAGTACTGATGATCAGAAATGCGACTCTTATCTTGCTTCTCTGAGAATTGTTCCGGGAGGAGGCAGGGAACCGTATTTAAATGGGATTGACTTTGGGGATTCGACTTTATTTACAAATGGTGATAATTCTATAAAATTAGTGGCTAAATATAGTATTAAAATAATCGCACTGTTGCCAATTAATATTGAAATGAATTTTTGTCAGTCTGCAGAGACAGAAGGGTGGTTTGGAAAATGATAGGATATGCAGCAGAAGGAATTGTCCTGATTTTGACAGGAACGGCAGGAATTAGATATCTGCATGGTAAGGAATTTTTTTCTTCACGGAAAAGAGAGCTGTTGTTCGTGGCAGTAATGACGGTGATGCTTCTGGGGGTATGGGCTGCATTGCATATGTTATATCCGGATAATTTCTGGCTGGTCAACATGAGACTGCTTTTTGTGGCGTCGGTATTGTGGCCGGTGGCTTTACGAGATCTGCAGGAGCATATCATACCAAATAAAATTGTGGGTGCAGGCTGTGTTTTCTGGCTGTTTACCATAGCGGTGCAGTTGTTTGTATCAACGGAAACTGTTTTTGCGTCCTTTCTTAATTCTGTTATAGCGGCGGCAGGTATTTTTGTAGTCTGCTTGTTGTGTATGCTTATTGCTAAGGGCAGTGTTGGAATGGGAGATGCGAAGCTGCTTTTTATGATGGGATTGCTGCAGGGGATCAATGGTTTGTTTTCCGCAGTCTTTTTCTCGTTGATCGTATCCTTTGTGGAGGCGTGTGTTCTGCTGATTACCAAAAAACGGACACGAAAGGATGGCATGTCCTTTGGACCAGCAGTTCTGGTTGGGACAACGATTTCTATTGTGCTGGCAGGAATGTGAGAAGAGAATGGTGTGGTGCAGCAATTGAACGAGAGGACGAAAATATGGATAAAGAGATATGTATGATAAGGAAAAACAGTAAAAAGGATATTTTTAGATATATGATATCATTGCTGATGGTGATTATGCTGTGGGAGATCCCGTGGGGTGTCAGTAAGTGCGAAGCGGCTTCTTCTAAAAAGCTGGATACAAGCAAGGGATGTCCGGCCTATCTGCTTTATACCGATGAAAATGGAGAATGGGCCAACACAAGTTTGCGAAAAGAGAATGGTGGGGAAGACGGGATCGGTAAGGATACATTAGTTACCGGAAATGGAACGTATACGGTGTCGATCAGCAGATCGGATTTTAAAATAAAACCGGAAAATGATGCAAGAGGAGCTTATATGCTTGGGGTGAATATTGTTGGGATGGCACAGACAGATTTGTTTGATGCGTCGGAAGCGTTTATTTCTGAGGTGGAGGTGAAATGCGATGGAAAAGTATACCAAACAGATTGTGCACGGATGTATGAAGGTGATATCGATGTAACAGGTGACTATCAATTGGAAATTTGTAATGTATCCGGTTATCAGGATGGAGCATTTTATACATATACGGAGTTTAGTCAGAATGGAGATTTTTCGTTTTCGAATACATTATCAATAACATTTAAGATTCAGGGAATTAAGAAAGGAATAACAGATAGAAATGCATTCATAGATAGTCAGGGAAAACCGATTGTTGATACGGCAGGAAACACGGCGGTAGTTGTAGGAAGCGAAGAAAAAAAGGGAGAAATAAAGAATCTGAAAGCTCGGAATGTATATGAAAAACAGGGGATTTATTATCGCAAAGCAGTGCAGCTTAGCTGGGAGACAGATGGGAGTGAAGATGGTGTTGTGATATATCGGAAGTTAGGAACAAATGGAAAAATAAAATTATTGAAAATGATTAAGTGGACCGACAGTTTCGAGTATAAAGACAGAACTGTAAAAATGGGAGAGAAATATGTGTATCAAATTAAACCTATGATTTATGAAGACTCGGGCTATCGAGAGATGGGTAATAGTAAAACAATAACAATTACTGTAAAAAAGGGATTGAGTAAACCATGTGTCACGGTTTACTCGGATAAAAAGCATATGACCTTGTTGTTTAAAAGGGTGGAAGGAGAAAAATTTGAAACTCAGTATCGGTGGAATGATGAAAAGAAATGGAAAAAGCAGACAAAAATTCAGGGAAACTTAAAAAATAAAATTGTCAGAAAACTGAATGCAAAAGGGTTCATATTGAGAGTTCGCAGCTACACGGTCATAAATGGAAAGAAAACATATAGTAAATGGTCATCACCAATGAAAATTTAGAAAGAAGGGCGGATTATGAAAATGAAGCAGAGATTAAAACTTATGATGGTAATAGCAGTCATGATATTGATAGCAGGATGCACATCGGAAAAGACGCAGGCAGCAGGTGTTGTATCCCTGAAGACAGAGAAGGTTTATCGACAGTATGATATTACGGGAAATGGAAAAAGAGATACACTACAGATAAAAAAAATTGGCGATAAAGATAATATGTTTGAAGGAATTCATGTATATGTGAATGATAGGAAAGTGTTGACAGAAATGAACTGGTATTATGAGCTTAAGGCTAAAGTCATAAGATTAAAGAATGGAAAAGATTATTTGTTTTTTCATTTTAGTGGTGACAATGATGATGGAGCATCCGGAATTTATGAATATAAAAATGGGGGGTTAAAAAAATGCGTAGATCTCGTTTCAGTGATTAATAATATGGGATATCACAGTTGGGCTGATATTGACCGTGTAGAAGACAATACTGTTATTGTGGATCATTCTTCTATGTCATATGCTCTGGCTAATGTGCATTTTGAGTCGAGATATCAATTTAGAAATGGAAAATTGAAATTGCAGAGCAAATCTCATAAAGTGACAGGTTATTACAATGGCAAAGGAAAGTTGGGGATAAAAAAGCTTACTGCCACGAAATCTGCTATTTTGTATCGGGAAAAGACAATGAAAAATATTAAGGGAAGAATGAAAAAGGGAGACAAGCTCCGGGTAATGGAATGTTATATATCTGGAAAAATGATCAGTTATTATGTGGAACTGGAAAATGGAAAGAGCGGTTGGTATAGATCTCCGAGAAGCTGTACACAGCCATTTAAGGAGATTGGGTATGCAGCATAGCAAAAGAAAGGAGATTGTTTCAAGTGAGATATAAAAGAAGAACAACGAAAAAACGGTTAGTAGCGAAAGGAGTTAGTGCTGCAATATTAATTTCACTGATTCTGAATATCCCATTTTATGGACATTGGTTCGAAGGAGAAAGAGCAGTGGCGGCAACAGATGTTACATATAATGCGATAGTAGGTTTCCAGACATATAACAAGTATGATTTCCGTAACGGTTTTGAGCAGCAGGAGGCTGATGCAAGATACGGAGAGTGGCTTGTTCAAAATGGGAAGGAAGCTGCTCCGGTAGGATATAATGGTATCAATATTTACAGAAATGGCAATGGTCCTGAGATTTATGAGAAGGGTGTCAAAAAAGGACAGCTCAAGGTTGACAAGGCTGAGAAAGCTGAGCTTTGCAGAGGTGCTATTGTTCAAGATGCAGTTATAGACAAGGATGGTAAATATACGGTTTCTATCAAGAATCTTGATTTACAGAAAGATGCAGACGAGAAGCAGACCTTCAGTATGCTGGATGTTTCTACTAATATTGTTAAGAATAGTGTCAATAATAATGTTACCGCAAAGGCAATCTCCGTAAAGATCAATGGAGAAGAAATCGCAAAGGACATCGATCTTCCGGTAAAGGCAGACATTGCTGATGGTGCTTACTACAAGTTTATGCTTGCAAACGGTTATTCTATCGGTGACAAGACTGCCAATGTGAAGTTCCCACAGCTCAGCGATGCAGATGCAAGCACAGGACTGGCGGTACCAAGCGGACTGATTGATATTGAGATTACATTCGAATTAAAAGGTGTTTGTTGGAGATATGAATCAAGTCCGCAGCCTGATAATACAGCTCCAATTCATTCTAATGAACCGTCAGGTGCACAGCAGACGCCGTATGTATCCAATTCGGCAAGTCCAAATCTTGCAGGAGTATCAGGTTCAGCTGATGGAAAAACTTCGAATGAAAGTACAGTTTCTGTGAAAAGTGTGAAAGCTGTTACGGCATATAAGAAGAAGTCGGGGTATCGTTATCAGAAAATTGTGAAACTTAGCTGGGATCAGGCAAAGAATGTAGATGGATTTTATATTTATCGTAAAGAAGGTATTTCAAAGGAAAATAGAATTGCTAATATTTCTGCAGGAGATATAACGAATTATATAGATAGAGATATAAAAATGGGAGAATCCTATACATATCGTGTTCTGCCATATGTTGTACAGAAAAATGGAGAGCTTACTGCCGGGATTTCCAGCAGCAAGGTTACTGTTAAAATAGGAACAATGTTAAAGAAACCAATGGCAAAGATAAAGACAAGTGGGAAATGCATGACATTAACATTTTCTACGGTGGAAGGTGATACATATGAAACACAGTACCGTTGGATCGGAGAGAAGAAATGGAAAAAACAAAACAAGATTAAGGGGAAAATTAAGAAGAAAATTATAAAGTCCCTGAATGCGAAAGGATTTTCTTTGCGGGTACGGACTTGCACTGTGATCAATGGACACAAGGTCTACAGTAAATGGTCGGTGCCGATGAAGGTAAAATAAGGAGGTCGTGCAATGAGACGTTTTGTGAAAACAGATAAGAATATTATAAAAAGGGTCATGGCATTTGGCGTAATCGGGACGCTGATTCTGTCATTGTTTTCTGGAGTCCCGTATTTGGGACAGAAAGCTTCAGCGGCAGCGAATAATTATGGGTTAAGTAATCCTGTTTTGACGAAAGCAGATGGCAGTGGGACAACTACATGGGACTGCGTATACTTCGGTCATTATCTCCAGGAGGATACCAATGGAGACGGAACGGTTGACGCAAGTGATGAAAAACAGCCGATCAAATGGCGTGTGCTGTCAGTAGATGGTGATGATGCATTTCTGATGGCAGATCAGGGACTGGACTGTAAGCCTTATAATGAGACGTATAGCGCTGTAACATGGGAGACTAGCACCCTGCGAAGCTGGCTGAATGGATATGATGCATCGAATAATGTCGACGAGAAAGATTATAGCAGTGATAATTTTATAAATACGGCATTTACTATGGGAGAGCGGAGTGCCATCCAATATAGCTGGGTCGTCAATGATGATAATCCAACCTATGGTACAGAGGGAGGAAACAGTACTGCAGATGAGGTATATCTGTTGTCGATAGAGGAAGCCTCCAATGTGGCATATGGATTTGACAGTAAATTTGACGGTAGTAGTGCGACGAGGGAAATGAGGGCAACGGAATATGCAGTGCAAAGAGGAGCTGGGAGCTACACGGTTACAGGATATGCAGGGAATAATACCTGGTGGCTGCGCTCGCCAGGCAGCGATAGTAGCGATGCATCGGTTGTACGGTACGACGGCTGGTTGAATTGCTAC
>OIYT01002789.1_pt1 | contig 10165 bp, 11 predicted proteins | sample 1588201 | NCBI WGS metagenome assembly OIYT01 (sample SAMN03283260) | human gut metagenome | biome: human-associated habitat; material: feces | host: Homo sapiens | place: USA | collected 2013
CCCCACTGCTGCCTCCCGTAGGAGTTTGGGCCGTGTCTCAGTCCCAATGTGGCCGATCACCCTCTCAGGTCGGCTACCGATCGTCGGCTTGGTGGGCCGTTACCTCACCAACTACCTAATCGGACGCGAGCCCACCCCAAACCGATAAATCTTTTACCTCAGTTCCATGTGAAACTGTGGTCTTATGCGGTATTAGTACACCTTTCGGTGTGTTATTCCCCTGTCTGGGAAAGGTTGCTCACGCGTTACTCACCCGTCCGCCGCTAAAACAGCTCATAGCAAGCTACTCACTGTCTCCGCTCGACTTGCATGTGTTAGGCACGCCGCCAGCGTTCGTCCTGAGCCAGGATCAAACTCTTTCGTTTAATCCTTTATTCCTCAATCGAGTTTCCTCAACCAAGTTTCACTCATTCGGAATTACTGTCTTGTTTGCGTTGTTATTGTTCTGTATCGTTTTCAAGGTTCGGTGCTTTCTCTCGACCGCTCAAGCGGCGCAACGAGGAAGCCTGTTCATAATATCATGAATTCACGGATTCGTCAAGCGGTTTTTTCAAAGTTTTTGCGGTTTTTTGCGTTCTTTTTGGAATCACGAACGTTATTGCAAGCATCAAAGAAAATGTTCCGGCGTTTCCTCCGATTTGGAAACGCCGGAACGAAAATCATACGTTCATTTTCCCCTGTCCCGCGTCGAGAATCTGCTCCACAATCGCCCCGCCGAGGCACTTTTCCCCCTGATAGAACACGGCGCTCTGTCCGGGTGTGACCGCACGCTGGGGCGTGAGGGCATGAATCAGCAGTTTTTGCCCGTCGCGGCGCACCTCCACCGCCTGGTCGCCCTGCCGATAGCGGAACTTGCAGGTGCAGTGCAGTGGTTCGCCGCCTGCCAGCGGGTCAGCGCCAATCCACGTCGCCTCCGCGCCGATGCTCATCGTCGAATACAGCATCGGGTGATCCTCGCCCTGCGCCACCAGCAGGCGATTGCTCTCCAAGTCCTTGCCGATGACGAACCAGCTCCGTCCATCGCCGCATCCGCCGATGCCCAGGCCGCGCCGCTGGCCAAGCGTGTAGTACATCAGCCCATCGTGATGACCGACGACGCTCCCATCCGGCGCCACCATATCGCCGGGCTGCGCAGGCAAATAGGTCGACAAAAACTGCCGGAAGTTGCGCTCACCGATGAAGCACACGCCGGTCGAATCCTTCTTCTTGCACACGGGCAGTCCATTTTCCTCCGCAATGCGGCGCACTTCGGTCTTTGTCATGCCGCCGACGGGAAAAATTGCCTTCCGCAGCTGTTCCTGATGGAGCATATAGAGGAAATAACTCTGATCTTTGTTCGGGTCAATGCCGCGCAGAAGGTCGCCATTTTCGTTCGTCCGCACAAAATGCCCCGTCGCCATTTTCGATGCGCCAAGCTGCATGGCAAAATCCAGAAACGCCTTGAACTTGATTTCGCGATTGCACAGTACATCCGGGTTCGGCGTGCGCCCCGCGCGGTATTCTTTGAGGAAGTAGCTGAACACGCGATCCCAGTATTCGCGGGAAAAATTGACCGCATAGTAGGGAATGCCGATGATTTCGCACACCTCGCGCACGTCGTTCCAATCGTTTTCCGCCGTACAGACGCCGGATTCGTCCGTCTCTTCCCAGTTCTTCATGAACACGCCGACCACGTCGTACCCCTGCTGTTTAAGCAGCAGCGCCGCGACAGACGAATCCACGCCGCCGGACATGCCCACCACAATTCGCTCGCTCACGCTTCTGCCTCCATAAGCCGCTGGATGACCTTCTCCGTCATGTCCCGGCTGACTTCCTCTGCCAGTTTTGCCGCATCCACCACGATGAACCGCTCCGGCTCGCGGCGGATGAGTTCGTGATATGCCGCTTCCGTCCGTGTACGGAAGGCGTCGTCTGCCTGCTCAATGCGGTCAAGCTGACTGCTGGCGGCGCGGCGGCGCAGAGCGGCTTCCCGGTCAATGTCCAGATAGACCGTCAGCATCGGCATCGTGCCATCCACCGCCGGGCGGTTGATATTCAGCACCGTGTCCACGCCAAGCTGACGCCCGCCGCCCTGATATGCCACGGACGAATCCACAAAGCGGTCGCACAGCACCGTTTTGCCCGCCTGCAGCGCTGGGCGGATGACCTGCCGCACATGCTGCGCACGCGCCGCGGCGTAGAGAATCGCCTCGGTCATCTCGTCCATTGCCTTGTTTTCCGGATCAAGCAGCAGCGCGCGAATCTTCTCGCTGATGGGGCAGCCGCCGGGTTCACGGCTGCGGATGACCTCGAAGCCCCAGCGGTCGAGCGCATCCTCCATTGCCGCCATCTGCGTCGTTTTGCCGCTGCCGTCCATGCCCTCTATTGACAGGAACGCGCCCGGAACCGCTTCTTCGCCGGGGCAGAGATGGCGGATGATGTCCTCCACTGTCTCGCAGTACACATCGCACCCGCTGTTCATCAGCTCTTCACGGCTGCCGTAACCGTAGCCCGCGCCGATTGCGCCGATGCCAACCTTCTTCGCGCCCTCCATGTCAAATCGGCGGTCGCCCACCATCCACGCTTCGCCCGCATCCTCCGGCAGCGCCTGCCGAATCAGCAGTTCTTTGTCCGCACCGCGCCCATCCTTTGGGCCTACGATTTTCGTAATGTAGCGATTCAGCCCGAAATGCTCGATAATTCGCTCCGAGGAGCGCTGCGGCTTGCCCGTCGCGATACCGATGTACCAGCCGTCGCGGTGCAGCATCCGCAGCAGACGGCGGATGCCCGGATACACCCGGTTCTCAAACAGCCCGACAGCCTCATAGCGCTCACGATAGGTGTTCACCGCCTTGTTCGCCATTTCCTCGCTCATGCCCATGTATTCCATGAACGACCAGCCCAGCGGCGGGCCGATAAATTTGCGCAGCGTCGCCGCATCCGGCACGGGAAAGCCGAGCTTCTCCGCCGCATAGCGTACGCAGTTCCAAATGCCTTCCTCCGAGCGGGTCAGCGTACCGTCCAAATCAAAAATTACACATTTGCGCACCGCAAATCGTCTCCTTCTACGCCGAAGCGCTCCCGCGTCCCGGCTTCCTGCAATTGCCTGATGATTTCCCGCGTCACCCGTTCGCCGGGCGCAAGCAGCGGGATTCCCGGCGGATACAGCCCGACCGCCGCCGCCGCGATTTTCCCCTCCGCTCTGTCCAGCGGCACGAGAATTTCCTCCGCCATCGCCGCCTGACGCGGGGTCAGGACAGCTTCCGGCATGTCCGGCATCAAGGTCAGCGGCGCAAACTGCTTTCCTTCTGCCGCCGGGATGTTTGCCAGCAGTTCCGGCAGTCGGCGGATTTCAGCGGTGTCGTCCATCACCGATAGAATCAGCACCACGCGCCGCTCGTCCGCCATTTCCACGTCCAGTCCGGCTTCGCGCAGCTGTTCCGCCAAGCATTTTCCTCCCTGCGGCGCGGAAATGACCAGCCGCGTCGGGTCAAAGCGCACGGGCAAATTCGCCCAATCCGCGTATGCATCGTGATACGGCGTACCGACAAGCCGCCTGCGCACATCGTTGACCGCTTCGGATAACGCCCGCAAGCGTGCCCGACCATTCTCTTCCATCCACGCGCGGCTGTCGTCGATGGACAGCATCAGCAGGAACGATGGCGACGACGTCTGTTCCCGCCGCAGCAGCGTCCACGCGCGCCGCTCATCCGCCGAATCCGCCAAGTGCAGCACCGCGCTGCCCGTCAGCCCCATCAGCGTCTTATGCACCGACTGCACCCACGCATCCGCGTCAAGCGCCCCGGCGGACGTCATCCCGTCGCACCACGGGAAATGCGCCCCGTGTGCCTCGTCCACAACGACTTTCGTCCCTTGACGATGCGCCGCTGCCGCAATCCGCCGGAAAACATCTTCCCGCATCGCGCCGCCGTAATAATCCGGGCGGACAAGCAGCATCGCCCGCGCGTCCGGATTCGCCCGCAGCGCCGCCAGCACATCCTCCTCCGCCAGATAGCAGTACCCGTCCGGCGTGCAGCGAACCGGCATCCACTTCACCCGCATTCCGCCCAGCACGCAGGCGTTCACCGCCGATAAGTGCGCATTGCGCGGCAGCAGCACCGTTTCGCCCTCCCGCGCGTACAGCTGCAGCATCACATGATTGCCCGCCGTCGATCCATTATGGAGGAAAATCGTCTTTGCCGCGCCCGCCGCCTGCGCATACAGCCGCATAGCTTCACGCAGTCCGCCCTCTGCCGCGTACAGGTCATCCGTGTTCGGCAGTTCCGTCGTGTCCAGCGCATACAAATCCGCCGCGCCGAACGGCGGCCGCCCCTTATGCCCCGGCATATGCCCGCTTCTGCGCGCCGATGCCGCCGTCAGCATGTCGTATACCGGGCGCATGTCCGCCATCTCCCTTCCGTCTTTCTGCATCCCCCAGTATAGCAGAAAACGCCGCGTGTGGCAATGGTGTTTGTTCGCATTGCCTTTCGTCAAGGGGCGGAGAAAATGCCTGTCTTCGGGCAGAATCCGCATCTGAAATTTTGTTGCGTGTTCCCCTTGCAAATCCCACATTTCGTGCTATAATAACAGACGTCGAAACAATATCTTGTGCTCTATATGGCGCGATAGCGCCGTGCAACCACAAGATTTAGGGCTTGCTGATTTTCCAGCGAGTACCATAGAGAGGAGAAATACCTATGTGCTGCCAAGTGAACGTGACGAAGGGAACCCTGTCTCAGGCGGAAATTGACGCCTATGTGGATCATGCGCGCCAGAAGTACAACCGCGAGCCGCTTTCGATGGACATTGCGGTGGATGGCGACGAAGTGGAACTGTCCTACGATTTCGGCAACGTGCCGTTCCAGCGGATTCGCCGCATCACGGGCTATCTGGTGGGTACGCTCGACCGCTTCAACAACGCCAAGCGCGCCGAGGAACATGACCGCGTGAAGCATGGAATGCCGGCGGCGGTGTGATAATAGCAAGGGTGATTTTTTCCCCGTTCGGGTGTCGAAGGATGACGCCCGAACGGGTTTTGTTTTGGTGAAAATTTGAAAAAGCGTGTTGACAAAGGGAAATGGTATGGTACAATGGAAGAAAAGGAGGTTTTCATATGAAGCACAAATGTCTTTGCTCAATTCTGTTGATCCTCACGATGCTATCTACCTGCTGGACGTACTCGGTCGCAGAGGAGATGAGTGATGCCTTCACGTCTGGCGACTACGAATATATTATACTGGATGACGGAACTGTAAAAATCACAAAATACAACGGTTCTGCACAAGAGCTTGCTATTCCGGATACGCTTGACGGAAAGAAGGTCACTTCCATTGGCAATCGTGCTTTCTCTGCTTGCCGTTCACTTACTTCCATTTTTATTTCGGATTCTGTTAGTCAACTTGATAAACTCGCATTCTTTGGTTGTCGTTTCTTAAAAAGTTTTGCCGTTTCTCCAGACAATCCATATTTTGCCGCTATCGACGGTGTGCTATTCTGCAAGTCTAACAAGTCCTTAATTTCCCATCCTTCTTCCCAAGAATCATCAACTTACAACGTTCCACAAGGTGTCCTTTCCATTGATGATTATGCTTTTTTTGACTGTAATTTTCTAACTTCCGTTATTCTTCCTGATTCTCTCTCCTCCATTGGCGATTATGCCTTTGCTTCCTGCTCATCGCTAAGTTCCATCTTTATTCCTAATTCTGTTACCACCATTGGCGAATGTGCTTTTATATCTTGTTCATCTCTAAGTTCCATTTCCCTCCCCGATTCTGTTGTCTCCATTGGCAGTCACGCCTTTCAATTCTGCGATTCTTTATCCACTATATCACTCCCTAATTCTATAACAGTTATCAGCGATTGGTCTTTTTCAATATGTAAGTCGCTATCTTTTGTTTCTGTCCCTGATTCTGTTACTACAATTCATGCTTCGGCGTTTTCCGGTTCTTCTTCTTTGATTTCCATCATCATCCCTGATTCCGTCACAGAAATCGGTGAAAACGCCTTTGCCTACTGCCCCAACCTCACCCTAACCGTCCCCCGCAACTCCTACGCCGCCGAGTACGCCCAAGCCAACAACATCCCCTACACCTACCCCGACGCCAACGACTGGCTGAACAACTAATCCACCCCACGCAAAAAGGAGGTCGCTCCCACGGACGACCTCCCTATTTTTATGCCATTCTTTACCGAATCTCGCTCCTTATCTCATCCAGACACCGATTCAGCGCGTCCTCCCACCTCGGCAGGTGCGGTTCGGCGTCGCTCAGCAGCCGCACGCTCGACGGATGGTGAATGCCCACCGAGCCGCGGTAGCCGCTCACCGGCTGTACCCGGCAGCGGCTGCCCACCATCCCCAGCGTCGCCATCGCCAGCGTCGCAAGGTTGCATTCGCCCTCGTTGATGAGGTGGTAAATGCCGAATTTCTCCGTCTGAATCAGGCTGACCATCGCGCGGGCAAGGTCAAGCGTGTACGTCGGGCAAGCCATCAGGTCGTCGGAAATCGTCAGCTTCTGATGATCCTGCGCTGTCGCCAGAATGCCGCAGATTTCCCCCTTCGGCGCGGCGGAGAACAAGCAGCCCGTGCGAACGATGAAGGACCGCGTCATCAGCGCGCGCACAGCTTCTTCCGCCTGCACCTTCGACAATCCGTAAACGTTCGCGGCGCACGTCTTGTCTCTCGTTCCGTGGATAACGTCCGGCGCAGCGCCGAACACCTCCGACGAGGACATCAGCATCAGCTTCGCCCCGATCGCCAGCGCCGCACGAACCATGTTCAGCGTGCCCATCGCGTTCACGTCGATGCACTTTGCGGGTTCCGTTTCCGCTTTGAGCAGGTCAGTATACGCCGCCAAGTGGATGATGGCATCCGGCTGCTCCGCCGTCACCCATTCGCGCACTGCCGCGCCGTCCGTCACATCGAAATCCGCCACATCCACGCCACGCGCATTCACATGCTTCTCGCGCAGTGCACGCATCACGTCGCGCCCCAGCATTCCGTCCGCGCCCGTCACCAATACCTTCATCATGTCCACCCTTTCGCCATTTCCGTCCATCTTTTTGCCAGATATTCAAGCTGATTATACCATTTTTTCTGCCTTTGCGCAACTGGTGAGGGGGATTTTTCATTGACACAAGGCGCCATTTCGTGTATAGTGAATAAAGAAAAGGAGGTCGATTTTATGACACGCAAACGTTTCTCTGCGTTTTTACTGGCATCCGCGCTTCTCCTCGTCTTTCTGACAAGCGTCAGCTTTGCAGATGGCGGCAAGAAAAAGCAGACCATCCTCACCTCGGGGATTATCAGTACGTCCTGCACAAGGACGGTTCCGCAGAGCTTCTCTACTGCCTAAGCGACGACGCGGAAATCGTGATTCCGGACATGCTGGACGGTCATCGCGTCACAAGCATTGACACCATCTCTTTTTCCCTCTCCCTGACAGCCGTAACCCTTCCCAATTCTGTTGTCGACCTCGACCATAACCCCTTCGGCTGTTGTCCGCTGCTGCAAACCATTTCTGTCGCCCCGGAGCATCCGTCTTTTTATACATTGGACGGCGTTTTGTTCCGTAAAAAGGACGATGCGCTTGTTGCCTATCCGCGGGGAAAGGCTGCTTCCAGCTATACCGTTCCGCAAGGAACATCGGCTGTTGGCGAGCGCGCCTTTGACAGCTGCTCCTTTTTGACAAGTGTTTCTCTGCCCGCTTCCGTTACAGAGATTGACGATTATGCTTTCAGCGATTGCTCCGCCCTCGTCGAGGTTTCCATTCCTTCCTCTGTTGACGAGATTGGTTCATGTGCTTTCAACTACTGTACCGCGCTGTCTTCCATCGTCATTCCCGATTCCGTCACAGAAATCGAGGAGGGAGCCTTCGCCGAGTGCCGCGCTCTGACTACGGTTGTGCTTCCAAATTCCCTTACAGAAATCAGCGACTATCTGTTTTCCTGCTGCGCTTCCCTTTCCAGCATTCTCATTCCTGATTCTGTGACGGAAATTGAAACAGGCGCATTTCAGCGCTGCACGTCGCTTGTCTCCATTGTCATTCCCGATTCCGTCACAGAAATCGAGGACATTGCTTTTTCCGAGTGCAGCGCCCTGCGTTCCGTCCTTCTCCCCGCTTCCGTAACGGAAATTGGCGTTGGCGCTTTCGACAAATGCCCCAACCTCACGCTGACCGTTTTCCGCAATTCCTACGCCGATCGGTACGCGCAGCGAAACCATATTCCCTACACCTATGCCGACTAATTGAAAAAGAAACATCCCCTGAAAATGCAAGGAGGCCGCCCCTCATCAGGACGGTCTCCATTTTTGTATTGATAAGTAAAGCAGCAAGCAGGGTCATTTTGCTAAAAATGACGATTAGCTTGTTGGAAACACATTTCCCAAACCCTATGAATGCAGCACGGGCACTGCGGTTGTGAAGTCGTGAGAAATGCAGTCGGTGTCCAATCACATTGCCCCCGCACGAAGATTGAGGCGACCGCCAGTGACGGCGCCGAAAATGCGAGTGATCATTTTGTCACGTCCTTTCTTGTTTTTTTGGCATAGAAAAGGCGGAGCTTCGAAAGAAACTCCGCTGATGAGAGAATATACGATGTTAAGTATTGGAGAACAACTCGTATTGGAGACCTACAAGGGTATGGGGAGTACGTTCAAGATACAATGTTAAGTCATTAACTGTAAATATGTCAGAAAAGAAATCAATCGCCTGTTTTAGAACCGAAACTATAAACGAGCAAATTCCAAAAGGGGACCAAAAGGATAGAGACATTTCCTCTCTATGGTGGTAGAATGAAGATACCAACACCACTCAACGTCCACCACGAAAGGAGATGTCTCATGAGTACATTGTAAAGCAATCGGAAGAAATTTGCAAGAGCCTGAACCAGCTGCGGTTCAGAAAAATTCTGTCCGATGTATACATGGAACACATAATGGCAATCATCCATTCGGTTTTCATGCCCGGCTATCATGGGAAAATAGCCAATACGAAGTATTTCAGCGAAAAGCACAGAACTTCCGTTGCCCATTTTCTGAATGACGGCAAGTGGGACAGCCTCGAAGTCGAGCGGTCATTCAGAAAGCAGGTTGTTGATACGGTTTACCACGAATCCCGCAAAGCAGACAGCCCGTTTTCTGCATCGTGGACGATACGATTGCTTCACATACAGCGCCTTCGTCACAGGCGCTGCACCCCATTGAAGCGGCGTATTACCACATGTCGCACTTGAAAAAGTGCCACGATTACGGGCATCAGGCAGTTGGCGTGATGTTGTCCTGCAATGGACTTTCTTTGAACTACGCGATGGTGCTGTATGACAAGTCGCGTTCCAAGATCGAGATTGTCCGGCGCATTGCGCACCAACCGCATCATCTACCCCAACCAAATCCGACAGCAGGCAAAAGCATTTGCCCCTGCCATCCGCAAAGATGATCCGAATGTCAGCTTCGTGACCGTTGGCAATCGGCGCTTCTATGCGTATCGGTATGAGGGCAAAGTGAGCGACTGCGAAAAAGCGGTTGTTTTGCTGTGCTATTCGGAAAAGTCCTTGGGGAATCCCAATGCACTGCGAGTGTTTATCTCGACGCAGACGAATCTTTCCACGCAGGAAATCCTCGAAATGTATGCAAAGCGTTGGAGCATTGAGGTGTTTTTCAGAAACTGCAAGCAGAAACTCGCCTTTGATAAATGCCAGCTTCGGAAGCAGCGAGGCATCGAAAGAATGTGGCTGCTTCTTTCGCTTGTGCATTTCCTTTGCTGCACGCTTCCGGATTATAGGGGCGCTTTTGAAAAAGGCTTTGCCTATTTTCGAGAGTGTCTGTTGCAGGCGTAGGGTGAGCTTCAGCGCTATGCTCAAAGAAAAGTTGGGATGTTTTTTGGAATTTGCTCATTCATAGTTGACAACACAAAGCCCATTTGCTATAATATCGCGAAGAAGAACAGCCATGTTGTTCTAATTTCAGTATCGGAGGTATTCATATGGCAAACTGCAAAAACAGAAACAAGTCTTTTAACGGCGCTTTGGGCACTTTAGGAGGCCTTTTCTAAAATCACTGTTAGAAAGGGCTGAGAAGTTTGCCCTTCCTGCGCGGCAGTCGGGCTTGTTTCACAAAACAACCCACTGATTCGTAAAGGAGAATGTAACTTCATGTTTGCTAAAAATTCAAAGGCATATTCTGTCTACC
>OIYT01002797.1_pt1 | contig 10137 bp, 7 predicted proteins | sample 1588201 | NCBI WGS metagenome assembly OIYT01 (sample SAMN03283260) | human gut metagenome | biome: human-associated habitat; material: feces | host: Homo sapiens | place: USA | collected 2013
GATACGAGGTGCGCACCCCTTTCTTCAAAGGCTGCATCGCTCCAAAGGACATCACTCATATCAGACAACAGGGCGAACCGAGAAACGTATGCTATCTGTTTGAGGGCTTTATGGATTACCTCTCGTTCCTTGCCATTAGAGTGAAGAACAATCCGCAATATCCCCGACTGACCACGCAGGACTATATCATACTGAACTCCGTTTCCAATCTCGCAAAGGCGGAAAGCCTATTGGCAACCTATGCACAGATTGGCAGTTTCCTTGACAACGACACGGCTGGACGGAACGCCTGCGAGACCTTAAAGGCAAAGTTCGGGGAACGCTTACTTGACAAGTCGCTATATTATCGTGACTACAAGGATTTGAACGACTACCTGTGCGGTAAGCCTCTGTCCCAATTGGCAGAGCCGATAAAGCAAGTCCAATCCGCAAGGCGGATGATGCAGCCACCGAAAAAGCGAGGGCTGAAGATGTAGAAAGAGGATGCTTGCAGTAACACGGATATTTGCTAACGGAAAATACCGTAGCTTATTAGGGAATTTTTCCGAGCCGCATTGCAAGCAACGCTGAAAATTCCCCAATAAGCCAAAGAGGTTGCACCTCTCTGGACTCTCCAAAGCCAACGGCAAAAGCCGTGCAAGAGTAAAACCATCAACCATTGTTTCACAAGTTAAAAAGAAAGGATTATATATGGGCTACGCAGTATTACACATGGAGAAGACAAGCGGAACGGATGCCGCCATGTCAGCGCACATAGAGCGCACCATCAAACCGAAGAATGCCGATGAGAACAGGACGTACCTTAATCGGGAACTGATAAGGTTTCCTGACGGTGTGGAAAGCAGGACACATGCCATACAACACCGATTGGACACCGCTGGACTGACACGCAAAATCGGGAACAACCAAGTGAAGGCTATCCGTGTCCTGCTCACGGGAACACATGAGGATATGGAACGCATCACCAACGAGGGCAAACTTGATGAATGGTGCAGTGACAATCTCAGATACCTTGCCGATACATTCGGTAGGGAGAACATCGTATCGGCAGTCTTGCATATGGACGAGCAGACACCGCACATACACGCCACCCTTGTCCCGATAGTCAAGGGAGAGCGCAAACGCAAGAAGAAGGAGGAACAGGTAAAGAGGCGATACCGCAAGAAACCAACTGATGCCGCCCGACTGTGTGCCGATGAGATTATGACACGTGCCAAACTCAAATCCTATCAGGACACCTATGCCCAAACCATGAGTATTTACGGGTTACAGCGTGGCATTGACGGTTCGGAAGCAAGGCATATCTCCACACGGCAGTATTACCGTGATTTGATGCAACAGACGGAACAATTACAGACAGACATAGAACAACTTCAAGACCGCAAGAAAACGGCACAGGAAGAACTCAGGCGGGCCAAGAAAGAGGTGCAGACCGAGAAACTGAAAGGTGCAGCCACGGCCGCAGCCACTAATATAGCCGAAAGTGTAGGTTCTCTTTTCGGAAGTAACAAGGTCAAGACATTGGAAAGGGAAAATGCAGCCTTGCAAAACCGCATTTCTGAACTTGAAAATGAAACCCAAGAACGTGAAAAACGGCAAGCCAAACAGATACAGGAAATGAAAAACGCATACGAGCAACAGAATAGTAAGCTGTCCGAGTTCGTGGATTTTGTTAAACGCTACTTCCCGTATGTGGAGAAACTGATACCAACGATAAAGTTCCTACGTGAAACCCTGAACTTTGGCGATGCCATCATTAGAAAACTATGTACATTCAAAGATGTTTCCATTAAAGGTGAACTATATTCCCGAGAGTTCAACAGACACTTCAAGACTGATAGTGCAGTTTGCTCTCTAAAACAGGATGCAGAGGGAAGATTTGAACTCAACATAGACGGTGTTTCGCACGTCAGCTGGTTCAGGCGAAAGAAAGATGAGTTTATGGAAGTATTAGGAATGCCTACAAAGAGACAAAATCAGGGTATTAAGCTGTAAATCATAATAAAGTCCGTGATAGTTGAATGTCATATCATGGATTTTTTGTACTTTTGTATTCGGATTGGGGCAACCCTTTTCGAGACATACGAACAAAGAAGAAGCGGTATGCTTATCTTGTAGAACGGAAACCTGAGAAATTTCTGAATTGTGTACAAGGGTAGCATAGTGGTTCTCACGCTATAGCGTGGGCTGCTATTACTACATCTGTACACAGGGTTTTCTCAGGACCTCCGAACTAAGACGTAGCATTGCAGTGCCACGCTTCTTTGTTGGTTGGATTATGTTAGTATAAACGATTTTAAAATGACACAACAGATTATGAGAAAACTTATTGTATCGTTCGCATTTATGGTAATTACTTTAACATCGTATGCTCAAAGCTGTTCGGAACATCTTACTTTTAAAGGAATTCCTATTGAGGGAAGTATGACTGAGTTCTGTCAAAAGTTAAAAAACAAAGGATTTACATCTGTTGGTGGTGAAAATAATCTTGCATTGTTTATGGGAGATTTTACTGGTCGTAATGCAACTATAGGCGTAACAGCCACTGATGATGGTAAAAGTGTATTTGCTGTAGCCGTATTATTTGACCCAAGTGGTGAATGGAATACACTTGTTAATACTTACGGTTATTATAAGGATTTATATACTCGCAAATATGGTAACCCAACTATCTCAAAAGAAAAGAATCCAGCTCACTCAGATTCTAATACCGCTTTAATGGCAGAAGTCCATCAAGGGACAGTTGTATGGGGCAGTGCCTGGGAAGTAACAGGTGGAGATATAGAACTATCAATTGAAAAGACCTCTGGCGTCTATGAGGGTATGGTCGTAATTCGTTATCGTGATACTCAAAATGTAGAAACCAAAATCCAAAAAGATTTAGAGGATATTTAACTTTCAACAAACGGAACAATTGATTATGAGAAATTTTTTTGTATTACTTGCTTTTATGGTTATCGCTTCTACATCGTATGCTCAAGTATATAAAATGTATAAGACTCAGAATTACCATAATCAACTTCGGTTAAATACGATGACAGGTGAAGTTCAACAAATTCAAGATGATGGTCAGTCTTGGGAAATTTGTAGTGCAAGAGAAGTTTTAGGAGATAGAGAAGGACGATTTTACCTTTATGAAACACAGAATATGTGGACTTTCATAATGCTTGATACATATACAGGTAAGAATTGGCAAATTCAGTTTAGTGTCAAGGGTGAAGACTATATGTTTGCTGTACCTATCAATATGTTTTCTCTTGCATATCATGAAAAATCTTCAAATTGGACTAATAGATTTCAGATGTTTGCTACTCAAAATATGTGGACATTTATATTGTTGGACTCATATAATGGGCGACTATGGCAAGTCCAATATAGCACACAAGATTTAGATAACCTATTTTGTATTCCTATCAATAAATACGAATTAGTAGAAAATAACGAAAGGTGTATATTCTCTATTCAGCCACTGACAAGTATGTATCAGTACTATCTTATAAACGATAATACAGGTGATATGTGGAAATTCCAATGGAGCACCAAAGGGGATGATTATAGGTGGATTGAAAAATTTAAATAGTCATCATCCTCTGATATGCAGTTGGTTTTACTTATAATTGTGATTTCTTTCGTTACTATTTCTGTTATTGCAATAGTTACAATACGAATACGCCTAAAAAACAAGTCCAAAGAACTTTCAGAAAAGTTAAGCCACATATCCTCCTATAGCGATAAATCCAATTATGGGCAAGCAGAAGAGAGATTGTTGGTATTAAATAACGGAGCTTTTATTGATATTCCGACCGACCTTAATAATGTTTTTTCAGGTACGATAATCTCTGCAACGCAAGAAAAGGATTTTGTCAGTCATTACAAGCCACATTTTCAAGAGGTATATTCTCTTCAGAAGAAACTTGAAGTCTTTAATATCACTCCATCTGAAACCATATCCAAATTCATCAATGATTTTGAAACTATCAACAAACTCATAAAACAACATAATGAGGGGGTCATTACATTTCTGCTTGACACTCATAAAGATTTTTTCGACCATTGTTTGAAATATCCATTGGATAAGCAGCAAAGACGCTCAATCGTTTCAGAAGAAAACAATTGTTTGGTGATTAGCAGTGCAGGTAGTGGAAAAACCTCTTCTATTGTTGGAAAAGTCAAATACCTAACAGAAATAAAAGGTATTGCACCTCATAGAATTTTACTCATTAGTTATACGAATAAGGCAGCAGCCGAACTTACAGAGAGAATAGCTACTGATGGTTTGAAAGGTTATACATTTCATAAATTAGCCATAGATATTATCGGAAGAGCAAAAGGTATAAAACCCTCCATTTGCGACAATACAGATGCCTTATTCATAGATATTTATCACACGCTATTAGGAAATAAGGATTTTAAGAATAGTGTAGTAGAATATTTCATTGATTACCAAAGCAATGAAGCAGATTGGGAACAACGCAAGAATGAAAGGCGAGAAAAGTTGTCGAAACAAAAAAAAGTTCAGTTAAAAGCGATGTTTCCCGATATGGACGGTAAAGCCATATATGCGAGAAGCGAACAGGAGCAAAAGATATGCTTTGTTTTATCATCACTTGGAGTGAAATTCAGATATGAAGAACCATACGAACATCAATTAGCAGATGAAATGCACTCTCAATATCGCCCCGATTTTTCTATATACTTCGAACAAAAGGGAGTAACCAAACGAATCTATTTGGAACATTTCGGGGTTGATGAACATAGTCTTGTCCCTGCTTGGTTTGCAAAAGAGAAAAATATAACATACGAAGAAGCCAATCAAAAATATAATGATGGTATAACTTGGAAGAAAGCGGCTCACGAGAAATTTGACACTCAGCTTTTAGTAACATCAAGTGCTGATTTCCATTATTCTGATATAAGGGATAAACTCAAAAAAATGTTAGAGGAGGCGGGTGTGCCAATCCAAGAAAAAACAGATGAAGAATTATATGATTTGGTTTTGCCCAAAGGTAGTAAGCAAGAAAAGGCGTTTATACGACTTGTAGTTACTTTCGTAACATTGGTAAAATCAAGTTGTAAATCAGTTGAGGAGGTTCTGAAACAAGCAAAGAATAAAGATGACGAACGAAGTGTTTTTATTATCAAGAACATATTTCAGCCTGTATATGAACGCTATATAAATGCATTAAGTGATAGTAACCAAATTGATTTTACCGATGCGATTCTTCAAGCCACAGAAATATGTCGTACTTCACACCCTGTTGAGTATGATTATATCATTGTGGACGAATTTCAAGACATATCGGTTGACCGTTACAATTTCTTGAAAGTATTACGAGAGGGAAATCTGCCTGCAAAGTTGTATTGTGTGGGCGATGACTGGCAGTCCATATATCGTTTCTCGGGAAGCGATATGGCTCTTTTTAATCAATTTCCTGAATACTTTGGCGCAACAGAGATAAACAAGATTGAAACCACATACAGATTTGGAGAGCCTTTAGTTTCGTTGTCCTCCCACTTCATACAGCGTAATAAAGCCCAAATACAAAAGAATATACACTCGTTCAGTTTTGAAATGAAAACAGAATTGGAGTTTTATTCTTACGACAGACGTGATTATTGCAAAACAATAGGAGAACTAATTTCTTCTATTCCATCGGATAACTCTATATTTCTATTAGGACGTTATTCTTTTGATGACTATTACCTGTCATTTATGTATAAAGGAGTGAAAGAAGGTAATAGATTTTATTATATGATAGGAGGAAGAAAGATAGAGTTCTTGACAGCACATAAATCAAAAGGTCTTGAAGCGGATTATGTTATACTTTTACAATGCAATAAGGATACTTATGGCTTCCCATCCCTTGTAAGTGATGACCCTGTGCTTAATTATGTTTTGACTAAAAGTGACCAATTCCCATATGGGGAAGAACGGAGATTGTTTTATGTTGCAGTAACAAGGGCAAAGATAAAAACACTTGTACTATATGACAAGCGTTTCCCCTCTGTATTTGTGGATGAGTTTTTACACCCTGAAAAGGTTTCAGAAGAAAGTTATGTAAAGCACCCTAATGCCAATAAAAGATGGACAAGAAGTGCAGACCAATTTCTATTGAAACTACATAAAGAGGGCAAAAGTGTAAAGTACATTGCAGCCAAAATGGGAAGAAGCCAAACATCAATCGTAATGAGATTGAATAAATTAAACCAATAATTTCAATATACTTTGTGAGTATAGGGTTATTCTATTATCTTTGTGGGTGCAATGAGTTACTTGAAAGCATCTCAAAGCAGAATACAGCAACAAGAACGGTTGGCAAATCGTTACCTCAAAATCGGGCAATCTTCCCAAAATCTTTATTATAAAAGAATAAGGATTATATTCCAAATTTAGACAGAAACGATGTATAAAACAATACTAATACCCTTAAATACCTTTATCCATGCGGAAACAAATAAAAATCCGCATCCAGCTTCACAGCTACATGCGGACCAAACAAATAACAAACTCTACTTATATGAAAAAACAAATACTACTAACAAATTATTATACGATGACTACTATCAAGGTGACTTCTGAGTCATTTTATAGTATAACAGGAGATTGTTTGAAAAGGTTCACCAGTAATTTCTTTTAGGCTGAGAGCTTTTCTTTTTATCGACTGTTTGAATATAAAACATTTCAAGCTGCAAATTGTTTTACAAACAAAGATAAAAATGATGATTGATCGGTTTGAGGCATGATTAAGAAGTTACTTTCTATATTATTGTTTATGATAATGCTCTTTGCCTTCCGGATGAATGCGGAAGCGGATGAGGAACACTTTTCTAACGGTTCCTATCGTTAGCGCACTAGGATTAACATTAAATGAAAGCGCTTCCGACGCTATGGTTGGTGGAGCAGTTACCCAAAACGACAAATTTCAAGTAAAACACGGCGATTACTCCTAAATATTTAGGGATAATCGCTTTTTCATGAATAGATTTCAAGTAAAATTAGGACATTTATCCAATTATATCCGTAATTTTAGCCCAATTAAATCAATAGCAATTATGGAAAGAATCGTTAATCATCCTATTTTAACAATTCCACAAGAGGGAGAACACACTTTTTTATTCAATGGCAGACCCGTAACGGGAATGAAGGGTTTTACCATCGCCGCCGCCTTACATCAGGCCGGCTATCCAGTACACAGTCATAGCGTAAATGGCCGCAACCGTTCGTTGAATTGCGGTATCGGTAAATGTGGCGCCTGCGAAATGCTGGTAGACGGAGAAGTAAAGCGTATCTGTATTACGAAAGTAGACAATGTAAAGGAAGTATCGGAAATAACAGTACAGAATTATACGACAGATTCCCAGATAGAACCCAGAGAAGAACCGGTAGAGATCTATCGAACAGATGTGGCCATCATTGGTGCCGGCCCCGCTGGATTAGCTTGTAGGGAAACCTTAAAAGGGCTAGGCTTGAATAGCATCGTAATCGATAGCAATGATAAGATCGGCGGTCAATTCTTGATGCAAACCCATGCATTTTTCTTTTTCGAGAAAGAGCGGCGCTTTGGGGGTATGCGTGGTTTCGATATAGCGAAAACTTTAGCCGGAGACGACCACTCTGGTATTTTCTTACATTCTACGGTCTGGGATATCCTACAAAATAAGCGTATCGCCGTAAAAGACATGCTTAACCATAAAAATTTCTATGTAGAAGCTCAAGCCTTGATAGTCGCTACTGGTGCGGTTCCTTTTATGCCGACCTTCGAGAATGATGATGTGCCCGGAGTTTATACAGCGGCAGTCGTACAGAAAATGATGAACGCTGAATTCACGTTACTCGGCAAAAACATATTGACAGTAGGCGCCGGTAATATAGGTTACCTAACGTCTTACCAATTGATGCAAGCCGGAGCGAAAGTCAAGGCTATTTTAGAGGCGATGCCCCATGAAGGTGGATTTCCGGTACAAGCGAATCGAATTCGCCGCCTTGGCATACCTATTTATACCTCTCATATGCTTTTGAAAGCCATTCCAAACCAGGATCGGACAGGTATCACCGGTGCGGTTGTCTGCGAATGCGAGAACTTCAAGCCAATCCCGGGAACAGAGAAAGTGATTGATGGTATTGATGTTATTAATATATGTACAGGATTGATTCCCGACAACCAATTGCTAACCAAAGGCCAATATACATTTGGAAAACGTTGTGCCGGCGTAGGTGATGCCGTACGAATCGGAGAAGGTACTACCGCCGTACTAAGAGGAAAGCAAGCCGCTTATGAGATCGCCCAAGAGCTAGGCGTACGTTTCAACTACAACGATTACTTACAAATATCTAAGGAATACATCGACTCCCAGCAACATCCGATCCGCATCAAGGAAGAGTCCCCAAGGCCCACTCCCGAACGTCAAGCCCAACGCCCTTTCGTTCGCTTGGATTGCCTATACGGTTTCGCTTGTAACCCTTGCTCTTTCGCTTGTCCTCAAAAGGCGATCACCAAAAGCTCCACCAGCGTAACGCCCGAGATCGATTACGAAAAATGTACCGGCTGTATGCAATGCGTATCCCATTGTCCGGGGCTGGCTATTTTCGGCTACGATACCCGGAAGCAAAACTTATTCTTACCGGTAGAATACGAGGTAGAAGAAGGTGCCGAGGTGTGGCTCGTCGATGATAACGGGAAGAAACAAGGCGAAGGTATCATTGAGAAAGTATTAAAGAAGCCGACAAAAACAAACGTGGCCCGTGTGAAAGCGGCAGGAATGGAAAACGATGCCTTATTGAATATCACAGGATTCATCGTAAAAGAAAACTATCCGGAGGAAATCGACTTCAAGCAAGAGCCGGAGTGTGAGTCGGAGACCTATGTTTGCCATTGCGAGGACGTATCTTTGGACGAGCTACTTTCCGCCATTGGGGATCGTAAATATATCTCCGTCGACGAGGTAAAACATATCACCCGCCTAGGAATGGGGCCATGCCGGGGAAAACGCTGCATACCCCGCCTACGCATGAAACTAAGGGAAAAAGGTATCGAACTGGTAGGCGACGCTACCCCCCGTGCTCCCCTATCTACCCGCTTCGTCCTAGGGGAAATGTATCCGCAGCGTCAGATAGCGGATACCTATAAAGTAGATTCCGGAAAGCAGGTTCGTAAGACGGAAGTCTTAATCGCCGGCGGAGGTATAGGTGGTAGCGCATTATTCCGTTATTTTGCGGAAGCCGGTAAAAAGACCGTGCTTATTAATGCGGATCGAGGATCATCATGGCGTAATATCGGTGGTGGTCGTCCAGCGTTCTCGATCCCCGAATTAGCGGAGATCGCCCGTAATAACCAAACGATATTCGAGGAGACACAAAAAGAATACGATATCCATTACCGTGAGATACGCTATATCACGTTCGCCCACGACGAGGCTACCTACAATGATCTGGAACGTTCCTGCGGTTGGTCCAACGCTTATTTGATCGACAAGAAAGACTTCCAGAAAGAGGTGTCTCCCTACTTCAACACGAACCAAAACACCTATTTCGCCGCACAAATCTCCCAGCATTGTTGGCAAGCTACCCCGGGGCGTGTGATAGACTTTATACGAAACAAAGGCAAAGAGCGGCAAGGTGAGGTTTTGGAAGACACACACCTAGTGGAAGTACACAAAAACGGTGGAAAATATCACGTCTTATTATATACGCATGATAAGCGATACATCGAATACGAATGCGATCATTTCGTGAACGCCCTCGGTTATAGCGCCGAGCGTTTCGCCCGCATGCTAGGCCTTTACACCGGCCTCTATCCGGTCAAGCACCAAGCGTTGATTACCCATCGCCTACCGAATCTGGGTAAAGACGGGGATATCCTCGATATGTTGATAGACCGCCGGAAACGTAACGACTTCTCCGCTGTCTACGGTCAGCAATTCGCCGAGACCGGACAGATTATCGCTTGCGCCTCCCCCGCTGTCGACGCTAAAGCGGAGATCAGCAACTTTGATGAGTTGAAGTTTAATACCCGTCGTTTCATGGAGATCATCTCCGAGGTGTTCTGCGATTGGATTCCATCGTTAGCCACAGTACCCGTACAAGCCACATGGTCCGGTTATTATGTAGAGCCTCGCTACATTATCGATCCGGATAAC
>OIYT01002809.1_pt1 | contig 10107 bp, 6 predicted proteins | sample 1588201 | NCBI WGS metagenome assembly OIYT01 (sample SAMN03283260) | human gut metagenome | biome: human-associated habitat; material: feces | host: Homo sapiens | place: USA | collected 2013
TATTGCCTCCTCTACATACTGGCGATCCTCACCAGCTGCATGGTTACAGCGAGTTGTATGTGTATGAAAATTTGTTGTCAAAATTTTATTTTCCATGAAATTTATCTCCTCTGTTTTCATATGTTTTCATATATAATTCATTTTTGTCCACTCCCAACTATACTCACCTGTTAACTTTCTGTCAATCGTTTTTGCGGGTTGCGCGATTAAATGCCATCTGATATACTAAAAGAAAACATCTTAAAGGAGGTATCATTATCAGACAGATTCATCTGAGAGAAACACGCACCGCAGTCACGGAAAAGGTGGTAGAATCATTATTTTCTGTTTTACCAATCGTTATAATCGTCTTTCTTCTGTGTCTGTACATTTCCCCTATGCAGCCGGATCTTCTCCTGACCTTTCTTGTCGGAGCCTTGATGCTGATTATCGGTATGGGCCTTTTCTCACTGGGAGCTGAGCAGTCTATGACACCAATTGGAAATCAAATTGGAACTGCGCTCACACGTACAAAAAATCTCCCGCTGATCCTTGCTGTCAGTTTTCTTCTGGGCTTTGCGATCACAATCGCTGAACCTGATCTCCAGGTTCTTGCCCAGACCGTCCCTCATATCAGCAATACGGTACTGCTTATCACAGTTGGTGCCGGAGTAGGCTTTTTTATGAGCGTATGTATGCTGCGTATTCTAACAGGAATGCGCCTTCGCCTGCTGCTGATCTTCTTTTATGCCATAATCTTTTTGCTTGCTTTTTTTGCTGACAAAAACTTTCTTGGCATCGCTTTTGATTCCGGTGGCGTTACAACCGGACCAATGACTGTTCCTTTTATCCTTGCACTTGGACTTGGTGTGTCTAATGTACGAAGCGATAAAAACGCCGAAGCCGACAGCTTTGGTCTTGTTGCGCTCTGCTCGATTGGTCCTGTTCTTGCCGTTTTGATTCTTGGATTTTTCTACAAGGACAATGCCGCCGTTGCAGATCTTAGCACTGCTTCTTATGGCACAACCACAGATATTGGATATGCCTTTCTTCATGCAACCCCTCATTATCTAAAGGAAACTGCCATTGCTATGCTTCCAATCATCGTGATCTTCTTTCTGTTTCAGTTTACACTGCTTCACCTTGACAGCAGACACCTCGGAAAGATTATGATTGGCTTACTTTATACGTATATTGGTCTTGTACTCTTTTTGACCGGCGTTAACATCGGATTTTCTGCCCTTGGCGCTGAGCTTGGTGCAGCACTTTCCTCTGGAAAAAGTGTCTGGTGGCTCGTTCCTCTTGCCATGGCAATAGGCTGGTTTATCATATCAGCTGAGCCGGCTGTTGCAGTCCTTGAAAAACAGATTGAAACAGTCAGTGCCGGTGCTATCCCTGGACGTGTAATCAAGCGCAGTCTTTCCATTGCAATTGCACTTGCAATGGGACTTTCCATGATTCGCGTTCTCACTGGAATTTCTCTTTTCTGGTTTTTAATTCCAGGCTATGCAACTGCATTGATTTTAACCTTCTTCGTTCCAGATATCTACACAGCTATTGCATTTGACTCTGGAGGTGTTGCATCTGGTCCGATGACAGCAACATTTATGCTTCAGTTTTTCATGGGCGCGAGCATCGCGCTTGGCGGCAATGTCCTCCAGGATGCGTTTGGAGTTGTTGCACTCGTTGCCATGATGCCTCTCGTCTCAATTCAGCTTGTCGGTCTTTTCTATGAGCAAAAGCAAAAACGTACCAAAGAAACTACTGTTGTCTATGGCGACTACGATATTGTTGAATTGTGGGAAGGAGAACATGCTAAATGAATTACATAATCTCAATCATAAACCCGGACTCACTTTCAATTCTGATGGATCTTTGCAATCAGCTCGATCTGCCGCTTAGTATTACAATGGCAGGCCGCGGCACAGCAGTTCAAAGTATGCTCGATCTTCTTGGCATAGAATCTAATGAACGACGTATTGTGTTTACCGTGGCCAATGAAGAAAAAACAAAAAAACTGATTCAGGCGCAAAAACGCCATATGCACATTGGGGTTCCTGGTCATGGAATCGTGATTGCTGTCCCTATTAAAAGTGTTGGAGGAGGAAAAACAGTGGCCTTTTTAAATGGAGAAACAGATAACGCAGCTTACACGCCTTCGCTTAATTATGCGCATGAGCTTATCGTTGCCGTCTGCAGCCAGGGCTGCACCGATATGGTTATGAATGCGGCACGCGCAGCAGGTGCACGAGGCGGCACCGTCCTTCACGGAAAAGGAACTGGCGCAAAGGGTGCACCAAAATTCTATAACATCACAATTGCACAGGAAAAAGAAATGATCATGATCGTTGCAGCAGCTTCCCAAAAGGCAGCTATAATGCAGTCTATCCTGAAAAAAGCAGGTCCTGACAGCAAAGCCGGAACGATTGTATTCTCACTTCCTACTACGCAGGTTGCAGGGTTTGCGCTGCTTGACAATCAAGACGAATCCTAAGAATAAAAATGAGCAATCATCCAGACATTTAACATCTGGGTGATTGCTCTCTTTTTTATATAATTCCTAATCCATCAAGCAAAATCTTCAGTCCAATCAAAATAAGAATCATGCCTCCGCAAAATTCTGCTTTTGAGCGGTATTTAGATCCAAATATACTTCCAATCTTAACGCCAATTGCAGAACAGACAAAGGTTACACAGCCAATAAAGCTTACAGCCGGAACTATCTGTACCTTTAAGAATGCAAAGGTCACACCAACAGCAAGTGCATCAATACTAGTGGCAATCGCCAAAAGAAACATCTCCTTTGCATCCATACAGGCATCAACCTTTTCGTCCTCTCCCATCGCTTCCTTAATCATGTTTCCACCGATAATAATAAGCAGTACAAACGCAATCCAGTGCGCATACTTTGTAATCATATCAGCAAAAAAACTACCGAGGAAATATCCTATAAGCGGCATCAGTGCCTGAAAGCCTCCAAACCACGCACCTGCAATAGCCATATGCTTCTTTGTGATTTTTCCTAAAGACAATCCCTTACAGATTGATACGGCAAACGCATCCATAGACAGACCCACCGCCAGAATAAATAACTCTACTAAACTCATTTTGTTTGTACCCCTTTGTTACAGCGCAAACTGACTATTATACAGCTTAGCATAGAATCCATTCTTTGCAAGCAATGATTCATGGTTGCCCTGCTCGATGATATGGCCATCTTTCATAACAAGAATCACATCTGCTTCCTGAATAGTTGAAAGACGATGTGCCACAATAAAGCTTGTTCGTCCCTGCATCATTCGGCTAAATGCTTCCTGAATCTTTATTTCAGTACGTGTATCAATTGAAGATGTTGCCTCATCAAGAATCAGCATCGGAGGCAAGCAAAGCATAACTCGCGTAATACAAAGCAGCTGTTTTTGTCCCTGAGAAAGAGATCCGCCATCCTGTCCTATATCTGTATCATATCCCTTTGGCATTCTCTTAATAAAGCTGTGTGCATGAGCTGCCTTTGCTGCCTGAATCATTTCTTCCTCTGTTGCGTCTGGGCGTCCCATCATCAGATTTTCACGTATTGTACCGCTTTTAAGCCATGTCTCCTGAAGCACCATACCATAATTTTCTCGTAAGCTCTTTCTTGTCACATTGCGAATATTATGACCGTCAACTTCAATTGTACCAGCATTTGTATCATAAAAACGCATAAGAAGATTTATCAATGTAGTCTTTCCGCATCCAGTCGGACCAACAATTGCTACTCTCTGTCCTGGCTTTACAGACAGATTTAAATCCTCAATCAGCTTCTGTTTAGGATCATAAGAGAAGTTTACATGAGACAATTTAACAGCACCGTCAACATTCTGCAAAACATCTGCATTATCTGCATCTGGTACCTCTGTCTCTTCATAAATCAGATCAAGAAGTCTTCCTGCACATGCGAGCGCATTCTGAAGCTCCGTAACAACGCTTGAAATAGAATTAAATGGCTTTGTATACTGGTTTGCATAATTTAAAAAGCTATACAGCTGACCGACATTTATTCCGCCGCCAATAGAGAAAAAGCTTCCGAATACGGCAACAGCTGCATATACAAGAGAGTTTACAAAACGTGTTGCCGGGTTTGTGATAGATGAAAAGAATGTTGCCTTTACAGAGCAGTCACGAAGGCGTTCATTGACCTCATTGAAGCGATCCATTACCTTTTCTTCCTGACCAAATGCCTTAACGACCTTCTGATTATTGATCATCTCATCAATAAGTGTAGTCTGCTCGCCTCTAGTCTCTGACTGCTTCTTGAACAGATGAAACGTCTTCTTAGCAATGAAACCTGCCACGAAAAATGAAATTGGCGTCAGAACAACAACTGCTGCTGTCATTGGAATATTAATTGTAAGCATGAAAATCAGTGTACCTGCAATTGTAATAACACCGCTAAAAAGCTGAGTAAAGCCCATTAACAGACCATCAGAAAACTGATCAGCATCGGCAATAATACGGCTTACTATATCACCATATGGATGACTGTCGATATATTTTAATGGAAGTCTTTCAATCTTTTCAAAGGCCTCCTGACGAATATCACGCACAACTGCATAAGTAATGCGGTTATTGCAGATATTCATAATCCACTGTGCAGCAGCACCGATAATAATAACAGCTGCACCTTTATAAAGAATAGGCTTAATTCCATCAAAATCCACCTGTCCAGGCGATAAAATCAAATTGATGGCGTCTCCTGTCAGAATAGGAAGATAAAGCGTACATGCAACTGTCACCGCAGCTAAAATTAGTGAGAACACTAAAACAGCACGATAATGCTCTATATATTCTAATACCTTTGCAAGTGTTTCCTTCTGTTTGGTACGATCATATTTTTTCTTCGCTGCCATGATTACGCCTCCTTTCCTGACTTTTGGCCGTCAGTCTTTTTATACTGAGAATCATAAATTTCCTTATATACACTGCATGTTTTAAGAAGCTCATCATGCGTGCCAACACCAACGCTCTTTCCATCATCAAGCACTAAAATCTGATCAGCAAATCTGATAGAGGAAGTTCTCTGTGATACAATAAATACAGTTGGTGCATTTTTCATCTCGCGAATTGCCTTTCTAAGAGCTGCATCAGTTGCAAAGTCAAGTGCTGAGGCACTGTCATCAAGAATTAAAATGCGTGGCTTTCTTACTAATGCACGTGCAATAGTAAGACGTTGTCTTTGACCACCAGAAAGGTTCTTTCCGCCCTGCTCAACAAAAGCATCAAGGCCACCTTCCTTTTTCTGCACTACCTCAGCTGCCTGAGCAATTGTAAGTGCTTCCATGATCTCCTCATCTGTTGCATCCTCCTTGCCCCACTTCATATTTTCACGAATGGTTCCAGCAAACAGCACTGCCTTTTGAGGCACGATGGCAATCTGGCTTCTAAGTGATTCCATATCCTGTTCTTTTACAGGCTTTCCAAGTACAAGGACATTTCCTTGTGTCGCATCATAGAAACGAGGAATTAAATTAACAACAGATGTTTTTCCTGAACCAGTTCCACCTATAATACCAATTGTCTGACCTGTCTTTACATGAAGATCAATATCAGTAAGAGATGGTGCTCCTGCACCTGCATACGTTAATGATACATGATTAAAATCAACTGCATTTTCCTGAGTGTTTTTTTCTTCAACGCACTCTTTGCTTCCATTTTCCATAGACGGCTCTACTTCGAGAACCTTCTGAATACGATTTCCACATGCAACTGCCTTTGTGATATTGATGATCAAATCTGCTAATTTAATCAGCTCGACTAAGATCTGAGACATATAGTTGACAAGAGCTACAACTGCACCCTGTGTCAAAATGCCTCCCTCTACTCTCCAAGCACCAGTCCAGACAAGAACAAGAATTGCAGAATTAACGATAACAAATGTTAATGGATTCATCAATGCTGAAATCTTTCCAACAAAAGTCTGCAGTCTGGTAAACTGCTCATTCTCTGCTTTAAAGTGGCTAATTTCTTCTTCTTCCTTATTAAATGCACGAATTACACGCACACCTGTCAGATTTTCTCTTGTAATACCAAGCACGCGGTCAAGCTGTGACTGTACCTTTTTATACAGCGGAATGCTTGAAAGCATAATGCCAAATACAACAACAGACAAAAGCGGAATTGTAATCACAAAAATCATGGCAGCCTTAAAATCAATAGTAAATGCCATAATCATAGAACCAAATACAATGAATGGAGAACGCATGAACAGACGAAGCACCAGATTCGTTCCTGTCTGAACCTGATTGACATCACTTGTCATACGTGTGATCAGCGTTGATGTACCAATAGTATCAAGCTCAGTATAAGAAAGCTTCTGTATATGCTCCATTAATACCTGCTTAATTTTAGCTGCAAAGCCGGCTGCTGCTTTTGCAGAAAACCACTGCGCTGTAGTTGCCATTGCAAGACCGATTACGGCAAGCAGTAAAAGCAGCAGTCCCATGCGAAGACAATATGCGCGGTCTTCTGCTGCAATACCGTAATCGATGATTCCCTTAATAACAAGCGGCACAAACAGCTCAAAGACAGCCTCAAGCATCTTAAAAATTGGTGCCAGACATGCCTCCTTACGGTATGCCTTTAAATAAATCAATAGTTTCTTCATTTATTTTATTCTCCTTTTCGAAAGCGAAGCAGCATATCATTCCACTTCACACCGCCGTGTGTGGAAGCTGATACACCCTGCCATATAAAGCCGGCTTTTTCATAAAGAGGACGCAAATGATCCTTACACGTTAATACAACACCGTCTTGTCCGCGCTTACGGCTCTCCTCAACATAGTGACGTACCATCTGACCTGCAACACCCATTCTGCGGTATCGCGCAATCACATTAACACCAAATACAGTCTGCCATGGACCATTTTCCACAAGCTTTGCAGTATCATGATAAAGCTCATCAGGAAGCTCTGGTTTATCATAGGAAGCACCATCAATAAAGCCAATCAGCTCTCCTTCTTCATTGTATGCACCATAGCAAACGAATGCCGGACTTGAAAAACGCTCCTCAAAATCCTTCTCGGATGCAGCCTCTGCCGGAAGGAAGCACTCACGCTCAACTGCTGCAATTTCGCCAACCTGCTCTTTTGTCATCTTCTTCATAGTAACAGATACATGCTTGCCATGATCACGATAAACAGTGTACTCACGCTGCGCAAGACCTTCATTATAAATCATGCCCGGCACCTCTTTACGGCTCGTCTCCTCTGCCGGATTTCTTGTCTTTCCGGTTGTACGATTTTCAAACGGCGGAAAAACAGTAAGAGGCAATGGATATACATCTGTCTCTTTCTGATAGCGGTAGCCATTTTCCGGAATTGGCAGTGTTGGGCAGCTATAGAAGGAATCTCTTGGTGTTCCCGGCGCTGGTGCCTCAACTGTTGCCAGCTTAACAGAAACATTTTCTGGCAGCGTTACATTTGTAATCGTTGTCATATGATATGGCTGATCTGGTACATATTCCAGATTTGCCGGACGCTTATACATACTTGTTACAAAAGCTACTTCCTGCGTTTCTTTGGCTGTCTGAAGAGAAAGATCTTCAAAGCTTGCATCTGCCACATCATCAAGAACAATTGCATGACGCGTATCTTCTTTTTCAAAACTAATTGACAGACCCTTTACCTCTAAGCCTTTTACATGACGAGCATAAAATCCGTATGCCGGCAAGATGCCAAAAATACTTGGCTCCGGATAAGAAGTCGGAAGCTCTGGCACATTATAAGGATCATCCTTCCAGCTTTTTGTCTTTTCATCCCAATCAACTCTTGGGAGCAAGCCCTCATTTTTCAGGAAAAATGTATTCACAAGCCAAGGAAGGCTCTGAACGGACGGCTTTGTCTGATACTGTGTATACTCCCAATTCGTGTTTAACTGACGCTGCTCTGTCGCATGTTCCATCGTTAATCCGCCGCGGTAAGTCACCTTAATATCTTCTAGCTGTACATTTTCAATGCTGCTGCCATCAAGACCGGCAAGAAGAATCGGGTATCTTGGATCAACACTCTCCGCACTTATACGTGCAATTCTAATATTTTTTACCCTTGCAAGCGGTCTTGAGCATCCATTTGCCCTTGATGCTGCCTCTGGTGCGTCAAGAGCTTTTGTGCGGTCTGCCACGTAACCTTCTCCTGCCACATACACCTTGCCATAAGTTACGCCATCTTCTTTAACTAAATTTGCCTGATTCAGCGTAACTGGATTTTCTTCATCCACAACTGTGAAGAAGGAACGTCCGTCCACACTTACAAGCTTTGTTTTATTGTAGGACGGTGTATAACGCACTGCCGGAATTACTGGATAATGCTCATTATCAGGAATAACAAAGCCCCTGTTGTCCAGACGAATATTAGGAGCCTTAGCCTGAATCTCCTCGCTCATCTGCATACCTGTTACAGGGAATCGGCAGCGATCACCAACGCGGATAAAAATTGGAGAGCTGCTAATATACTTCATATGGCTGTCTTCAAAAATAATATCTGTCAGATCACTTCCGTCTACTGCTTCTAATGCAAAACCTCTTGAATGCTCAAAATCAACACGGCGCACTGTTACCTGATGATAGCCACATGAAGACTCTGTTCCAAGCTTTACACGTCCTGTCGGGCCACAGCGATCCTCTGCCACAAGCTTTTCATTTGTGTAGGTCTTTGCATAGACGCTTCCTGCATCGTAGCCAGATACCTTGCAATCCTCGATAAGCACATTTTCAAGCGGCATAAAAATACCAGCACCATAGGAGCTTTTCATAACAAGGCCATCATCTGTAAGTGAATTGAATACACTATTTCTAACTGTAACATCTTTACAGCAGTCTACATCAAATGCATCTCTATTTGTATCAATCAAAATGCCGTCAACATACATGTTTTCAACACCTTCTGCAATAATGGCAAAATGGCCGCCGATTACGAGTGAGAAATCTGTCAGTACAACATTTTTACAGCGCACAAGTGCAATTGCCTTATTTCCAAACCACTCACCGTTATGACCTCTCTCATTTCTAAAAGCTGGCTCAGACGGATCACCGCCCAAAAGCACATACTCACGGCATTTTTCTTCTTCATTCCAGCTGCTTCCATCAATCAGTCCATCACCAGAAATCATGATATCACACAGATCTGCACCGTAAAAAAGACTGTTTGCAAAATAGCTGTGACCGTGATCCTGCAGACCAGCAAAACGATTGACTTCTGGCTCAAGATAATTACCGCCCTCGCCATCCTGATTTACGTAAGAATGCTTAATATCAGTTCTTGCTGCACGAATCACTGCACCTTCTTCGAAATGAAGATGCACATGACTTTTTAATTCAATAGTATAGGTACGATACTCTCCTTTTGAAATTACAACTGTTGCACCGCCCTGCTTTGATGCTGCCAAAATTGCACTGTTGATCGCCTGAGTATTTTCCACAGCACTTTTTTTAGGCGCTGCTCCAAAATCGGATGCGTAAAGAATTGTTTCATATGAAAGATCGTGTGGTCGAATCGCCGCACCTGTTGCTTCCTTAATCGTTTCCATTTTTCTCCTTTGCTTTGATGCCTTATGGCATGTACTTATTTTATTTTTTCTTTGTCAGTTTTTTCCATGCTGCAAAAAAAGCAAGACTCCCTGTCAGCACAAGAATCATAATAAGCGCTGCACAGTGCATAAAAAATTCATCTGGCAAAATCGTAATAACTGGATCCGTATATGGATCAAACAGCCAATAGTCATTTTGAAACACAAGCTTATGAAATGTAATAAATACCCATTCCCAATTTGCTGCGATCAAAAGACCAAGTGCTGCCGGTATACCAACACTAATAATTCCCGCTGCTGCAAAAAGACTTCCAAAACGTTTTTTCTTTGCTGCTATAATTTCAGCAGCTGACAATGGAATTAAAATCAATGCACCATACTCGAAAATACTAAATACTTTTTTCACTTCCTCAAAGTGAATACGCCCAGATTCTGACATTGGAAAATCAGGGAAATTAAGTATCCCCGTATGCCAGATGTTATTGTAACGAATCAACGCATCAAAGTTTTTTCTGATCACGTCATTACTGTAACCGCTGCTGTCTGAGATATGAAGCAGCTTCATAT
>OIYT01002811.1_pt1 | contig 10107 bp, 8 predicted proteins | sample 1588201 | NCBI WGS metagenome assembly OIYT01 (sample SAMN03283260) | human gut metagenome | biome: human-associated habitat; material: feces | host: Homo sapiens | place: USA | collected 2013
CCTGCCCCGGCAGATCACTGCCGGAGAACATGGAAGCGTGCAGCCCTTTGTCATCAATGTTGATGTAAAGACAGTCAAAAATATTGCGGATGATCTCGCCAAAAGCGAGGGTCACGATGGCCAAATAGTCACCGCGCAGACGCAGCACCGGAATGCCGATCAGCGCGCCCACAATTCCGGCCAAAATGCCGCCGATAAGCATGGCCAGCAGCATCAGAAGCACCGAGCTGCCGATCTTGTCCTGCAGAGCGGTCACGGCGATGACACCGGAGAAAGCGCCCACGCTCATGAAGCCCGCGTGGCCGAGACTCAGCTCGCCCGAAATGCCGACGACGAGGTTCAGCGACAGCGCCATGACGATGTATACGCAGATCGGAACGAGCTGACCGCTCAGAGAGCGCGACAGCGCACCGGCCGAGGCGAGGATCTGCATCACGGCATAGGCCGCGATGACGCAGGCGAGGGTGAGTAGGTTGCGGCGGGTGGTTTTGGACTTTGTCAGTTTCATACCTTGCACCTCACACTTTCTCACGCACGGCCTTGCCGAGCAGACCATTGGGCTTGACGAGCAGAATGATGATCAATACGGCGAACACGATGGCGTTGCTCAGCTCCTGACTGATATACGCGCGGCTGAAGATCTCGATCACACCCAGAAGTACGCCGCCGAGCAGTGCGCCGGGAATGGAGCCGATGCCGCCGAACACGGCAGCGGTAAAGGCTCGAATGCCGGGCAGAGAGCCGGTTGTGGGGGAGAGCGCGGGATACATTGAGCAGTAGAGCACGCCCGCAACGGCGGCGAGCGCAGAACCGATGGCAAAGGTGATGGAGATCGTGCGGTTGACGCTGATGCCCATCAGCTCCGCCGCGCTGCGATCCTCTGCGACCGCGCGCATGGCCTTGCCGGTCTTGGTTTTGTCGGTGAACAGCATCAGGGCGACCATGATGACGATGCACGCTGCGACGGTAACAACCGCTTCGCCCGTGATGGTCAGGCGGCCGTCAAAGAGCTGCAGGGAACCGAAGCTCACGATGGACGGATACACGACCGTGTTCGGCGACCAGATGAGCTGCGCGAGGTTTTGCAGAAAATAGCTTACGCCGATGGCCGTGATGAGCACCGCCAGAGACGAGGCCGAACGCAGCGGCTTATAGGCCAGCCGCTCGATGAGAATACCAAGTCCCGTACAGACCAGGATGGCGATGACCAATGCCAGCAGGGGCGGCGTTCCCAGCGAGGTGATGGAGACGAAGGATACATATGCGCCGATCATGATGACATCGCCATGGGCGAAATTCAGCATTTTTGCAATGCCGTAGACCATGGTATAGCCCAGCGCGATGATGGCATAGACGCTGCCGAGACTTAAACCGTTGATAAAATTGGATAAAAAAGCCATGTTTGCGGCCTCCTGTTTCTGTTTCATTGCAGGAACAAGCCGGGGAAGCGCCCCGCGCCGCAGAAGCGGAGCAGGGCGATGTGTTTGACTTAACCTGCGCTGGTGTAAGCGCCGTTCTTGATGATGACGGCGAAGGGTTCCTTATCGACCTGCCCGTCCTTCCAGACCATGTCTGCACCGGTGATGCCGGAGAAGCTCATGGTGTTGAACTGCTGCATCAAGGCATCGCAGATCTCCTCATGGGAAGCGGAAACGTCCAGACCGGAGGCGGTGAAGGCCTGATAGACCGCATAGACGCAGTCGTAAGCGTCGGCAGCGAACTGATTCGGGGTCTCGCCATAGGCTTCTTCATAAGCCTTGACAAAGGAGGCAGTGGCCTCGTCGGTGGAGTCGGCGGCAAACGGGGTCAGGAGCATGACGCCTTCGGCAAGGCTGGTGTCAAAGCCCTTGAGGCTCAGAATGCCGTCCATGCCGTCCACGCCGAAGAAGGTGGGATGATAGCCCGTGGCGTTGGCCTGGTTCAGAATGAGGGAAGCGGGGGTATAGTAAATCGGGAGGAACACGACATCCGCACCGGCGGTCTTGGCCTCGCCGAGCTGGACGGAATAGTCCTTGGTATCCTCGGTGCAGGTGGTCACGGAGACAACCTCAACGCCAAGCTCCTTGGCTCTGGCTTCAAAGGTCTGGTAAATGCCGGTGGAGTAGGCGCTGGCGTTGTCATAGATCACAGCGACCTTGGCACCGGGAATGTGCTCGGAGATGTAGCGGGCGGAAGCAGAGCCCTGGTTGGGGTCGTTATAGCAAATCTGATAGACGTTGTCCTTGCCCTCGGTGACCTTGACGGCAGAGGCCGACGGCGTCAGCATAAAGATATGATCCTTGTTCGCCTCGGCGGCAACGGCAACGGACGGCGTCGTGGTGGTCGGGCCGACAAGCACCTGCATGCCCCAGTCGAGCAGATTGTTGTAAGCATTGACGGACTTTTCCGCATCGCTTTCGTCGTCCTGACCGTTGACTTCGATCTGGATGCCGCCCTTGGCATTGATTTCCTTGGCGGCCAGCTCGGCGCCGTGCTTGGTGGCGTTGCCGTACTGTGCGGCGTCACCGGTCAGCGGGCCGATGGTGCCGATCTTCAGCGCACCGGAGGTGCCGTCGGTTTTCTTTCCGCAGCCGGCGAAAAGACATGCTACAAGTGCTACTACAAGAACTACACTCAATACTTTTTTCATTTTCATTTTCTCCTTTATCGATGGAAATATATACAAAAACCGGCCGGCGTCTCTGGGACGCGGCCGGTCACGTATACGCCGTTACGACGCTTTTGCCAACGTGCCTTCCAAACGTCCCGTGCATGCCAGAAGCAGGGCCAGCAGCAGTACAATAATCATGCCAATGACACCGCCCAGAATGAAAAGAATGATGGATGCCGCAATGGCACCCATCACTACAAGCAGGACGAAAGAAGCGCAGCAAGAAGCGTCTGCGCAGGACGCAGAGACAGTACGGTTCATATTCTGTTGCTGTGCAGACATACGATACATCTCAGTGTCCTCCGTTCATGATTTATTCATACTATACCGTTTTAATTCGACAAAGTCAAGAGGCAGCACGAACAAAGTCCACAAAATATCATGTGCATAATTATGCAGACTGCACAAACCGGATGGGAGCGGCAATTTTGCCGCTCCCATCCGGTTAACGCTGTATTCATGATTAGCGCTTTGTCGCGAGGAAATACAGTGCCAGCGTGCCGGGGCCGGAGTGTGCGCCGATGACCGGGCCGATGACCTGCATGATGATCTCCTTCGGATGCAGACGCTCGCGCACGAGGGAGGCCAGATACTCCGCATCCTCGACGCAGTCGCCGTGATTGATGAAAATGGTCTGTTCCTCGGGACGGATGGCCGTTTCCTCCATACGCTCGACCATTGCAGCGATTACGCGCTTTCTGCCGCGTGCCTTGCCGACGGCGGTCAGATGCCCTTCGTCGTCCGTGTGCAGCAGCGGCTTGATGCCCAGGGCCGTGCCCAGAATGGCCGTCGCAGCCGAGACGCGTCCGCCGCGCTTAAGGAAGTGCAGATCGTCCACGGTGAACCAGTGTGCCAGATGCAGCTTGGTGTCCTCGGCGTATTTCGCTGCTTCCTCAATGGTCGCACCGGTGTCACGGCGCTTTGCGACCAGATAGGTCAGCATGCCCTGACCGGACGAGGCGCACAGGGTGTCCACGGTAAAGATCTTGCGCTCGGGGTAGCGCTCACGCAGCTCCTCGGCGGCGATGCAGGAGGAATTGTAAGTTGCACTCAGGCCGGAGGAAAAACCGAGGTAGAGAATGTCGCGGCCCTCCTGCAAGTACGGCTCCATTTCTTTTATAAATGTATCGACATTGATCGCGGCGGTCGTGGCCATCGCGCCCGCACGCAGCCGCGCATAGAGATATTTCGCGGTGATCTCGCGCTCGTCGGGATAGTTCAGATATTCCTTGCCCTCGAGCAGCACGCTCAGGGGAAGCACGGTAACGTCCAGCGCCGCAGCGAGATCGGCGGAAAGATCGGCGGCGGAATCGGTCAGAATCAGATAACTGTGCGCCATAGGGGTACCTCCGGAAAAATTATACTTTGATACCATAAAGCATACGGGAGGGGCGTCCAAAAGTCACGCCACGGATCGGGGAAGCTGCTCTCCCGAACGTAGAAAAGGACTCTACCGAGAGTAGAGCCCTTGATTTGCAAGGCTTTATCGGCTATTTCAGCAGGGTGAACAGCATCACAAGACCTGCCAGAACCGGCTGATGCACAAGGTAGATCAGCAGCGAATGCCGCCCACAGAAGCGGAAAAACCGCAGCAGGAAGAAGTCTGCATTGACCTTCGGCAGCAGACTTTCGCGCCTGCGGTAGGCGGTTTTTCCGAGAAATGCGCCCAGCAGGAACCAGCCGAAGTTCGGAAACAGCGGGAAGTAGTCCGCGCTGTAAAAGCCCGTGGGGCGAATGCCGACGGCGCTGAGCAGCAAGCCCCAGAACGAGGGAAACTTCACGTCGACGTGTGCAAGCGAGGCCAGCCACACGCCGGCTGCGACGAAAGCTGCACCCAGCACGGTCAGCGCCCACACGGGCAGCCGCTTGAACAGGGGATAGAGCATCATGCAGAGCCCCAGCAGGTGTAAAATGCCGAAATAAATGGAAAGTCCTCTGAATTTTAGCACAAATTCCATGAACACCGTCACGGCGGAGACCAGCAGTCCTGCCGCAAAAACGATCACGCCGCGCCGGAAGCTCCGCGAGGCCAGCGTTGCGCAAATGCCGGAGATCAGAATGAAGAAAATGTGGCCGTAGGTCTGCAAAAAGTCAAACCAGCCCGGCGTGGTGAATTGCAGCCCCGCGAACGCGCCCAGATCAAACACAACGTGAATGACGATCATACACAGAAGACACAGCCCGCGCAGGGCGTCCAGCTCCCAGATGCGCTTCTTCATGCCTGCCCCTCTTTCGACGATTCCTCCTCTAGCACGCGGTAGGCGACCTTGCCGACCAGCGTCTTGGGAAGCTCCTCACGAAATACGATGTCATAGGGCATGGCGTATTTGGCGATGCGGCTGCGGCAGTAGTCCAGCAGCTCGTTTTTGACCGCGTCCGAGGGCGTTATGCCCGGCTTCAGAACGACATAGGCCTTGACCTTCTGCATTTTATAGGGATCCTTAACGCCGATGACGCAGGAAAGCAGGACCTTTTCGTGCCCGTCGATGATGTTTTCGAGCTGGCTGGGATAAACATTATAGCCCGAGGTAATGATGACGCGCTTGATGCGCTGGCGGAAGTAGACGAAGCCGTCGGCATCCATGCAGCCAAGGTCGCCCGTGTGCAGCCAGGTCTTGCCGTCGGCATGGACGCGCAGCGTCTGCGCCGTCTCCTCGGGATTGTCAAGGTAGCCGAGCATGACCGTCGGGCCGGCAATGCAGATTTCGCCCTCCGCGCCCGGTTCGACCTCATCGGTTGTGCCCGCGGCGACGATCTTATAGTACATGTCCGGGAAGGGAATGCCGATGGAACCGTCGCGGGCGTAATCCTTGGGCGTCAGGCAGCTTGCCGTGACGCATTCGGTTGTGCCGTAGCCCTCGCGAATCTGAATGCGTGCCTTGTGCGCCTTCAAAAAATCGTCCACCTTGTGCTTCAGCTCCACGGAGAGTGTGTCGCCGCCGGAGAACATACCCATGAGGAAGGACATATTCAGCTTATCCAGATGCGTCGTGCGCAGCAGCGCCTCAAAGAGCGTGGGCACGCCGGGGATGAAGTTCGGATGCTTTTTCTTCAGCAGCACGGCATAGCCCTTGATGGTGAAGGTGGGAACAAGAATGCAGCGCGCGCCGCCGACGAGAGCGGTGTGGATGCCGATGCCGAGGCCGAAGCCGTGGAAGATCGGCATGACCGAGAGCATTTTCAGCCCCTCGAGGCTGGAATAGCCGCTGGCCGCAATGGTTTGCAGCGCGAGGGCGTTGAAGTTATAGCTCGAAAGACAGATGCCCTTTGTCGTTCCCGTCGTGCCGCCGGAGTAGAGAATGCAGGCACAGCCGTCGTAGTCCTCGTCCGGGGCGGGCAGGCTGGAATTGACGCAGTGCAGCGCGTCCGACCAGAAAAGATACCCGCCGCGCGGCAGCGTTGGAACTTTTCGACCCTGCGTCAGCGCATAGCCGAGCTTTTTCGGTGTGCTCAGCTCATCGGAGATGCGTGCGATGAGCAGCAGCGGGCGGCGCTTTGCACCGGAGATGGCCTCCCGGACCTTGCCGTAGAGCCGGTCGAGAGTCAGGATCGCCTTGCTGTCCGACTGGTCGAGGTAGAACGTGATTTCCTGCGTGGCAGACAGCGGATGGATCATATTGGAAACCGCACCAATGCGGCTGAGCGCGTAAAAGCAGTCCACAGCCTGCGGCGTGTTGGGCATGCAGATCGTCACGCGGTCGCCCTTACGGATGCCGAGGGCGTAGAGCGCGGCGGCCGCGCGGTCGATGCGGCGAAGGAATGCGGCGTAGCTGACCGTTTTGCCCATAAATTCATAGGCACAGAGCTTGGGCACATGCCGCGCCGTCTGTGCCACAAGCTGGTACATCGTCAGCTTCGGATAGGCGATGGTAGAGGGCATATCGCCGTAAAAATTGCGCCAGGGTGCGTTTGCCGAGAGGGACATGGGCGTACCTCCTGTCTATAAGTTTTTATATTATATCAGAAAGCGCGAAAAAAAGATATAGCCAATCGCGCAATTCGGCTCTTTATTTCTGCGGCGAAATGGAGTAAAATAGAGGCAACAAAGAACTGGGAGCGTACTATGACAGAAAGCTACGAACAGCGGTTTCTGACCGCGAGAAAGAAGTACATAGAACAAAGCTTTTCCCGCATGAATCCCATGCAGCTCGAGGCCGTCTGCACCACGGAGGGGCCGCTGCTGCTGCTGGCGGGCGCGGGAAGCGGCAAGACGACCGTGCTTATCAACCGCATTGCCAATCTCATCCGCTTCGGCTGCGCTGCGCAGTCCGACGAGGTACCGGACTATGTCACCGAGGAGGACGTGGAATTCCTTGAGCGCGAGCTGGAGCATCCGACGGAGGAACACCGCGCGTCTGTTGACGAGATGTGCACGCTGCACCCGGCCGTGCCGTGGTCCATCATCGCCATCACCTTTACCAACAAGGCTGCAAATGAGCTGAAGGATCGTCTGACGGCCATGCTCGGCCCCGAGGCCAATGACGTCTGGGCGATGACCTTCCACTCCGCCTGCTGCCGCATCCTGCGCCGCGAGATCGAGCGGCTCGGCTACGAGCGCAGCTTCACGATCTATGATACCGCCGACTCCGAGCGCGTTTTGAAGGAAATCCTGCGTGACCGCAATCTGGACGAGAAAATTTTCCCGCCGCGTACCGTGCTGGGCATGATCTCACGCGCCAAGGATAAGATGTCCTCGCCGGAGGACTTTGCCAAGGACGCGGGCGACGACTACCGCCTCAAGCGCATTGCGGAGATTTATGCGGAGTATCAGCGGCGGCTGCGTGCGTCCAACGCCGTGGATTTTGACGACATCATCCTTCTAACCGTGCAGCTTTTGCAGGAGTTTGAGGAGGTGCGCGACTATTACCAGCGCAAGTTCCGCTATGTCCTCATCGACGAGTATCAGGATACGAACCATCTGCAGTACCTGCTGGCCTCGCTGCTGGCCGGGCGCTATGAAAATATCTGCGTCGTGGGCGACGACGACCAGAGCATCTACCGCTTCCGCGGTGCGACCATCGCCAACATTCTGGACTTTGAAAAGCAGTACAAGGGCGCGAAGGTCATCCGTCTGGAACAGAATTACCGCTCCACGCAGTGCATTCTGGACGCGGCGAACGCCGTCATTGCGCACAACCGCGGCCGCAAGGGAAAAAAGCTCTGGACGGACAACGGCGCAGGCGACCATATCCTGTTTTATGAGGCGTACAACGAATCGGATGAAGCGAACTTCGTTGCAAATCAGATTCTGACGGAGTCCAAGGGCAAGAATTTCAAGGACTTTGCCATTCTTTACCGCACGAACGCGCAGTCCAACGCGATGGAATATGCGTTCAAGCGTAACGGTATTCCGTACCGTATCATCGGCGGTACGCGCTTCTTTGACCGCGCGGAGGTCAAGGACATGCTGGCCTATCTCTGGGTCATCAGCAACCGCGCGGACGACCTGCGACTCAAGCGCATCATCAATCAGCCGCCGCGCGGCATCGGCGCAAAGACCGTAGAGACCATCGAACGGCTGTGCACGGCCTCGGGCAAGCCGCTTTACAGCGTGGTCAGCGACCCTTATTCCTATCCGGCCATGGAGCGCAGCGCACAGAAGCTGATGAACTTCACCGTACTGATCGAGGAATGCGCGGAGCTGGTTCAGACGCTGCCGCTGCCGGACTTTTATGAAGAGCTGCTCATCCGCACGGGATATGTCAAGATGCTCGAGGAAAAGGACGAGGTCGAGAACCGCACGCGGCTGGAAAACGTGCGGGAGCTGAAATCCTCCATTGTCAACTACGTCGCCAATACCGACGCGCCCACGCTCGCGGGCTTTTTGGAGGAGATCGCGCTCTATACGGACATCGAGCAGTACGATCAGGACGCCGACGCGGTGGTCATGATGACCATGCACTCAGCCAAGGGACTGGAATTCCCGAATGTCTACGTCATCGGCGCGGAGGAGGGGCTGTTCCCCGGCATGCGCTCCATCGGCGACCCGGAGGAGATGGAGGAGGAACGCCGCCTTTGCTATGTCGCCATCACACGTGCGAAGAAGCATCTGACCCTGACCTGCGCCAAGCAGCGCATGCTTTACGGCCGCACGTCCGTGAATCGACCCTCACGCTTTATCAGCGAGATCCCTCCCGAGCTTCTGACGGGCAAGAAGTCCGAGCCGCCCAGACGCTTTGACCAGAAGCAGCAGCCGCAGCCGCGCGCGCCGAGGGCGTGGACGGATTCCTTCCAGACGCGCAAGACGCAGGCGGCGCTGCCGGACTTCCGCAAGGGCGACATGGTCGTGCACGACACCTTCGGGCGCGGCATGATCCTGTCCGTTTTGAAAATGGGCAACGACGCCATGCTGGAGATTGCCTTCGATCAGGTCGGAACAAAGCGCCTGATGGCCTGCGCCGCGGCTTCGAGAATGCACAAGGCAGAATAATCTGCGGCCGCCCTGCATACCCTCTACGGGGTGGTAGGGCATGACGTTGGAGCAGAGAGACCGACTGCGGCTGATTACAGCGGTGGCGCTTGCGGCGCTTGTGGGCTTTACGCTCCTGCTGAGGCAGCGTTTTGCTCCCATGGCGGAGCAGCTTGTAATTACGCAGGTGGATAATCAGGCTTCCGCCGCAATTAACGACTCCATTCAGCAGGAAATCGAAAGCGGCGAGCTGGATTACGACCGCCTGATGATTACGGAAAAGGACGGCTACGGCAATGTCACGGCGTTGCGCGCGAACATTGCGGAGATTAACCGCCTGAAAACCAAAATTCTGAACCGCATCGACGAGCGCCTTATGGATCTTTCTGTGGAGGAGCTGGGCGTTCCGCTGGGCAGCATCCTGCTGCCGGAGCTGTTTTCCGGACGCGGTCCGGAGTTGTCCGTGCGTGTGCTGGCGGTGCGCACGTCGGATGCGGTGTTTCACAATGACTTTCTGGCGGCGGGCATTAACCAGACCCTGCACCGCATTACGATCGACATCAATGTGACGATCACCATTTTGACCTTGGCGGGGACGCAGGACGTTGAGGTAGACTCCGGCGTGATCGCGGCGGAGACGATCATCGTCGGGCAGGTGCCGTCAACCTATATCGGCTTGGAGGAAATGCCATGAATCCACAAAGAGAGATCGAGGAGCTGACGCGCGAGCTGGAGGAGGCCAACCGGCTTTACTATGTGCTCGACGCGCCGACCATGGAGGACTACGAATATGACCGCAAGCTGCGCCGGCTCGAGGAGCTGGAGGCGGCTTATCCGGAGCTTGCCTCGCCGCTTTCGCCCACGAAGCGCGTCGGCGGCGAAGCGCTGAGTAAATTTGAAAAGGTGCGGCACGCCGTGCCGCTGGAGAGCCTGCAGGATGTATTTTCCGAGGACGAGGTGCGCGAATTTGACGCGCATCTGCGCGAGAGCGCACCGGGAGCGGCTTACAGCGTCGAGCCGAAGGTGGACGGCCTGTCCGTCGCGCTGG
>OIYT01002815.1_pt1 | contig 10099 bp, 4 predicted proteins | sample 1588201 | NCBI WGS metagenome assembly OIYT01 (sample SAMN03283260) | human gut metagenome | biome: human-associated habitat; material: feces | host: Homo sapiens | place: USA | collected 2013
GCGGGCTTGCCCGCGCGCTGCACCGCCTGACCTATGAAAAGAATCACAATCCTCTGCCGGAGGGCGACCTGACCGCCGCCTGCCCCGCAGCGACGAACGAGGCCGCGCTGGAGGTCCGCATGGCGCACTGGACGCCCCTGTATCTGCGTGGTTATGTTGCAAGCGAATACACCGGTACGGGCTGGCGGCGTCTTCCGACCTCGGCGCTGTGCGCGGATGCCGAGACGCTTTACACGCTGCAAAGGGACTACTTTTCTCCTGCAGCACAGCTTGCTGCCGCGTGGAGCACGCAAAATGCCGAGGCAGGGAATCAAATCACGGTCACGCCCCTGGGCGCCTGCACGGAGCATCTCTACCTGCCCTACGGCGCGGCCTCTGATCTGCCCGATGCCGCCGATCTTGCGGGCGAGGGCAGCCGCGCGGCCATGCCGCAGCGTTATGCCGCGGCGCTCTATCCCGTGGAGGACAGCTACCTGCTGCAAAAGGCACTCTCGCAGGAGACGGGGAGCGATTATCTGACAGGCGAGGCGGCCTATCGCCAGTGGGTCTATGCGCACGATCTCACCGTCCCGCAGAGCACCTATGAGGCGCTGACGCAGCGTTTCTCTCCCGCGCAAAACTGGACGACCACGCAGGCCAAAACGGAAATTCTGCGGTTTCTTGCAGAAAATCTCACCTACCGCGAGAGCGCGGCCGTCTCGGGCGCGGATGTCGCCGCAGCGGTGCTGACGGGAAGCCGTCAGGGCAGCAGCGTGCACTATGCCACGCTGGCCGTGCTGCTGCTGCGCTGCTGCGGTATCCCGGCACGCTATGTCGAGGGCTACACGGTCACGGCGCAGCAGGCGCAGGCGCTTTCGGACGGCGCGGCGCTGACCCTCACGGAACGCAGCGCACATGCGTGGGCGGAGTATTATCTCGACGGTGTCGGCTGGCTTCCCTTCGACGCGTCGCCGGGCTACACCGACCTGATCGACTATGTCCTGCCCGACGACGGCACGCAGACGGAAAACGGCAGCGTGCAAACTCCGCAGGACGACACGCAGACGGAGCAGACGCGTGAGCCGAATATTTCCGAGGAACCGCAGGAGCAGACGGGCGGCACGGTCAGCTTGCGCAATGTACTGCGCGGTCTGCTGGCGGCTTTGCTGCTCGTGCTGGCCGGACTGGCGCTGCGGACTTATCTGCTGCGGCGAAGGCTTCGCAGGCGCCGCGCAGAGTATTCCTGCAAAGACCACAGATTGGCCTGCGCAAGCATGCTCGCCACCGTTCACGACCTCCTGCGGCTGATGCAGCCGGGGGATTGGGAGTTCTACGGGGCGGCGCATGAGCAGGCACTGACGGCGGCGCTGGATCCTCCGGAGACTGCGCAGAAGCTCGCCGCACTGGAGCGTGAGGTCTGGTACAGCGGCCATGCAATGGAAGCCGCGCAGCGTGCGCAGACGTTGGAGCTGCTCACCGCAGTCGAGGCCCTGTGGAGGAAGCGCACGCCGCGCTGTAAACGCTTTGTTCAGAGATTTATTGCCTGTAAGGCATTTTAATAAATCTGTAATTCAAACAAGGAGGAACCCATTATGCAACATTTTGGAAAACGCCTGTTGGCACTTGTGCTGACCTGCGTCCTTCTGCTGTCACTGCTTCCGACGACGGTTTTTGCCGTGAATAACGGCAAGATCGCGCTGATGGCGGTGACGGCTGACGGCCTGCTGATTGCGCCGGAGTACATCGACTGTCCTACCGGCAGCACCGTGAAGGACGTGCTCAAAGCGAGCGGCCACACCTTCAGCGGCATCGACAGCGGATTTATTTCCGGCGTTGACGGCCGCACCGACAACTTCTCTCTGCACTATGACGGCGACGGTTATGCCCTCGACGCCGCAGCAGAGGACGTGACGGCGATCTGGTTTACCACGAACGCGAACCAGAGCTACGGCGACGGCCTGCGCGACCTCGTTCTCTGCATGGCCGATTACAGGGCCGCGACGAACGGCGTGCAGGACTATGCCGCCGCGAAGGAAGCATACGACGCTGCCGTCGAGGGCTTCTATGCAGCGGATAACGCTACGGGCGTGAAGCTGCACGCCGCGCTGGCTGACGCGATGAAAAGATATACCGATTTCATCGCGGGCGACAAGTTTACGGTGACGCTGGACGTCACCATGGGCGATGCGAAGGTCACGCCCGCCGAGGCGGTCTTTACCAGCGAGTTCGGCACCGTCGTCACGGCGAAGAATGCCGAAACGGTGGCGCTCGTTCCCGCGACCTACACCTTTGATCTGTCCGACGGCGAGTTCCGCCATGTGCGCGGCACACTGAAGGTCGCGGCGGATACCACCCTGACCGCTACATTGCCCGCAGGCAAGTGGATTAAGACCATCGGCATCGGCATTGACAACTTCTGGAAAACCTACGGCGAAATGCCCAAGTCCAACGAAAACGACTACGAGGCTACCTACCTGATCCCGGATCATGCCGATAATTCCCTGTATCCCTACTTTGAGCCGGGAGACGGCGTGAACACTTCCAATATCCGCGTCTATAAGGCGGGCGACCCCAACGGCAATCTGGCGCGCAGTTGGGAGAGCAAGGCAACCTCCCTGACCAACTGCATTGAGGCCAACAGTCTGAAAAACGCGGACGTGGTCTGTGAGGCACGCCTCAAGGGCGACGGCTATGAACAGTACCAGACCTTTACCCTGCATTTCATCCGCACTGCCAGCCTCACGGACCTGAAAGCGGCGGACGCCATCTCCGGATTGCAGATCTCTCCGGCGTACGCCAACACCACCACCACCTACACCGTGGCGACCGCACAGGATCAGGTGAAGATCACGCCCGTTACGCTGTGCAGCGGCGCTGCGATCACCGTAGCCGGAAAGTCCACCCAGAGCGGTACGGCGGTTGCGGTGGATCTGGCCGACTGCGAGAAGGATTCGAGCAATAACTATCTGATCCCCGTGGTGCTGACCGCCAACGGTCAGGACGTCACCTACACGGTGAAGGTGCAGAAGCGCGCCAGCATTCCGATCATTCTGAACCACGAGGAGGGTCTGGACGTCAAGGTTTACAGCCAGACGGGCGACTACATTGCGCCCACCACCTCCACCGGTACGGCGGATACCTACATGCTGACGCTGGGCTGCGGCTATACCTATCTGGCCACCAAGGACGTGTACTACCACGCCGAGCATACCTTCCCGGCGCAGCCCGGCATGAAGCTGACGGTGCCCACGCCCGTCACCGAGGACTGGCTGACGAATCTCAGCTCCCGCGCCGGCAATAATGCGCCGCTGAACGAGATGTCTCCGGCATTTGCGGCGGGCGTTCACGAATATACCTTTACGGTGGAATCCAACACCACCAATTTCCAGTTCCAGCGTGCCCGCGCGGACAGCTCTTATAAGACTACGTTCTACTCGAATTACCACTGCAACAGTGCCTGGCCCGAACGGACGATTGAGAAGTCACTGACGAGCGCTGACACGAGATATACTTCGATTAACAGCTTCCTGGCCGTGGGCGGCTACGGCAACAAGGGACGCCTGAAGGTCGCTCAGGCCAAGACGGTCAACGGCGCGACGCTGTATCAGGACTACTTCATCAATGTCGTGCGTTCCATGACCCTCACAAGCCTGACGGTCAAGGATAAAAACGACGTCAGCGTGACTCTGACGCAGAAGGAAGCCGACAAGAAGGGCTTTAACAAGCTGGTGTATGACTACACCGCCGACGTTGGCCAGCGCACCCCGGAGCTGCGCCTGACGCTGAAGCCGCTGAGCTCCTACCACATCGATGCGGACGTGACCGTGAAGGTCGCCTGCGGTGACTGGAGCCAGACGCTGGAATACGACTCCGAAAACAAGCCCAATGCGGACAGAACCGTCGTTGTTCCGCTGAACACGGCCTCCGGCGCGACGGAAAAAATCACAATTACCGTTTCCCACACGGAGACCGGCAGCATCGCCGGAACCTATACCATCGAGGTCAACAAGCAGCCGCCCGTAGAAACGAGTGTCATCACAGAGCCGAGCGATGCCACGGTGTTTCTCGTGGCCGACGCAAACGAGGCCCGCATCCTGCCGGATAAGCAGGGAATTTATCTGCTGGATACCGGCAGCAGCTACACGCTCATCGTGACGCGCACCGGCTACGTGGGCCAGAAGCTCCCCGTTGTTGCCAGTGAGGAGAACAAGACCATTCGCGTGACGCTGGCCAAAGCGCCCGCAGGCACGCTCAATGACATTCTTCAGGAGGGCGACTGGCCCCTGTTCCGCGCGGATGAAAACAACAACGGCGTGGTGAACCTGCGCACGCCCATCACTGCCGAGGATGCCGTGCTGGCATGGGCAAACAAGCTGGGCGAGGGTTACAGCGGCAGCGCCGTGGGCAGCCCCATCATTGCCGGCGGCTATCTCTACACCTACTCCGGCAAGACCATCATGAAGGTCGATAAGGACACCGGTCTGGTTTTGAAAACGGGCAAGATGGTTGGCGGCTCCGCCTTTGCCATCAACTCTCCCACCTATGCAGACGGCATGATCTTTGTTGGTCTGTCCAACGGCTGCGTGCAGGCGTTCAACGCCGAGACGCTGGATTCCCTCTGGGTCTATAAGGATAAGCTCGGCGGTCAGCCCAACTGCCCGATCGCCTACTGCGACGGCTACATCTACACCGGCTTCTGGGTACAGGAGGAGAAACAGGCCAACTTCGTCTGCATCTCCGTCACGGATGAGGATCCGACGCAGCCTAACGAGGAAAAGCTCGCTACCTGGACCTATACCCACAACGGCTTTTACTGGGCGGGCGCCTACGCCTGCGAGGACTATGTCCTTGTCACGACCGATGACGGCGCTCAGAATTACCATACCGGCTACGGTTCCATCCTGTCGTTCAATCCCAAGACCGGCGCGCTTCTGGACGAGGTTCGCATGTCGAACGTCGGCGATCTGCGCAGCAGCGTCTGCTATGACACAGAGACGGACGCCTATTACTTTACCTCCAAGGGCGGCGACTTCTATCAGATCAGAACCAACGAGGACGGCACCTTTGTCGAAAACTCCCTGAAGCGCCTGCATTTGAAAAACGGCGTGGATGACTATGAGGCAATGAGCACCTCCACACCGGTAGTTTACAAGGGCCGTGCCTATATCGGCGTAGCCGGCAGTGGTCAGTTTAAGGCTTACTCCGGCCACAATATCACCGTGATCGATCTTAAGAGTTTTACCGTCGCCTATTATGTCCCCACGCAGGGCTATCCTCAGACCAGCGGCCTGTTGACCACGGCCTATGAGAACGAGGACGGCTATGTGTACGTCTATTTCTTCGACAACTTCACGCCCGGCAAGCTGCGCGTGCTGCGCGACAAAGCCGGCATGACCGAGGTCGATCACACCTACACCACCATGGAGACATACAGCGAAAACGGCGAGGAGCACACCGTCGAAACGCCTTATGTGCTCTTTACGCCCAGTGGGGCGCAGGCGCAGTACGCCATTTGCAGCCCCATTGCAGACAGCGAGGGCAATATCTACTTCAAGAACGACTCCGCTCAGCTCATGCGTCTGAGCAGCCGGGTCACAAAGCTGGAGATCACGCAGCAGCCCGACCGCACGAGCTACGAGGTCGGCAACTTCTTCGATGCCAAGGGCATGAAGATCACGGCCTACTACGCCAACGGCATGACTAAGGATGTCACGGACTATGTCAAGTACACCACGGAAAAGCTGACCGCAGACGACACCGAGATCACGATCGCCATTGATCTCGACAAGCCGGTCAAGAAAACGCTGGAAAAGTCCGAGGATAAGGAACAAACCGCCAAGTGGCAGCTCTATCAGGATAGGGACGGCAAGGACGGAAAGAAATGGGACATCCCCACCGCGACCGTGACCATCTCGATTACCGACGGCCATTCCTACGGCGAACCGGTCTGGGCATGGAGTGAAGATTTCACCGCGACTGCGACCTTCACCTGCGGCAACGACAATACGCATGTCAAGACGCTTGATGCGGCTGTCACGGACGAGGTGACCACGCCTGCGACCTGCGAAAAGACCGGCGTCCGCACCTACACCGCGAAGGTCACCTTCGAGGGCAAGGACTACACCGAAACCAAGACTGAGGAGCTTGCGGCGCTTGGCCATCAGCCGGAGCTGAGAAACGCCAAGGAAGCGACCTGCACGGAGCCGGGCTACACCGGCGACACCGTCTGCAAGGTTTGTGAAAAGGTTTTGGAGACTGGCAAGCAGACCGACGCGCTCGGTCACGAATTCAAGAACGGCAAGTGCACTCGCTGCGGAAGGACCGCACCCGCTGAACCGACCACAGGCGATTCTGTGAATCTCATCGTGCTGTGGAGCGTGCTGGCAGGCGCAGCCATCGCAGCCGCCGCCCTGATCCTGATTCTGAAAAAGAAACAGCGCAGCGGCGAAGAATAAAATATAAGCAGCCCTCCGGTTAATGCCGGAGGGCTGCTCTTGTCTTGGCTTATAAGCTTTCAAGGAAGCTGCGGAGCTTTTCTGCGAGGATGACGTGCCCTGCGTCGTTGGGATGCAGGCCGTCGGGCACGTAGCGCGCCAGCGTGTCCGGGTCATTCGGGTCGAGCACGCCTTCCGCGTAGAGGTCGAGCACGGGAAGCTGATATTCCTGCGCAATCTGCCGCAGAGCGCCCACATATTCCGCCAGCGGGCGCGCGGGCGTCGTTCTGGAGCCGTCGCCGCGCGGGTCGGACTCGTTGACGCGGTGAAGCGGCGTGACGACGACGACCTTTGCCACCGGATAGCGCCGCAGCAGCGTCTGAAAGAGCACATGGCACGCGCCGCAGAAGGTATCCGGCGTGCGGTCTTGCAGCGTGCCGAAGGGCGCGTCGCCGTGGCCGAAGTCGTTTGTGCCGCCGAAAACGACGACCACATCCGCGTTTTCATCCATTTCCGATGCCCGCAGACAGAAGTCGCGGTCGATTTTCGGGTCGGCAGAGGGCGTTTGCTGCCTTGCGATCCGCGTACCGCCGATACCGTAATTGCGCGATGCGGAAAGCTGACAGGCTTCTTCGAGAAGGTGGGCAAAGGCCTTGTCCGGACCGCTCGTGCCGCAGCCCTCCGTGATGCTGTCGCCCAGAAAATTGATTGCCAGACCGTTTAGTTTCATATGAATCTCCTTAATATACAAATGACATGATAATGACGGGAATTTGCAGCTTTTGTCCAATTTCGGCGACATTGAAGCTGTTGCAGCAGAGATATCTGCCAAGCGGACACCACCAGCCTGATTTTCCCATGTTTATCATAGCACTGAGAATCGGATTTGTCAGCAGGGAAAAAGAAAATTTGTGTTTGAATCAAAACGTAAATTACATGCGGCACGCGGACGAGGAAACGCAACGGGAAACCGCCAGTCCTGTACAGAACAGAACTGGCGGCTTAAGAAATCTCCCAATTACCTTTTGTGTTCCCGGAGTACAGGTTAGGGTTTGCTAATGTAGATTTATTCATCAGGAGACATAATTAGAGGCTCCCACCGGGATGGATGGGAGCCTCTAATTTAGGCTGCGTTATTCTGCAATTGCTAAATCTGTCGTGATTGCACCCGTCGAGCGTTCAATCACAATAGCACCGCCAATGGTGTCAAGAGCGAGTACCTTTGTCAAGTCAGCTTCATTGTCAGTTGTTACTCCGACCTTAATTCTGTTAATAGTTTCATATACACCAGAAGATGTTACAAAAGGAAGTTCCTTGCTTGTCATTGCAGAACTAATTTTACTTTGCAATTCAGTAAGGTATTCAAGAGTATATGTGCCAACTTCAAAAACCGTAGTGCTTTCACTTACACCAAGTTCTTTGCAGATAGCAGTGCGGTTTTCTGCTGTATCAACAGTCAGCACCACAACAAATTTTCCGATGGTGTCTGTGTAAGAGCCACCGAAGAATGCTTTGGTTCCTTCTGCCAAATCGTTGCTATTAACGCTCTCGCTATAACTTCCGTTTTCATTGGCAGGAATATCCTCAACAGTCTGAGTATTGCTGTTAACCTGCTCGTTACCCACTTTTTCCTTGCCTGCTTCCAATTTGTTTTCATTGTAATCTTCAATTCTGATATTAGGAGTGTCATTGGTAACAATCTGATTACCGCTAAATACTCCCGTTACCAACAATGCTACCAGACAGCAGCATACTGCACCAGTCATGCCCTTCTTGAACTTATTCATTGCCATTCTCCTTTTGGCGTTGTACTTATCTCTGCGCTCAAATACGCTTTCGGCCATTTCGTTATAGTCCTTCATATTGAAAGCCCTCCTTGTCAAGTTCTGATTTCAACGATTGCTTTGCTTGATATATGAGATTTTCAATTTGGCGCTTGGTTTTTTTCATTACCACTGCAATTTGTTCATTGGTCAAATCCTCAAAGAATTTCAGATATAGGACTTGGCTGTAATCATACTTGATTTTTGAAAGCACCTTATGCAGCATAATTTTCTGCTCTTCCCTAATGTAGGACTGCTCCAAAGCATCTTCATCACTTCGTATGCTTTCCAGATCCTCAAAGGGAATATTTGCAACTTTTCCAAAATGCTTTACATGATTGATGGCGATATTTCTTCCAATGGTATATAGCCATGTTTTGAAAGAGTACTTTGCTACAAACCGAGGCTTTCTGGTAACAATTCTAAAAAATGTATCCTCTGCTAATTCTTCAGCTGTGTGTATGTTGTTTACATATCGGTTCAGAAAAAGGATGAGTCCATCCTTATAATCTCTGATTATCTCAACAATTCCGCTGTCATCTCCTTCAAGGAAACGGCGGTAGCTACTTGCACCGTTATCCATTGTGTTACTCCTTTCCGAAGTTGTTTCAGATTTCAGCCTTTTCACCTATTATACAACCAAACAACATATTTCTCTTAACTCTTTTCAGAAAAATTTTCTACTCTATAATACCACCTTGACACTACCTCTGCATACAAGGACAGGACTACCATCCATCTCTGAACGATAGCCCTGCTTCCTGTTGGTGTTAATTTTTATTCGTTGTATTCGTAGAATTATAAAGCGTTTTCAGTCGAGAACACAAAGTCGAATTGGGACTAAGAAATTTCGTGTCTGCTAACTATTGACTACTTCAGGTTCCGCTTTGGAACCCTCGGGCGCTTTGTATATGAAACGCGGTATTATACGTTTTCCTCCTTCAGTGTCTCGACGGGGTTGTCCCGGCGGAGCTTGCTGACGGCGTAGAGCATGGACGCGAACACCACGAGGAACACCGATACGACCGCGATGACGATCGCCTGCCACGGCATCCAGAAGCCGCCTGTCGAAAGGTTGCCTGCAGCCTGCGAGATGAGATAGGCCACGCCCGCAGACAGGGGCAGCCCCAGCAGCAGCGCACGCACGCCGTAGAGCAGGCATTCGTAGACCATCATGCGGTAGATGCCGCCCTGCGTCATGCCCACCGAGCGCAGCATCGCAAAATCGCGGCGGCGCAGCACAACGTTGGTCGAAATGGTGTTGAACACGTTCGCAACGCAGATAAGCGAGATCAGCGTGATGAAGCCGTAGGAGAACACGCGGATGACCGTGAGAATATCGCGTGTGCTGCGCTCGTCGGCGTGAACGTCAAAAATGGAATCTTCGCGCACGCCGGGGTCAATGCTGCGCAGAACGGTCTGCATCGTTTCCGGTGCCTGCTCCATGTCGCTTGCGGCAACGTAAATTTGAATCTCCACCGTGTCGCTCCCCAGCGCCCGGAGCGGCAGGAAAATCTGCGGCCAGTAGGGGTCGCCGTAGTCCGACTGTGTTACCTCGCCCACGATGGCGTAGGTCTGCGGCGCGGCCGGACGCGTGATAACATCGGGCATGCCTGCAATGGAGTGCGTGTCCCAGTAAATGTCATACTCTGCCAGACCGTATTCGCCCTGCCAGACGCCCTCGTCGTCCTGATAGAAATTCATCAGCGGGACATAGCCGTTCTGCCGCTCCGTGGAGATCAGAAAAAGCTCGGTCAGCCCTTGACGCAGAATCGGCCCTTCGTAGGTCACGCGCTTGTTTCCGACGTAGGAGATACGCAGCGTGTGATTGCAGAACACCGCGCCGCCCGCGTCCGGGGAGAC
>OIYT01002817.1_pt1 | contig 10087 bp, 10 predicted proteins | sample 1588201 | NCBI WGS metagenome assembly OIYT01 (sample SAMN03283260) | human gut metagenome | biome: human-associated habitat; material: feces | host: Homo sapiens | place: USA | collected 2013
CGGAGCCATGCTGTATGTGGTGGTGGAGGAACTGGTGCCTCAAGCCCATTCCAAGGCCGGGACCTGTGGCTTTGTGGGAGGCTTTTTAATTATGATGATCTTAGACGTGGCGCTGGGATAGTGTGTCAAAACGTAAACTTACATTGTCTCCCGAAAAAAAGTCTGCTATAATCGGCCCAGCACACCAAACCCACGCAAAGGAGAACAAATATGGATACAAAATTCAGCGGCAGCGCAAATTACGTAGCGTCACGCAACCTGATGGAGACCGTTAACATCGCCGTGGCTTTGCAGAAGCCTCTGCTCATCAAGGGTGAGCCGGGCACCGGCAAGACCATGCTGGCCCAGGCCGTTGCGGACGCTCTTAGGAAAAAGCTCATTATCTGGAATGTAAAATCCACCACCAAAGCCCAGGACGGCCTGTATGTCTACGATGTGGTACAGCGGCTCTATGACAGCCAGTTTGGAAACGCCGGCGTAGATGACGTTAAAAAATACATCAAGCTGGGTAAACTGGGCGAAGCCTTCTCCGCCGACGAGCAGGTGGTCCTGCTGATTGACGAGATCGACAAGGCGGATCTGGAATTTCCCAATGACCTGCTCTGGGAGCTGGACCGGATGGAGTTCTACATCCCCGAGACGAAGGAGACCGTACAGGCCAGGCAGCGCCCCATCGTCATCATCACCTCCAACGCAGAGAAGGAACTGCCGGACGCTTTCCTCCGTCGGTGCGTGTTCCACTACATCGAGTTCCCGGAGCAGGAGCAGATGGAAGCCATTCTCCGGGTCCACTTCGGTGATTTGGAGGAAAAGCTGGTGAAGCAGTCCCTCGCCGCCTTCTACTGGCTGCGGGAGCTGCGGGGCATTGAGAAAAAGCCCTCCACCTCTGAGTTGGTGGACTGGATCCGGGCGCTGGTGGCTGGCGGCGTGGACCCGGCCCGCATCGAAAAGGAGATTCCCTTCGCCGGTGTCCTGCTGAAAAAAGATAAGGATCTTCAGACCCTGCGGAAGGTGAAGTAGCCATGTTCGCCGCGTTTTTTTACCTGCTGCGTCAGCGGGGACTGCACGTTTCCCTGAACGAGTGGATGACGCTGCTGGAGGGCATGGAAAAGGGACTGCACCATTCGACGCTCACCGGCTTTTATCACCTGTGCCGGGCCATCGTGGTGAAGAATGAAACGGAATTTGACCGCTTTGACCAGATCTTTCTGGAATTTTTCAAGAACGTGCCCTACACCGGGGAGCTGCCGGAGGACCTGCTGGACTGGTTGAACCACCCCAGCGAGGATCTGAAACGGACCATTGCCGACCTGCGCTCCGCCGGGTTTCCGGATGAAACGCTGGAGGAACTGCTGAAAATGCTGGAGGAACGTCTAAAAGAGCAGACGGAAGAGCACAACGGCGGCAACTACTGGGTTGGGACCCAGGGCCGCACCCCTTGGGGCAACAGTGGTTGGCATCCCAACGGCATCCGGATCGGCGAGCAGTCCATGCACCGCACCGCCATGATGGTGGCGGGAGAACGAAAATTCCGGGACTTCCGGAAAGACAATAAGCTGGACACCCGCCAGTTCCAGATGGCCTTCCGCACGCTGCGTCAGCTGTCCGCGCAGGAGCGGAGCGCCGAAAAGGAGCTGGATGTGGACGCCACGATCCACGATACCTGCGAGAGCGCGGGGCGGCTGGAGATCCGGTACAAGAACCCCCGGAAGAACACGGTGAAGGTCCTGCTGCTGATGGACTCCGGCGGTTCTATGGACTACTATTCCGGCCTGTGCAGCCAGCTGTTTCAGGCGGCCACCAAGTCCAACCACTTTAAAGAGCTGCACACCTACTATTTCCATAACTGCATTTACGGCGACGTTTACAACGGCCCCCGCCTCTGGCAGGACGGCCAAACGCCTACGGAATGGCTTTTGCAGAATTTCGATGCCAGCTACAAGGTCATTCTCGTGGGCGATGCCGCCATGAACCCCTACGAGCTGCGGGAAAAGCAGTACGATTGGCGGAACCAGCGGTACGGCCCTTCCGGTCTGGAATGGCTGGAGCTGTTCAAAAAGCACTTCCCCTATCTCATCTGGCTGAACCCGGAGCCTCTTCCGGCATTTCAGGACTTCTGGACCTTGACCCATCTGCAGTTGGCCAAGATGTTCCCCATGTTCGACCTTTCCGCCGAGGGTTTGGAAGCCGGCATGAAGCGCCTGATGGTGAAGCGGTAGAGGAGACAAGCCCGCAGCATCGCGGGCAAAACAAATGAAAAGAGGTGGATTATGGATTTTCCCAAGCTGCTGGGGCTGCGCCCCGGCGTCACCGCCGTGATCGGCAGCGGCGGTAAAACCAGTTTACTGCGCCGTCTGGCGGAGGAATTACCGGGGACGGTCCTCCTCTGTACCACCACCCATATCCGCCCCTTTGAGGAATACCCCCTGCTGACGGCCCCTACGCCGGCGGACATCCGCAAGGCCCTGACCACCCGGCGGATCCTCTGCCTGGGAACTCCCTGCGAAAATAGCAAGCTGACCGCTCCCTCCCTTTCCGTAGAGACGCTGGCCACGCTGGCGGACTATGTGCTGGTGGAGGCCGACGGTTCCCGGCAGCTGCCTTTGAAGGCCCACGATGCCCACGAGCCGGCGATCCCCGCCGTCAGCCGTCAGGTGATCTGCGTGGTGGGGGCATCCGGTTTCGGGAAACCTATCCGGGAGAGCGTCCACCGGCCAGAGCAGTTCTGCGCCCTGACCGGCGCCGCTGCGTCAGATCCCGTCACGCCGGAACAGGCCGCAAAGGCCATTTTGGCGGAGCGGCTGTGCGATACCATGTTCCTGAATCAGATCGACACGGAGGCCCAACGGCCTCTGGCGGACCGCTCCGCCGCGGCACTGGGCGGCTCCGGTCTCCGGATCGCCGCCGGGAGTCTTCGGGCCGGGAGCGGCTGGCTTTACCCGGATATCTGAAAAATATGACAGGCCCACTGTCCCCACATTCTGCTGTGAAGCCGCATTTTCTTCGCAAAAGTGCAAACATTTCAACAGAATTATTGATTTTCGCAAACGTTTTCTCCTATGAATTGCATAAAAATACCGGCAGGGGGTTCACAGTCAACTGGTTCCATGGTATAATTTGACACGTTCTTAACAATATTTCCGCTGCCTTTACCCGCCGCGGAACGATCCTGAACGGAGAAAATACCATGGAACACCATGAAAAAGCAGGATGCCTGTTTCCTAAGATCGGTATGCGCAACGTCAAGACCGCCCTTGCGGCAGCCCTGTGTGCGCTGGTCTACTACTTTCTGGACCGCAACCCTACCTTCGCCTGCATCGGCGCCATTTTCGGCATGGGCAGCAGCTTTATGCAAAGCCGTCTCCACGGCGGCAACCGCTTCTTCGGCACAATGGTAGGCGGTTTTATCGGTATGGGTCTGTTTGCCATTTACATGGAGCTGTTCCCTGACGGCAGCAACGCCTGGGTCCTGATCCCCCTGACCTTCGTCGGCGTGATCATTTTGATCCTGCTGTGTCAGCACATCTGGGTAGGCGGCGTACAGCCCGGCGGCGTGGTACTGTGCATCCTGCTGTTCAACACCCCCACGGACACTTATATCACCTACGCCATGAACCGTATTCTGGACACCGGCATCGGCGTGCTGGCGGCGATCTTTGTCAACGGGATGCTGCCCGGCGGCTTCACCTTCTCTTTCATGCACAGGCTCTACCAGCGTCTGGGGATCCGGGACGATGTAGAGGATGAATTCATGGCCAAACCCGCCGTCTGAGCGATCGGAGGTCGCTTCTTCCAAACGGATCCATTCGCGCAAATGCAAATATGCAAGAAGTACCGCTCCCCTGCTGAGAAAACGTTCAGCAGGGGAGTTTTCTATCTACGCCCCCAGGGTTTGACCCGTAAATTCCGTGTGAAACCCGAAAAAGAGGAAGTGCACTTCATGGAAGCCCACTTTCACCTGACATAGAATCTCGGTATCAGTCAGATATACGGAGGTTTTGACGAATGAACGGGTATAAAGAGTCACTTCGGCAGTACTTTTCTGTACAGGCGAAAGCACTTCGCAAGAAGCGGAAGCTGACCCAAGAGGAAATGTCCGAGCAGTTACATATCACGGTTCGGGCCTATGGCGATTTAGAGCGCGGCTGCAGTTGTTGTTCTGCAATCGCTCTCTTATTCTTTTTACTGATGCTGGAGCCTGATGAACTGACGGCGTTTCTTGCGCAGATGAAAAAGCAGTTCCGGGAGCAGGATCAGCAAGAGGTCGCATAGGCCCCTTTTTTGCAGCATTTCTGTATCTGAAAATATGGGGGGATTCAGAATATGGATGGTCGCAAACGTGTGCTATTGGCCGACAGCAGCGAGGAATTTCGCTGGTTGATGTGGAGAAGTGCGGCAAATCATAATTTTTTCTCCCTTGCAACCGTTGGCAGTGGCCGCGATGTTTTATTATGTATGCAAAAACAGACTGCCGATCTGCTGCTGATGGACACGGCGCTGCCGGATGTCTGCGGTCTAACCGTGTTGGATGAGTTGCAGCGCCGGGGGACTGCCCCTCAGAGGGTCATCCTTCTCTCCAGCATCGTTTCTGAGCAAGTCACCGATCAGGCTTTTGCTCTGGGCGTCTCACATTTTATTCCAAAGCCATTTCATACCGATCTGCTGTTTGATGCCATGTACGAACTGTTTCCCGGCTGTTCCTGCGGTCATTGGCCGCATAGTCCTCAGTAGGATACAGATAGTCCACGCCCTCAGAAAATAAAAAAACCCCAACGGGCACCGCAAACGCGATGACCCGCCGGGGGATCTCCGGAATCAGTTGTCGCCTCCGTCAAAGGGAGCCGCATGATCCGGACTTTTTACTTTTCAAAGACGGGGATCAATCCACCAGACCGGCGGTGATGATGGCCATGGAGTAGACCTCCAGAGCGTTGCAGCCGCGGGACAGGTCGTTGATGGGAGCGTTCAGGCCCTGCAGGATGGGGCCGTAAGCGTCGAAGTTACCCATGCGCTGGCAGATCTTGTAGCCGATGTTGCCGGCGTTGATGTCGGGGAAGATGAAGGTGTTGGCGTGGCCGGCCACCTGGGAGTCGGGGCACTTGGTGTGGGCGACCCGGGGGGACACGGCGGCGTCGAACTGCAGCTCGCCGTCGATGGGCAGCTCGGGAGCGGCGGCCTTGGCCTTGGCGCAGGCGTTGCGCATCTTGTCCACGTCCTCGCCCTTGCCGGAGCCCAGGGTGGAGTAGCTCAGGAAGGCGATCTTCGGGTCGATGCCGAAGGTCTTGGCGGTGGCGGCGGTCTCCAGGGCGATCTCCACCAGCTCATCCTCGGTGGGCTTGATGTTGATGGCGCAGTCGGCCATGGCCAGGACCTCCCGGTCGCCGGTGGCGGAGGGGCGGACCAGGATGAAGCAGGAGGACACGATCTTGTTGCCCGGCTTGGTCTTGATGATCTGCAGGGCGGGGCGGACGGTGTCGGCGGTGGAGTAGGTGGCGCCGCCCAGCAGGGCGTCGGCATAGCCCATCTTCACCAGCATGGTGCCGAAGTAGTTGGCCTGCTTCAGCGCGGCGCGGCACTGGTCCTCGGTCATCTTGCCCTTGCGCAGTTCCACCATCTTGGCCACCATCTTGTCCATGTCCTCGAAGGTCTCGGGGTCGATGACCTCGGCGCCGCGGATGTTGAAGCCGATCTCCTCGGCGGCGGCCTGGATCTCATCCGCGTTGCCCACCAGAACGGGGGTCAGGAAGGTACCGGACAGCAGGCGGGCGGAGGCCTCCAGGATACGGGGATCGGTGCCCTCGGTGAAGACGATCTTGCGGGGATGTGCTTTCAGTTTTTTGATCAGAAACTCAAACATTTTAATTTCCTCCAAAAAGTAAGTCTGGAATCCAATTCATACCGTCCTCATTATACACGACTGGACGGCGGGGTCAATCAAAAAATCAAAATTTGATGACGAAAATTTACAGTTTAGGCATGAATTCCATTGCCAAATGTGAGAGACTGGCAGAGCTGATTCCAGGCCATGGGACGTGGAAACCGGGCAAAACAGGGGGAAATGAACACTTTTTGAACAAAATAAGGGGTTGACGGAGCCCATAAAAAGAGGTATCATAGAAACGGTAACAAATTGTAACTTTTTCAGGGCTTTGCCCATAACAGGAGATCTATGAGTCAAGAGGTAAAGAACGCGGAGCGGACGGAGGAGCACGGCGGCAGGCGGCGCGGCGCCAAAGCGCCGGAGCCCCGTCCGGCCCGCAAAAACCGGGCGGCCATTGCCGCCTGGGAGGAAAGGGAGACGCAGACGCCGCCCCGGCGCCGCCGGATGACCCGGGAGGCCGCCGAGCGGGACCTGTCTCCCCTGGAAATGTGGTACCGGGGGATGCTCCGGCGGATTCGGCGCACCCGCCGCCGCTGGCGGCAGATCGTCCGGGAGGAGCGCAAGCACAACTTTCCGGAGTCCGAGCGGGTGCCCATCCAGGTGTTGCTGTTTATCTGGAATATGCTGCCCATGCTGGGCAGCCTTCTGCGGGAGCACACCTGGGGCCGCCGCAAGCAGGCCCTCCACGCGGTGGAACGCCTGTGGGCCCGGCTGGGGCGGCACAAGCTGCATCCCGCCGTCTTCATGGGGACATGCTGCGCCCTGGCGGCGGTCATTTTGTTCTGCTCCACCTACACCATGGGCACCACCGTCACCTACGACGGCGAGGTGATCGCGGCGGTATCCTCCCAGTCCGCGGCGGAGGAGGCCCGGGCCAACCTGGAGAAGGTCACGGCCAGGACGCTGGGGGAGAGCTTCACCATCGACGACTCCCTGATCCAGTACTCCTCCGGCCTTTTGAAGCGGCAGGACCTGGTGGACGGGGAGACCTTTGAGGAGACCCTCTCCGAGGAGATCGGCCTGGTGACTTCCGCCTACTGCCTGTATGTGGACGGCGAGCGCATCGGCGCCACGCCCTACGAGGGCGCGCTGGAGGAGCTGCTGGCCCAGATCCAGAGCGCCGCCACCAACGAGGACACCATCTCCTGCGAGTTCGCGGAGAATGTGGAGATCAAACAGGAGTTCGTGCCCAGCGAGGACATCATGAATCTGGGATACCTTGCGGAGACGCTGTACAGCACCAAGACCGCCGAGGTGACCTACGAGGTGAAAAAGGGCGACACCTGGTCCGAGATCGCCGAGGCCCACGGCCTGACCAACAAGGAGCTGCTGGCCCTGAACCCCGGCTATAACATCGACAAGCTGCAGATCGGCGAAGTGCTGACGCTGTCCGCCTCCGTCCCGTATCTGACCATGACGGTGGTGCAGCGGGAGCGGTATGTGGAGGATGTGATGTACGACATCCAGTACACCGACTCCGACAGTATGTACCAGGGCGACACCAAGGTCACCTCCAAGGGCCAGTACGGCGCCGCCGACGTGGTGGCCACCGTCACCTACGTCAACGGCGAGGAGACGGAGCGCACGGTGCTGTCCTCCGTGACCCTGCGGGAGCCTGTGACGGAGCAGCAGCTGCGGGGCACCAAGGTGCGGCCCACCTGGTATCCCACCGGCACCTTCCGCTGGCCCACCACCGGCAGAATCACGTCCCGGTTCGGCAATCGCTCCTCCCCCGGCGGCATCGGCTCCACCAACCACAAGGGCATCGACATCGCCAACAGCTACGGCACGCCGATCTACGCGGCGGACGGCGGCACCGTCGTCTACGCCGGCTGGATGAGCGGCTACGGCTATCTGGTCCAGATCGACCACGGAGGCGGCCGCGTGACCTACTACGGCCACAACAGCAGCCTGACGGTCTCCGTGGGGCAGCACGTCTACAAGGGCCAACAGATCGCCCGGATGGGCTCCACCGGCAACTCCACCGGCAACCACTGCCACTTCGAGGTCCGCGTCAACGGCGTGGCGAAAAACCCGCTGAACTACCTGCCGTAAGGGCTGATGCCACAGATGGAACGGCGCCCCGGATATCCGGGGCGCCGTTTTGCGCCGGCCACTGCCGGAAGCCGCCAAAAGAGAGGTCAGCAGCTGACGGCTGCTGACCTCTTTTATTGCGCCTGAGACGGCGCCCCGCCGTCCACCCGACGGGCGATGTAGGGCTGCACTTCCTCGAAGGGGATGCCCAGCGCCACGGAGAATTCCCCGTACAGCAGGCGCTCCGCCTGCTTCATGTACCGTTCGTCCACCATGCCCAGCCGCCGCTTCTGGGACTCCACCTGCTGGCGCTTGGCGTAGATGGACATCATCAGCTCGATCAGATCCCTGCAGTCATGGCTTCTGACGACATCCTGATAGTGCTGCGCCAGCGCCTGGAGCGTGGGGGCGCGGCAGGCCTCCGCCCGCATAGTGGGAATCAGGTCGATCAGGGCCTCCGCCTCCGCCCCGGAGATGACAGGGCGGATCGGCACCTTTTGGTTTTCCACGGGCGTGTAGATCACGCCGTCCTGCTGCAAGGGCTTGAGCAGGTAATACTGCTTGTTTCGGTCGGCGCCGGTCAGATTTGGCCGGGTGATGGACTCCACTCGGCACACGCCGGTGGTGCCGTATACGACGAGTTCTCCAGGCTGAAACATGGGAGGCCCTCCTGACACAGAAAAGAATGTGCGCGGTCCCAACCGCGGCCGGGACCATACGCCGCACCTATAGTTTATCACATTTTTGCGGAAATATGTAAGTAAAAAATTGAAAAACCCGCTTGATTTCCCAGAAACAGGGGCGGGATGTACGGCTTGCGGGCCTGAAAAAGACGCCCCGCTCCGGCGCGGCGGGCGCCGAAACGGGGCGTTTGACGGTGTTTTTTGGCGGTCCCGCCGGGACTCAGGCGTTCATTTCCGCCGCCAGACGCTGGGCGGTGGGCGTGGCGGCCAGACCGCCCCGGGCGGTCTCCCGCAGGTCCGCGTGCATCTGGCGGCCCACGCCGGCCATGGCGGACACCACCTCGTCAAAGGGGATCAGGCTGCGGACGCCCGCCAGGGCCAGATCGCAGGAGAGCACCGCGTTGGCCGCGCCGATGGCGTTCCGCTTTTCGCAGGGACACTCCACCAGTCCGCCCACGGGATCGCACACCAGACCCAGGATGTTCTTCAGGGCGATGGCCGCCGCGTGAAGGGCGGTCTCGGCGTCGGCGCCGCAGAGCTGGGCCAGCGCCGCGGCGGCCATGGCCGCCGCCGTCCCGGTCTCCGCCTGGCAGCCGCCGGAGGCCCCGGCGATGGAGGCGTTCTCCGCGATGACGCAGCCCACGGCTCCGGCGGCGAAGAGGGCCTCGCACAGGGCGGCGTCGTCCGCGCCCCTCCGCCGGCCGATGACCGTCAGCACCGCGGGCAGGATGCCGGAGGCCCCCGCCGTGGGCGCGGCCACGATCTTGCCCATGGAGGCGTTGACCTCCACCACCGCCATGGAGGCGGCCACCACCTCCGCCAGCTCCGTTCCCATGTTGCACCGGGGGGCGAAAGCGGCCAGCTTCACGGCGTCGCCGCCGGTGAACATTCCGTGGAAGGAGCGGCCGGGGTCCAGGCCCTTTTGGATGGAGACGCGCATGGTCTCCAGATTGTCCCGCATCCGGGCCATGATCTCCGCCCGGGGCCGCTCGCTCTGCTCCATCTCATTGCGGAGCATGACTTCGCCGATGGTGAGACCGTCCCGGCCGCACAGGGCGCACAGCTCCGCGCCGCTGTGAAATTCATAGTTCATAGTGTACACACCTCCGTGATCTCAGGGCTCTCCCGGGGGAGCTGGCGGATCAGCGCCCGGGGGATCTGGCCGTCTGTCTCGATGACCATGCAGGCGTCCTCCCGCTTGGCGTGGCGGAACACCCGCATGAAGGCGATGTTGACCCCGTGCCGCCCCAGCGCGCTGGTGACGGTGCCGACGACGCCCGGCAGGTCCCGGTGGAACACCAGGAGCGTGGGGTACTCACAGCCGAAGGAGACCTCCATGCCGTTGATCTCCCGGACCTCGATGCTGCCGCCCCCGATGGAGGCGCCCACCATCTCCACCCGCTGCCCCTGGCGGCCCTCCGCCGCGATGCGGGCAGCCTCCCGCAGGATGGCGTCGGTGACGGCATTGGCATCCTTGCTGTCGCCGCCG
>OIYT01002826.1_pt1 | contig 10057 bp, 4 predicted proteins | sample 1588201 | NCBI WGS metagenome assembly OIYT01 (sample SAMN03283260) | human gut metagenome | biome: human-associated habitat; material: feces | host: Homo sapiens | place: USA | collected 2013
CCCCACACCCCTGCCAAAGGGAAGTACATTCCCTTTGGAAACCCAGTATCAAATATCTCCATTATCCCGTAAATGGATAATGGAGATATTTGGAGTGAATGCAACAGGGAAAATTCTCACTTGACATGAGTGTAAGAAAACGAATCGCTTAATTAGTTGAAATTCGTTATATACTTTACAAATATTACAATACAGCTCCGCATTTTGCGGAGCTGTATTATTAATATATTTCGTTGTCATTGTAGCCGTCATAATCATTATAATCGTCATCATCGTCATCATCGTTTTTGCTGTTTCGGGACATTTCAGCTTCTTCGGCGAGTATTTCTGCAAGATCTTCATCAATACCGAGTTTGATATAAAGCTTCTTATATGCTTCTATATAGTCAACATCGCCAAAATAATCATCAGCTCTGAACGAATCAGCATTTTTTGAATTCACCATATATGAATCATCAGCAGCTGGCATTTTGGCGGAAAACTCGTCTGAATCTTTCAGAATAAGCGTGCAGTCACCATATTCCACATCGTTCACGTTGACCGTATATGTGACGGACTGCATTCCCTTGCTGCCTTTGAATTTGAGTTCTATCGGATCAACGTCCGGAATATTCAGCACGGCATCGCCTGTAAGCTTAAAGTCGTCAGTACTGCCGATCGACATATCGTCAAAATCCATTGTGATCTCATAATCTTCCGGTTCATCGGCTTCTGTAATATCGCCGACTGCTTCTTCGTCAATATTAAGGACAGCGCTTCCGGAATATTTTTCCTTGCTTGTTTCTTTGGCACTGAGAGTAAAGCTGACAAGTTCCGTATCGTTTTCCGTAACGGAAAATTCAATAGCGATATCATCCTTTTTCTTGCCGATTGCACCGAAGATCTCCACTTCTTCATCGCTCAGCGAAAATCCACGGATAGTTCCCTTGGAGTCGATGTACGTTTTAAGAGAAAGGTCGCTGTCATCGTCGTCATTGCTTCTATTTGCAGAGATCAGTGCTGCCTTGAAAGCACTGTCATACTGCCTTTCGGAAACAAGTCCGAACTTATCAACAATTGTGCGCTGTAAAACTTTATCATTTGAAGCTTCTTTGATGAAATTCTTAATGAGCTTATTTCCGGTTTTGCTGTTCAGATCAACATCAAGAACGGTATATTTTACTGTTATATCACCGATATCAATCTTTTCGCTGCGTTCACGGTCTACATCGGAAAATGATTCATTCCATGCGTTGGTGTAGTTGATGATATTGTTTTTCAGTTCTGTGGGGGATATAAGCATTGTGGGGTCGCTTATTATTTCCTGATAATATTCTTTTATTTTTTCGTAGTTCAGACCTTCCTCTTCCATTGCTTGTTTCATAACGTCGTCCAAGTCGAAACACAGCCATTGTTCTTTCAATTCCGGATAACGCATGAACAGTTTTGGGTTCAGCAGATCAATGGCAGCGTCAAGGGTGAGCAGACTGTCATCGTTCAGATTTGCTGCAAGTGACAGCAGCTGATCGGTTTGTTTGCTGCTGCTTGTCAGGGAAACACTCAGATCTTCAGCATTATTGACGATATCTGAAATCAGATCCTGCGATTCCGGTGAATCAGACGCTTTTTTGCTCAATTCATCATAGAGTATTTCTTTTGCTTCATCAGTGATATTTAATTTGAGTTCAACCGATGAAGCAGATCCTTTTTTATAGTTGTCAAGAGATTTGCTGTAAGAATCGGCAGCTTTTTCAGCAAATCCACGTGAATTTTCCTCATTTACCCATACATAGTATTTTTCCGGATTCATTATACGGAGATTTACCTGATTTCTGACAAAAGACGAGAAGTGATAAGCGGCAGCTCCCCCACCGACAAGCACGGCTGCCGATATACCGCTTATTGCAGCGATTTTTATTCCCTTTTTCTTTTTCTTCACGGGTGTTTCAGGGATTGGATCCTCTTCCGCTGGAAGTACAGGTATTTCGGCTGTTTCCTGAGCCTGCTGCATAACGGGTGTCTGTGATTCGTCCGGAGCATCAATTCCGTTTTCATTATTAGTCATAATAGTTCCCCTTTTCGATTATTTTTTCTTGAGTTTGGCAAGTTTGTAGATGAACAGTTCGATAGAGATAAGTCCTACGACGGCAGCTCCTGCTATTAGAGCTATAAAGCCGATGTTTCCCTTATCGTCCTTGTCCTTTTTATCTTTGCTGTCTTTTTTATCATCGTTATTTCCGGCAGCGGCAGTTGTTTTTCCGGAATCATCCTTATCATTGTTATATTTCTGATCGCTGTCTGACGGAGCTTCCGTAGAGAACTGATCGTCTTTATCGTAAACGGGAGCTCCGGTCTCGCCGACAATGATGCCGCCGTTTTCCTGCGCCGTGAATCCTGCAAGCCATGCAAGTGAAGCGTTCCAGTTGATAGTACACTCGTTTACCGACCATGCCTCGATGTGATCCATATAGCATTTCTGTGGTTTGATATCGCCTTTTTTCCAGCCCATTCCCTTGACCCACGGATCCTGCATACCGGAGTTAGGACCGCCTGAAAGTACGCCGTCAGGAGCACTGGGGAATGTTTCGTCGATCTGATTTGCCCAGTAGCGGTGATGCGGATTTTTTATGGCATTTGCTCCGTATCCTGTCACATAGGAATTATCCATTGCATTTCTGCCGAGAAGATAATCCATGCCGCTGATAACGCCGTTTATGTATTTCTCGTCTCCGGTAAGCATATAGGCGTATGCAATAACGATCGAATTATCTGCAACAACGGAATTTGATCCCCAGATGTATCCCTCGTCGCTGTCGTTGTAGCTTATCTTGCTCTGACCGTATGGCAGACCGTAACCCTGATTGTTCTCCAGTTCAATGTAGGCATCAGCTGTTTTGCAGAGATTCTTTTTCAGGTCGTCCATATCATCGGACGGGATGCTCTTTTCATTAACGGCAAGGCTCATTGTTCCGAGTGATGCGGTGTGTCCCCAGTCAAAGCTGCCCATGCTGCCTTCACTTTCGCCGCCGTTCATCGTTTCGGGAACGGTCAGGAAGAAGTCGGAATCCTTCATATCTTTGTAATATGTATCATCGCCTGTAGTGATATAAAGTTCGCAGGCAGCCCAGTAGAATTCGTCATCTACAAAGTCGTCTCCGTAAGCTCCGCCGCCAATGGAACTGTCAAGGGGAGCAAATACGTCCGGATTCTTTTTGGCTGCTTCGTATGCATCTTCTGCTGCGTCGAGACATTCTTCAGCAAATTCAGGGTCGATATCTTTCCAGAGACGTGCAGCCTGAGCTCCGCAGGCAGCCAGATTAAGGGTGGCAGCCGTTGTGGGCGGTTTTACGATACGTTTCATTTCATCGTCGGCAGGAGCAATTCCCAGACCGGTCCACTTTTCGTCGTGAGCCTTGTGATATGCCATATTCTCATATTTGCCGTCATCAACGATCATTTTGAGCATCCATTCCATTTCCCATCTTGCTTCGTCAAGAAGATCGGGATTGCCGTTGGAATTTTCCGGCATAAGCATACTGCCGTCACCGTAGACATCTTCATAGCCGTTTTTCAGGGCAGTTTCATACTGGTTCTGCATCATCCAGAGGGAAAATCCGCCGTTTACCACATATTTACCGTGATCTCCGGCATCGTACCAGCCTCCGGTGACGTCAATGGTCTTTCCGGTAGTGCCGTCCTCCCAGTCGGACATTATCTCGGCGTTGTCTTTGGGATGACCGGCGGCTCTTGCAAGTTTATCCTTGTCGCCGGATGAAATATATTCGCTGTCAATTTCAATGCCGCTTCTGTTCTGGTAGAAGTAGTTCAGTGAATCGTAAAGCAGGCTGGAATATACGGAAGAATCACCAATCGTTATTTCACGGCTGACTTCGCCGTCCTCCGTTTCAATGGTGTAAGTTCCGGAATCGTCAAAATCGGAAAAATCGAGGATATGAACATTGTCTCCCGAATCCTCATCCTTTCCGAATGGGGTGCTTGTTCCGGAATATACGGATTTTCCCGACTCGTCGATCAGTTCAAAATCCACAGCACTTTTGCTGTCGCTGAGCAGTGTGGCTTGCTTGGAACGGTCTGTAAGATATCCGACCTGGTTTGCCATGATTGGGCAGCGGATTTTTTCGCCGATTATCTCGTAGTCGTTTTCGTCGCCTGTGAGATCGACAAGGGACATATTGTCAAATGTAATTACCGTTCCCTCGGGGAAGCAGTCGCCGGGAGTATACTGTCCGTCACCGCCGAAATGGAAAGCCCATTCGGCGACATCCAGCGATTCTGTAGCGGTAAATGTAAGGCTGACCTTTTTGGTCTCATTTGCATTTATCTGGATAAGATCCCATGTGGAGTTGAAATCCGGGCCGTTATCAGCCATCATGTTGTGCCAGATCTCAACATCGCCGTCAAGATTGCCTATCTTGGTGTAATATTTTCCGCTGTTTGAGGGGGTTATCTCATATTCTACCTGATATTGATGACCGGCAGTTATTTTCAGTCCACGGTGGCGGAACTGACAGTCCCAGCGGTCTTCGCCGCCTCTGGATGCTCCTCCGGGATTGTTAATTGTTATTTTATATACGCCGTCTTCAATTACAAAGTCCATTTTTGACGGTCCTGATTCAACTATATGCCATGGGAGACCTATTCCGTCATCAAAATCTGTCTGTCCCAGCTGCTGACCTGCATTTGCGTCGGTAAGGGGAGTCTGTACAAAAGCCGGAGCTGCTGCCGCACCGGTTATAACAACTGCTGCTGCCAGTGACATGACTTTATTTCTGAGCTTTCTGGATTTTATCATTATATTACCTCCGATTTTATAATACTACTTTAATAGTAATACTTTTTTTATATAAAGTAAAGCAAAAATAAGAAAGTTTACAATTGATTTGTGGAAAACTCTGTTTTTTCTATATTTCAAGTGGATAAAAGGGGCGTTTTTGTAGTAAAATACATATGGCAGAAAAAAATTTCTCATAAGTCTTTTCAAGTCTTGACAAATATGGTATAATATAGTTAATGTACAATTTTTTTATTGGAGATTGATGTATGGAAATTAATTCTTTTATAGCAGCAAAGCGGAAAGCATTGAAAAAATATTTCAGTCGTATGAACGAGATGCAGCAGGAAGCTGTATTTACCATCGAAGGCCCGCTGCTCGTCCTGGCAGGCGCAGGAAGCGGAAAAACAACGGTTATCGTCAACCGTATAGCCAATATGATAAATTTTGGAAACGCTTATATGGATGAGTCTCTTCCGGGAAGCAAAGGAGATATCGCTTTCCTTAACGATTACGCAGACGGAAAAACCGACGATTTTGAAACCTTGCGTGACATAATTGCCGTTTCACCTGTAAAACCCTGGAATATCCTTGCAATAACGTTTACCAATAAGGCAGCCGGAGAACTTCGTGAACGCCTTGCGGATATGCTCGGAGAGGACGGCATGAATATCAACGCTTCTACTTTTCACTCTGCCTGCGTGAGAATTCTAAGAAGCGAAATAGAAGCAATCGGTTATAGCCGTGATTTTACTATTTATGATTCAGACGACAGCCAGCGTCTTATAAAAAATATTATGGCAGATATAGATATCTCCGAAAAGCAGATAGCTCCGAGAGCTGTCCTCAGTGAAATCAGCTTTGCCAAGGACAAAATGATTACTCCGCCGGAAATGCGGGAGGAGGCAGGACAGGATTACAGAAAAAAGGTCGTTGCCCGTATATACGGACTTTATCAGGAACGTCTGAAAGAAGCCAATGCACTTGATTTTGACGATATTCTCTGCCGTACCGTTGATCTGTTTGAGCAGTTCCCGGCGGTGCTTGAAAAATATCAGAAGCGTTACAAATATATAATGGTCGATGAGTATCAGGATACAAACCACGTACAGTTCAGACTTGTTTCCCTGCTTTCTGCCGGTCACGGAAATCTGTGCGTCGTGGGCGATGACGACCAGAGCATATATAAATTCAGGGGAGCAAATATCGAAAATATCCTTGGTTTTGAATCAATGTTCAAGGGAGCAAAGGTGATCCGCCTTGAGCAGAATTACCGCTCTACCCAGACGATTCTGGATGCGGCTAATTCGGTTATTTCTAATAACTTCGGACGCAAGGAAAAATCTCTGTGGACAAGAGGCGAAAAGGGAGAAAAGATTTTCTGGTACAAGGCTGTGGATGAATCCGACGAGGCACAGTTTGTCGCCGATACGATACAGGAACATTACCGCAGCAGCGGAAACTACAGTTCATGTGCTGTCCTTTACCGCATGAACGCTCAGTCCAATTCCGTTGAACGGACTTTTGTTAAGTGCGGCATTCCTTACAAGGTATACGGCGGCATGAGATTCTACGACCGCAAGGAAATCAAGGATGTGACTTCATACCTGGCGTTTATCAACAATCCAAGCGATATGCTCCGGTTCAGCCGTATCATAAACGAACCAAAGAGGGGAATAGGCGAATCAACCCTTACGCTCATCGAGGAGATAAGCCGTGATCTCAGGATAACGCCTTTTGAAGTCCTGAAAACTGCCGGAGAGTACGCTCCTTTGGCAAAAAAGGCTAACATACTGAAAAATGCTTACAATATGTTTGAGTATCTTACGAAAAAGTCCGAAGAGCTTCCCCTTGATGAATTTCTGGATGTGCTTCTTGAAAAGACCGGATATATGGACTATCTCAAAACATTTGACAATGCCGATACGAAGATAGAAAATGTTCAGGAGCTCCGCTCTTCAATGGTAAAATATATGCAGGAATCAGACGAACCATCACTTAACGGCTTTCTTGAAGAAGTCGCACTGTTCAGCGAGGCGGACAGAGATGATTCTTCGGATGACAGGGTTACTCTCATGACTGTTCACTCCGCAAAAGGTCTTGAATATGAGAATGTTTTTGTGGTGGGAATGGACGATGGAATTTTCCCCAGTTCCAGATCTTTCGACAGTCAGGAGGATATGGAAGAGGAACGGCGTCTTGCCTATGTTGCTATTACAAGAGCAAAGAAACGGCTTTATCTGACAAATGCCAGAAAACGTATGCTGTTTGGTCAGACGCAGACAAACGTTACTTCACGTTTTTTGAGAGAGATCGGCGGTGAGCTGCTTGAAAAACATGATAATGCGGCAGCTATGAAAAGCAGTCTTTCCGGAAGTGATACCTCTGTCGGTGAGGTGCAGTCAACTTCGCTCCAGCAGCAGCTTGCACGCAATAAGAATCTTTCAAATGCAGGGGCAAAAGCAAATGTTACATATGCGGCAGGAGAACGTGTTCAGCATAATATTTTTGGTGAGGGAACTATTATTTCTGCAAAGCCTATGGCTAACGATACATTGCTGGAGATCGCTTTTGAAAAGGTCGGAACAAAGAAGATAATGGCAAATTATGCCAAGATTAAAAAAATATGACCAGGGAGTGCTTTTATGAGAAAGACTAAAATTGTATGTACTATAGGACCTGCTACCGATAACGAAAACATAATGCGTGAACTTATGCTTGCCGGCATGAATGTTGCCAGATTCAACTTTTCACACGGCGATTATGAGACCCACGAAAAAAGATTCAGAGTTATAGAAAAACTCAGATCGGAACTGGATCTGCCTGTAGCAACTCTCCTTGATACAAAGGGACCGGAAATAAGACTTGGAAAATTCGTTGACAATAAACCTGTCGAAATATTTGACGGGGATATATATACGCTTACTACCGAGGATGTTCCTTGTACCAACGAGGTCGGCAGCGTAAGCTTCAAAAAGCTGCCAAGAGATGTAAGCATCGGTACAAAAATCCTTATCAACGACGGAGTTATCGAGCTTGTTGCTGAAAAAGTGAGCAGTACTGATATAGTATGCCGTGTCGTTCATGGCGGAATTCTTTCCAATAATAAGGGGATAAACGTTCCGGGAGTGCAGCTTTCAATGCCATATCTCAGCGAAAGGGATATGGATGATCTTGAATTTGGTTCAAAAATCGGATTTGATTTTATTGCAGCCAGTTTTGTACGCACGGCAGCCGATATCAACTATCTAAGGAAATTTACCCAGAGTCTTGGCTGGTTCAATGTGCGGATCATTGCAAAGATCGAGAACATTGACGGTGTTGAGAACATTGATGAGATACTCGAAGCTGCCGATGGTATAATGGTCGCACGAGGCGATATGGGCGTTGAGATTCCATTTGAGCAAATACCTGCAATTCAGAAGCAGATAATAAAAAAAGGCTATAATTCTGGAAAACAAGTTATTACGGCAACGCAGATGCTGGAATCAATGATAACGAATCCACGTCCTACCAGAGCAGAGATAACCGATGTTGCTAATGCAATATACGACGGAACAAGCGCTATAATGCTTTCCGGCGAAACAGCAGCCGGAGCTTATCCTGTGGAAACGGTAAAGACTATGGCTCTTATTGCGGAAACCACCGAAAAGAATATCGACTACAGGGGAAGATTTGCAATAAGACGTTCAGAACCGAACGGCAATATCGCCGAAGCTATTGCGCACGCCACTGTAACAACAGCTCATGATCTTAATGCAAAGGCTATAATCACGGTATCTCTGGGCGGACAGACGGCACGTCTGATTTCAAAATATCGTCCTGCCTGTTCGATAATCAGCTGTACGATGAGTGAAGTAGTATGCCGTCAGATGAATATGAGCTGGGGAGTTATTCCGTATATCATTGACGAAAAGAACAGCACCGATGATCTGTTTGCCGCTGCTGTTGAGGCTGCTGAGTCTCATCGGCTTGTTGAGGACGGCGATCTTGTAGCTATTACTGCCGGAGTTCCTCTTGGTGTTTCGGGAACTACGAACCTCATGAAAGTTGAACGCATAGGAAAATAACGTTATAATAAAAACGACACCTGACAGGTGCCGTTTTTTTGTTATGCTGTTATAGTCCGATTATAAGACGTTTTATAAGAACAAGGTCAAAGACATTTATTACACCGTCTTTGCAGATATCAGCGGCTTCAGTTTGTTCAGGCGTAAGTTTCGCTGTTCTGATGATGTATCTCTGTAACAGTACGGCATCAGCAATGCTGACTTTGCCGTCGGAATTTACGTCTCCCGGAACATTACCTGTGGTAGTAGTCGTAGTAGTAGTAGTAGTAGTAGTAGTAGTTGTTGTTGTTGTTGTTGTCGTTCTTGATGTTGTGGTTGTAGTAGTGGTGGTAGTAGTAGTAGTAGTAGTAGTAGTAGTAGTAGTTGTTGTTGTTGTTGTTGTCGTTGTTGTCGTTGTTGTCGTTGTTGTCGTTGTGGGTTTTGATGTTGTGGTCGTAGTAGTGGCGGTAGTCGTTGTTGTTGTAGGTCTTGATGTTGTGGTTGTAGTCGTCGTTGTTGTAGGTCTTGTAGTAGTTGTTGTTGTTGTCTGCGGCACTTCACTTTTTGCAGTATACACTTTGATGGAGTCGAGTTTGTAATTATTGCTTGACAGCCACCAGAAGCCTATTTTAAGCGTACCGTATTTATAATTAATTACTTGGGAGGTCGCAGAGTCGATATTCCATACAGCAACAGCGGTGTTTTTGTCATGATATTCGTTGAAATTATCACTTTGATACCAGTCGCTTTCATTTATGGTAGATCCGAAAGCACCGTTCCATGTTCCTATTGTGCTGTCAGAAGAGATCGTCGCTTCAACTTTATAGGCTGTTTCTCCGTCGGGAATATTAAATTCAGACCAAAGCCAGCCGGGGAAATTCTCGCTCATGCTGCCGCTTGAAAGGTCGGGATGTATTTCGTATTCGCCTGCGTTTACTGTTCTGACTGTAGTTGTTGTGGTTACAGTTGGTTTTGAAGTTGTAGTAGTTGTTGTTTTATTTCCGCCTGAAACAGTTGTAGTTGTTACGGGAGGCTGATATGAACCGTCCCCGTATATTTTAGTTACACCCTCGATCGAGGAAACAGGAGCACCTGTTTTATAAACCGTATAAAGACCGGCAGCCGCTCCTACAAGAGCAGCATTGTAATCACAGGCAACCTCGTTGCATTTATAGTCTGCTCTGCTGTCCTGATAAGTTCCGCCTGCATCTGTAGGGCCGCCTACGAGAGCTCCCAC
>OIYT01002834.1_pt1 | contig 10036 bp, 10 predicted proteins | sample 1588201 | NCBI WGS metagenome assembly OIYT01 (sample SAMN03283260) | human gut metagenome | biome: human-associated habitat; material: feces | host: Homo sapiens | place: USA | collected 2013
GGTTTTATTTCACCTGTAAAATAGAAATTAATTTTATCTTTTTCAAATGAACGAAGTGCCTCTAATAAATATCTTGTGCTAAAAGCTATTTGAAAATTTACATCATTTATTTCATTTAAAAGATAAATTTCTTCAACAACTTTTCCAATTTCAGAAGAATTAGAGGAGATTTCAACTTTTTTAGAGTTGCAAAAATTAAATTTTACAATACTTAAATTATCTAAACTAGTAAATAAAGAAGCTCTATCAACTGCATTTATTAATTCGTTTTTATTAAATTCAGCAACAAATAAATAATCTTTAGGAAATAAACTAGAAGTATCTGGATAATTTCCCTCAATTAATCTTGTCATAAAAAATATATTTTTGTATTCAAATAAAGCTTTGCTATTTTCTAAATACATTTTTACATAAGTTGAATCATCATCTAAAATTTTACAAAATTCCTCCAAAGATTTACTTGGAATATTAGCGCGAATTTCAGCTTCTTCTGCAAGTTTTGATTGTTTCTTAGCAAGTCTAAAACTATCAGTTGAAACGATTTCTAAAGTACCATTTTTAGCCTTAAAATTTAAACTAGTTAATACTATTCTAGATTCAGAAGTAGCACATGCAAATGAAGTTTGTCTAATTATTTTTTTTAATTCTTTGCTATCAAATAAAATCGCATTGCTATTAGTTGTAAAATTAGTTGGTGGATACGTAGTTTTATCGTATGCAATTAAAGTAAAGTCTGATCTATCAGAAATTATTTTAATAGAATTTTTTTCAAACAAAGTAAATTCAACATCTTTTCCTTCAACTTTTTTCACAATATCAACAAAATATTTACCAGGAACAACGCATTCCCCTTCTTCATATAATCTTATTTTTTCACTTTTTTCTAAAATTACTTTAATTGCAATTTCTTTATTTGTAGTAATGAAAGTAATTTGATCATTTTTAATTATTATTTGAATTCCTGTTAAGATAGGCATAGGTGTTTTTTGAGAAAGTCCTTTAGATACATTTAATAGTGTGGATAACAAGATTTCTCTTTCAATTATAAATTTCATATTTTTATTTAACTACATTGACATTATAGCCTCCAAAAGCCAACCGATATCGGCGTATAATTTCAACCGATTTCTGCTAGAATTTTTGTAGTGTTAAGGAGGTTTTTAAAATGTTATTTAAAGAAGCAATTACTTTAAGAATACTTGAATTATGTAACAAATATAATTACACTCCAAATAAACTTGCTGAATTATCTGCTATTGCGCCATCAACATTAAGAGCATTACTGGCAAACAATGTAGATAATCCAAGTTCTACAATTATCTTTAAAATATGTAAAACTTTAAAAATAGAACTTAAAGATTTTTATGACTCTCCATTATTTGATATGGAGAAATTGGAGTATTAAAATAAGAGGCTTGTAATAGCCTCTTTTATCGTTTTATCAGATATATTATTTTTCCTTAATTATATTTTTACTGCAAATATAAGTTACTAAGAAGTATCCTCCATAAATTGCAACAATAAATATTGCAACACCAATTATTGATGATACTAAATTAGCGGCTCCAAAGGCACTTAACAAAAAATTACAAAATTTAATTCCAAATACAGAATGTATAATTGCAACTAATAACGGAAACATAAAAAATATACCAATTTGTCTAAACAATGCTTTATTAATCATTTTTTCATCTACGCCTATTTTTCTTAGCATATTAAACTTTTCTACATTATCACTTGATTCCGATAATTCTTTAAGTGCTAGAATTGCAGCACAAGAAATTAAGAATATAATACCTAAGTATAATCCTATAAAGGTAACCATTGCACCTAGTCCAATACTATTTTCTTTAATTGTCATTTTAGAATCAAAATCAATAACAGTATTATTAGAATTTTCTTTGCAAATTTCACTTAACTCTTTTTCCGAAAGATTTTTCTCATTTATATCTGTAACATTATAATTAGCAGTTAAATATTCATATTTTTTCATTGAATCATTTACTGCATTATCAGGAACAACAAAAACTCCCATATTTGAATATGTTGAATTCATTGCAATAAAACCTTCTACACAACTATCATATTTTGGTTTTAATTCCTTTTCATTTATATTAAGTATTGTATCTACCTTAAGTCCCTCATTCCTGAATTCTACATATTCTGAATAATTAGCAACAATAAAATATTCATCATCATTTAATGTATATTCTTTTAGTCCAAACAATTTTGCAATTTTGTTGTAATCACTTATCTTTACAATACTTTCCTTCTTATTGTATGGCATTAAAGGATATTTATCCTTTGCAATATCATAGTAAGATCCAATACTGGTTTTTAAGTCAATATTATCAAAGTTATAAACATCAAGTTTTACTATATCTTTAAGTTTGTTATCTACATCATAGCCTAATTTTTCAAGTGTATCATATATTGAAATTTTTGAATCTTCTATTTGTTTTTCAGAATAATGCTCATAATCAGTTACATTTATAAACTTACCAATTTGAACATCTGCTGGAGCCAATTTTTTCAAATTATTTGTCATAGATATTTTCATAGACATTGCACTCGATAGCACGCAAATCGTTATAAATAACATCAAACATATTATTGTCATCGAAAAAGTCATAGTATTTATTTTACTTGAAAACTGTCTAAGGGTGAAACTATTTAACCCTTTATAATAAGTGTTCTTCATACTTATAAATATTTTTAAAAGCAATCCCGATAAAGACCAAAACACAAAGAAAGTTGAAACAGCACCTATTCCTATAGGAACAAAAATACTATTTGCATTAGCCATTTTCTCAATACCACCAGTAACCTGATAATAAGCAAATCCTAATGCTATACAAGAAATAATAAACACTATTGTACAAAACAATGGATTTTTTAATTTTATTTTTTCAGATTTTTTGTTAGAATGCATTAAATCTATCAATTTACATTTACTAATATTTATAGTATTAAATATCATAACTACAAAATACATAATACTAAAATAAATCAAAGTTTTAATACAAGCATTTGTTGAAAATACGAATTGAAATCTAGTTAAATCTGCTTCAAACATATTAGCAACCAAAATACTCATCAATTGTGATAATAAAAAACCTATTCCTAAACCAACTACCAATGAAACTATACCTATTATTAATGTTTCAATAAATAATATTAAGGATATTTTCTTTTTGCTCATTCCAAGCGTTAAATAAACTCCAAATTCTTTATTTCTTCTTTTTATTAAGAATCTACTTGCATAAACAATTAAAAACGCTAATATTATAGATACAAACACGCTAACACCAGAAAGAACATTGGTCATAAGTTTTATTATTTCTGCTGTTGTTGATGATACCTTCATCATAACTGACTGATCATCTATTGCATTGAACACATAAAAAATCGCAACACCTAGTATCAGAGTAAAGAAATAGATGGCATAATCCTTTATACTCTTACTAATATTTTTTAATGATAACTTAAAGAGCATCGTTTAAGTCACCACCAAGTAATGTTACAACATCTATTATTTTATCAAAAAATTCTTTTCTAGAATTTGTTCCTTTAATTATTTCATTAAAAATTTTGCCATCTTTGATAAATATGACTCTTGAAGAATAACTTGCAGTAAACGCATCATGTGTCACCATAAGAATTGTTGCTTGTAATTCTTTATTCAAATAATCAAATTTTTCTAAAAGCATTTTAGCTGACTTTGAATCCAATGCACCTGTTGGTTCATCTGCAAGAATTAACTTTGGATTAGTAATTATTGCTCTTGCACTAGCGACTCTTTGCTTTTGACCTCCACTCATTTGATATGGATATTTATTAAGTACATTAACAATATCCAGTTCTTTTGCAACTTTTTTAATTCTTGTATCAATTTCTCTTGAATTCACATTTTGAATAGAAAGTGCCAAAGCAATATTTTCATAAGCAGTTAAAGTATCAAGTAAATTAAAATCTTGAAATATAAAACCTAACTCTTCCCTTCTAAACTTATTTAGACTATTTCCTCTTAATTTTGTGATATCATTACCTGCTACATAAATATGTCCAGATGTAACTTTATCAATTGTAGATATACAATTTAAAAGAGTAGTCTTTCCAGAGCCACTTGCTCCCATTATTGCAACAAATTCTCCCTTTTCAACATCAAATGATAGGTTATCAATTGCTTTTGTAAGACTAGATTTATTGCCATAATATTTTTCAATTTTATCAATTTTTAAGATATTTTCCATAATCTTTCTCCTTTCTGATTACATTGTAATATAAAAGATAGGATTAGTCGTTATTCTAATATTACAGAATATTACAATTTTGTAATATTTATTTTTAGTATCCAAATCTGCATAAACTTTAATCAACTTTATAAAAATCATTTTTATAAAAGATAATTGTAATTTTTGTATATTTATGTATTTCAGATTCAATAATTATCTTATGTCCTAATTTATCGCATAATTTCTTGACAATATAAAGTCCCATACCTGTTGATTTTGCCATTATTCTACCGTTTTCACCAGTGAAAGATTTATCAAATACTCTTTTTATATCATTTTTAGGTATTCCTATTCCATTATCCCAAATAGTTAGATATACTTTATCTTTTTCATCTTTTACACTGATTTTTATTATTGGATCGTTATTATTTTTTTTATATTTAATACTATTGTTTATAATCTGATTTAATACGAACTCTAACCATTTTGAATCCGTTAAAACTTTTTCATTATGAATATCAACTTCAAGATTAACTTTGTTTTCTAATAAGTCATCTTTATTTTTTAAAGCAACATCTTTGATAATCTTCTGCAATTCAATTTCTTTGATAAGATAATCTTTCTCGGCATTTTCGCTTCGAACGAAATATAAAATTTGATCTATATAGTTATCTAACTTTCTAATTTGTTCTATATATCTCTTATCAAACATATTTTTGTTGTTATGAATTAATAAAGTTAAACTTGCTACTGGAATCTTTACTTCATGAATCCACATTTCTACATATTCCTTGAAATCGGTAATACTTAAATTATATTCTTTTACATTTTCAATCATTGACTTGTTTATATCATAAAGAATTTGATAAAAAATTTCGCCATCATAAAAGTTTGGCTTCTTTAACATTTCTAAAATTAAATATTTTTTATCTAACTTATCAAGCGTATTTAATATTTTTTTGTAAAATTTGTATTTCCTGAAATAATCAAAAATAATATTAAATGTTGCAACTAAAAAAAATAATATTGTCAATGCTATTTTCAAATCATTTTCCACTTTAAATGCGTTTAACATAAGAATAGCAATTATGAATCCAACAATTGACACAGTTATCTGTACTGTTTTATCTAATAAATATTTTTTAAAACTCATAATAATTTATACCCTTGTCCTTTTCTTGTTTCAATTCTATTTTCAAGTCCAAAATTTTGTAATTTATTTCTCAATCTACTAATATTTACTGTTAGAGCGTTGTCATTTATAAATTCATTATTATTCCATAAATCTGTCATTAAATCATCACGAGTTACTATTCTACCACGATTACTTAAAAGATATGTAAAGATAATCATTTCATTTTTAGTTAGTTCTAATACCTTTTCACCTTGTTTCAATATTCCTTTTTGTGGATTAACACTAATATTATCATAAAATAAGTCGTCCATATTATTATCCATTCGTTTAAATATATTTTGTATTCTCAATAATAAGATTGTTGGATTATATGGCTTAGTAATATAATCGTCTGCACCATAAGATATAGATAAAACTTCATCTACTTCTCCTACTCTGCTCGTAACCATAATAATAGGAACATTAGATTCTTTTCTAATTTCTTTTAATAAAATTTCACCATTTTTATTAGGTAAATTAATATCCATTAAAATTAAATCAAATTTCATATTTTTTATATTTTCTTTAACATTATCAAACTTTTCTATAATTAATACTTCATACCCTGAATTTTCTAACAAAGATTTTAACTCATTTCTGATGATTTTTTCATCTTCTATAATTAATATTTTTTTCATAGTTTGTCTCCTTTCATAATTTGCTTTTTTAATCATTCATATTATATCACTTTAATTTTATAAATTATAATAATCTTCATTTGTTCCTAAAACTTTATTAATTTCATCATAGAATTCTTCACCATAATCCACATCATCTTTGAAATCGCTTTCTTTAATAAAATTACTTATATGCATTAATCCAATGATAAGGTTGTAATTCTTTTAATGCAACAAATTTTAAATCATTTTCTTTGTTAGTCACTCCTACTAGCACATTACCTGTCCAATAGTTAAGCCTTTCTTGGCAAATACCACACGGAGTTAGTACTTTAAAGTCACTATTTTCATCGTCTCTTACTACGCATAAACAATGAGTAACCTTTTTGTTATATTTATGTGCTTCACATATTGCGCCTGTCTCTATGCATAAAGTTGCAGACTCATTTTCCACCTCTATTGCAACGCTAGTATAATAATCATCTTCTTCTGTTCTTATAACTGCTGCTCCGCCCCATCCTTTTGGATATCTTTTTTTAATTAAATCTACTGCAAGTAAATACATTTTATTTTCTATCATAACACTCTCCTAACCTAACTAAATAATATTGCTACATTTCCATACATTAATATTCTAAGTATACCAATTATTAATAAATGTAATGGATAATATACATAGAAAAACCATTTTATCGTTTTATTTTTACCTCTTGTGCCATCATAAAGTTTTAATACTCCATATGACAGTGCTGAGAATAATATCACTATACCATATAATTTATTTACAAATATAATTGAAATAATTGAATAAATTAATAACCAAAACATCATTACCATTATTTGCTTTTTTAACTCACCCCTATATTTATACATATATAGTATTGCCATGACACCAATCGAACTAAAATCAGCCGGGAAAGTAATTAAACAAATCAATAATACAAGCATAGTCTTTTCCCAGTCTTTAAACTTATTATTACCATACACTACATAAAGAGCGACTACTGCCCAAGCAAGTGTCCACATAATACTTGTTTGATTAAAAATGCCTTCTTTAAATGGAATAAAATTAATACCAAAAGCAAAACAATATGCAAAATGAGAAACTATAGAAAATATAAATAATCTCTTAATATACTTTTTTATATCATGGGTATAATAAAATCCTTCACATATAAAGAAAAACATTATGGGCGCAGTTAATCTACCTATGATATGCATAATAATACATACAATATTATTTTGCATACCAGGGTATAATAAATCAGCTATATGATCTATACTCATTGCGATTATAGCAATTAATTTTAAATTATTTGAGTTAAGTTTTTTCATACTATTCACCAATAATATTTTATCATAGAAAAAATAGGTTTCATAGAACCTATTTAATTTTAATTATTGTTTTTATTATTATTGTTCAATAACAGGATTAAACATATTCAAAAATAATCACTTACAATATTCATTTATTTGCTCTGTTATGTATCTATGGTTATAATTTACATTTTGATATATATCATGTTCTTCTGGTAATTCATTTTCTTTTAACTCATCAAAGTCATAAAATCCCCAACTATTTTTAACATTATAGAACACAAATGTTATCGGCTCAGTAGTTATGTCCATACTCTTACATTGTTTTTTACCGACTTTTTCAAATGTACCAAACTTTACTAAAACATAAGCATATATTTTTTCATCTTTTATTTCACTAGCTACTATTTTATGCCCTTGAGCATATACAAGATTTCTATCTTTATCTTTATATTTTTCTTTTGTTAGATCCATTATTTCTTTTTTAACAGATATTTTTAATACATTAGAATCAATTGGTGCATTTTCATTTGATATTATTTTAGTATAGTTATAACCACCTATTGCGGCTATAACTAAAATGAAGTTAACTACATAAGCCAAAACAGTAGGTACATCTCTTTTGGTTTCGGTTCTATATGCTTGCATAACTAACCAATCTACCATTGCAAAAATAATAGTTAAACTTACATTCTCAAGCATATCCAATCTACCATATATAATCATGTCAAAGAAACAAAAAGTTCCAAACATAATCAATATGAATGAAAGTAATCCGCCTAACACAAGCATTTGTAATTTTCTTAATCTTTTTTCATATTTTTTATATTTTGCCATACTATCGAACACTTTTGATTGCTCATATATATAATCTTCTTCAATGTCAAAATATTTTTTTCCTTTCTTTTCATCCTTTTCTATCATATCTAAAATTTTATCAGCATCTAAACTTTCCATTGTAAGATTCTCTGATATTATTTTTTTACATAATTTTTTAGAACCATTTAGTTCATTCATATTTTCTTCTATTGTTTTTAGTTGCCTTTGAACTATTTCATTTAATGTTCTAGCTCCTTTGTATAATCGCTTTATATCTATTATTGAAACATCAAGTTTTCTAAGTATTATTGTTTTTTTAAGCATATCTAAATCTTCCTGTGTAAACTCTCTAGTTTCATCCGCAACATCCTCCGAATTAGGAAGTATTATCTTGCCATAAAACTTAAGATTCATAGGATATAGATTTAATTTTTTTTCTACTTCTCTTGAATTCACTTTTATTCCTCCATATATTCAACTATAACTTATCAGTCAGGCTTATAGTTAATACCCTTACCACTTTTTTAGTACTACCATCAATTAATTATTTTACCAAAAAAAATAGGCTTTTTAAACCCATTTGAATAAATTTTAATGATATTAATATTTATTTATAAAATTTAAAATATCATTATATACTTCTTTTTTAGTTTTTTCATTTAATATTTCATGTCTTAAATTTTTATATAATTTACTTTCTATATTCTTATATCCTATATCTTTTAAAAACTCTTTTAATTCAATGAATTTTTTTTCATTTTGAATAACTGGATCATCTGAACCTGCGATTAAAAGAATATCTAAATTTTTATTTTTAACTTGATAATCATTTTTTTTGAATGCTTGCCTCATTAGTTTATATAAATTAATAAATCCATTAGTTGTAAATATAAAACCACATAATTCATCATCATTATAAATACTTATATTTTCAGGATTTTTAGATAGCCATTCATTTTCTGCATTATATCCTTTATTATAACTATCAAATGTCAAATGGTTTAAAATTTTATTTGTCTTTTTTCCCATTCCTATAATTTTAAATATATATGCCATAAATATTGCAAATGGTGTAAATGGATTTTTGGTAGGAGTACCACATAAAATAATTTTTTCTATTTCATTATCATATTTTTGCATATATCCTCTTGCAACTAATGTTCCCATACTGTGGCTAAATAAATATAATTTTTGATTTGAATATTTTTCCTTTATATATTTTGTTACATCATGTAAATCATCTATTATGAAATTTGTATCCTCTGTATAAAAATATCCCAAATCTTTTTTGTCTTTCACACTATTTCCATGTCCTCTATGATCATTTATTACACAAACATATCCATTGTTTGAAAGATATTCCATAAAATTAAAATATCTTTCTTTGTGTTCTGCCATCCCATGTGAAAATTGCACAATTCCTTTTATCTCCTCTTTTGGAATTGTATATGCTAATTCAATCTTTAGTCCATCACTACTAGAATTTATAAAGTCATATTTTATCATTTATTTCCTCACTTTTTATTTTTTCTTTAGTATATACTAATTGACATTTCTTATCAAGCTTTATAAAAAATTTTATAATTTCGTAACAATAATTCCAATTACAATTCCAAATATATTTCCTAATGCTGTCATTCTGCCATGATATAATTTATTAGATTCTGGAACAAGCTCTCCAGATACTATATAAAGCATCGCCCCAGCCGCAAAGCTTAGGCATAATGATATTATCTGTTCTGATATTCTTCCTATAATACCTCCTATCAATGCACCAATTCCTGTTGCAATTCCAGATAATATTACATAAAGCATTACTTTATATACTTTCATTCCACCTGTTTTCATTGGTAATGCCATTGAGATTCCTTCTG
>OIYT01002835.1_pt1 | contig 10036 bp, 4 predicted proteins | sample 1588201 | NCBI WGS metagenome assembly OIYT01 (sample SAMN03283260) | human gut metagenome | biome: human-associated habitat; material: feces | host: Homo sapiens | place: USA | collected 2013
TAAAAGGCAGCAATCTGTTTGAAACACTGATGCGGAACCTGATGTTCCTGCAAGATGGCGGAGAGCTCTGGGAACCGGATGTTCCGTGTTGGGAGCTTGAGGATGCAAGAAGCGGCGAACGAACTGAGGTGGCATGCCCGGATAACTTTGCGGAGCTGATGACGACGCAGTTTCGACGGATCCTTCTGGAGCGGAAGGAAAACAAAGTTGTGGGCTATACGGTCTTGGGAGGAGACTTCTTTGATTCCAAGAATGCATTTGCAGAACCGATGACGCTCTGGAATAAAAAAGAGGACAAAAAGACAGGGCTGGTGTATTACGATCCGCGGAAACATGAGATGGGAAAACAGCTCTGGCGGGAGTTTTCCGCTATCAGTGATAGGGGCGGCCATAAACCCGGCGTGATCTGGTGGAATACCTATTTGCAGGGCCGGAAATTGCTGAGCAGAAAAGAAATTCTACAGGTTTGTGCAGTTGGGGTGGAATACGGAGCGCAAAGTGCCTCCATGAAAGATTGTTACACGGATGCGCTTTCGATGAATCTTGAACTGCTAAATGAATTGGGCCGTACATGGCAGATCTGTGTTGACGATGAGGTGAACAACTGTGAGCAGGCTGCAAGGATCGTGGGTTGTCTGGCACAGAACCTGGCCCTTGCGGCAGGGGACAAGAACGACACCGATAGCCTCTGCGCAGTCGGCAGCAGTCTTGCATCCACGCTTGATGGCAATAGCAGCACCGCAGACATAGGCCCACTTGGCGTTCTCGAAGCAGATACGCTGCGTCTCCTCACACATCAGATAAGGATCAACACCTGCCTCGTCGCAGATCTGATTAGCCTCCTCTACGCTCTTGATGCCCTCGGCGTTGAGAGCTGCAAGAACCTGCGCCTCACGACGCTCCTGACTTTCGTAACTTACCTTTCTAATCATAATTATGTTTCTCCTTATTATTCTTTACGTGGATCAATCGCTTTAACAACACCCTGCTCGGCAGTGGTACGACCGTAGCTGCCCGTGAACTTCTTCACAGCCTCGTTGGCGTCCATACCGTTCTTGATAGCCTCCATCATCTTGCCGAGGTGAACATACTCGTAGCCGCAGACCTGATTGTCCTTGTCGAGGAACTGGCGTGTGATGTAGCCCTCGGTCAGCTCCAAATAGCGCGTACCCTTAGCCACCGTGCCATAGAGCGTACCCGTCTGTGAACGGAGACCCTTGCCCAGGTCCTCAAGACCGGCGCCGATGGTCAGACCGCCCTCAGAGAAAGCGCTCTGCGTGCGTCCATAGACAATCTGGAGGAAGAGCTCGCGCATAGCCGTGTTGATGGCGTCGCAGACGAGGTCGGTGTTCAGCGCCTCAAGGATCGTCTTACCCGGAAGAATCTCGGATGCCATGGCGGCAGAGTGGGTCATACCCGTGCAACCGATGGTCTCCACGAGCGCCTCCTGGATGATGCCGTCCTTCACGTTGAGAGACAGCTTGCAGGCTCCCTGCTGGGGAGCGCACCATCCCACACCGTGGGTGTAACCCGAAATATCAGCAATCTCCTTGGCATAAACCCACTTTCCCTCCTCAGGAATGGGAGCAGGTCCATGGTTGGGGCCTTTGGCCACAACGCACATGTTCTTTACTTCCGATGAATAAATCATAATAGAATTATTAATGTTTTGTATTGATAATATTTGTACCGTTCACTTATCAAAAGACAGGCTGTTATCTTGTTGATGTTACCCTGTGAAAGGACCAACGCAACGCCGTGTCCATATTCGCGTACAAAGGTATAAAAAATAATTGATTCCTATACTAAATAATGGGGATTTTATTTCCCCAAGGGCTCTTTTTTGACTAAAAAATGCTAACTTTGTACACAGGTTGCGCCACTCCTGCCCGATGTGGCGAAATCAGAACACTTACACAGCGAAGGCCAGGCAGCTTCATCCGCCCCAAGGCCCCACTTCATAAGACGATACAAAATGAAAAATCATATTGGCAGGACGCTGCTGGTCCTCATACTATTTATCCATTCGCTTACGTCGCTGGCCTCCAGCCAAAGTAAGTACACACCCCTCATTCGCCAAGTGAGGGGATGGCCATCGGAAAAGATCCTCTCCAAGGGCGACCAGTTCTTGCAAAACAAGGAGGAGGACAAGGCCCTGGTGATGTACATGCTCGTCTGCTCTCGCACCAACGACCGCATGACCGACGAGGAACTGACCGACTGTTCGCTCGCCAACCTCAAGGTGGGCGACATCTTTTACGCCCGCGGCAACTATATCAACGCCCTGGAAAACTACCAGGAGGGTCTGAAACTCAGCGAGACTTCTGCCTCCAAGGCCCATCTGTCCTTGATCTACAAGAACATCGGCAACGTCTATTGTATGTTCAAGGACTATGGCAAAGGCTTCGATTATTACAAGAAAGCCTATCAGATCCGTCCAAAGAACGACAACGAACTCACGTTCAGGATCCTGGCCAACCTCTTTGGCGTATGCATCAACCGCAAAGACCTCGAAGGCGCAAAGAAATACCGCCAGCTCTTGTTTGCCGCCCCTCGCCCCAACCTTCCCATCGACCAGTTCTTTCTCTCGTTCTCCACCGCCTTGATGGCCTCACAAGAGGCACGCTACGCCGAGTCTAACAAGATTCTGGTCAACCTCGCCGATTTCTGCAACCGAAACAAACTGCCCCCTACCTATATCTGCTCAGCCTACGCCGAACTCTACTCCAACTACCAAAACTTAGGCGACATAGATCAGGCCAAGCACTATATCAGCCTCTGCATCGATCATGCGGAGCGAGAGAAGATGCTCCACTACATCCCCGAGACCCTGCGCGACATGGCCCAGATACAGCGCAAGACGGGCAATGCCACACTCGCTCAGCAGTATGAGAGGCAATACCTCAGTCTCATGGACTCCATCTACAACTCGCAGCGGTTCAACGTCGTGAAGAACCAGCAGTTCATGTACGAAGTCGATAAGACCGACAAGGAGATCACGCGCCTCCACCAAGAGGAGGAGATACACCGCCAAAACGCCCGCCTCTACCAGTTGCTCTTCCTCGTGAGCATCCTCGCCATAGTCCTTGTCTCCATGCTCCTCTTCTATGTAGTGCGCCAAAAACGTGATTTGGAGGCCAGCTACCGCAAACTCTACGACATCAACCGCAGTCACGTGGAGACGGGAGAGAAGAAAGCCCCACGCGCCACCAACCTTCTCAAGGAAGACCAAAAACAGCTGCTGCTCGACGGCATACGGAGAGTGATGGAGGAGACCGACGAATACTGCCAGCCAGAGTTCACCGTCGCTACCCTCGCCAAACTCATCGACTCCAACGAGCGCTACGTCTCCATGGTCGTCAACGACCACTTCGGCAAGTCGTTCACCGAGGTGCTCAACGACTACCGTATCAAGAAGGCCTGCGAGCGTCTGACAACCAATAATGCAAAGTATGCGCAGCTCACCATTGCCGCCATCGGACAGAGCGTCGGCTACAAATCGCAGACCACTTTCGTCAAGCAGTTTCGCAAGTGTACGGGCCTCACCCCCTCCGTCTATCAGAAGTTTGTCGCCGAGGACCGACGCAACAAAGAAACGGGAGCATAACTTTCTCCCGCTTCTTCGTTTTAGTCACCTAAATCTACCATTTTTGCCGATTCCATCGAAAAATCGGTTTATTTTGTACAAAAACCTGATCTTTTTTACGCTTTAAAATCGTGTCATATTAGGTCGTTCCTCTCCATTTTCGTGAAAGTGGAGAAGGGCGATTTGCGCCCTATTGGCCTATTGCTTACTTTTGCAGCGTCAATTCATCAACCAATACATCGCCTGCCGGTGGGATTCATTTGCATGCAAGTAGTTCCACTGGTGGGTTTTAAAAAAAACTTATGCAAAACAAAAACCCATTCATGGCCATTGGAGTAGCAGCATCGGTATTATTGCTGCCGCTCAACGCCAAAGCCCAGAAAACTCCATCAGGGCTTAAAGATAGTAATCCTCCTACCGAACTCCGGGTCTCTAAGAAGATGACGCCCGCGGAGCGCCAGGCAAAGATGAACGAACACATCGCCAAGCACCCGTTATTGCACAAGAGACTCGTGCCTCAGATGGCGAAGAGAGACAGCCTCGTGCGTCTCAACCGCAACATCGAGGCCGGCATCAAGACAAAGCAGACTCCCCAAGTTCCTATATTAAGAGCCAAAGACGCAAAGCCCATGACTTTTTGGGGGAATGTGCTCTATGATGCCACTTGGGGTGCCGAGACTCCCGAGTATGGTATATACACCTTCGGCACCGAAGCTCCCATCTCCGTCAAGAAGCAGTTCCAGGATGAATTCTTCCGTGCCACGGGTGCGGGCGCATGGATTGAGGACAACCTCTACTTCGTCATGTACCAAAACTTCTGGGGCACCGATATAATCTACTTCTACCATTATGATACCAACACCTGGGAGAAGAAGGTCGAAAAACGAATCGAGGACTACTCCCTCATCGCTTGTGAGACAGCCGTCGCTGCCGACGGCACGGTCTATGGCTGCTTCCTCGATGGCAATGGTTCGAACAACGAGTTGGGTATAGCCGACTACGAGAACATCACCCGCTCCACCATTGGCCGCCTGCGCCATAGCTATGTAGCCATGGGTATTACCAGCGACAATGTTCTCTATGGTATTGCCGAGGACGGCAACCTCTATAAGATCGACACCTCCACCGCCGAAGAAATTCTGGTAGGCCCCACGGGCAAACAACTGAAGAAGGCTGATGACAGTTTCTACTACCAAAGTGGTGAGATCGACCAGACTACCAACACGTTCTATTGGGATTGCGTGGATAGCAATCAGAAATCCACTCTCTACACTGTCGATCTCGCAACAGGTCAGCTGACGGAGATCGGCGACTTTGCCAACAACAATATCATATCCCTTCTTACTATTCCCAAGGCAAAGGCTGCCGACGGCGCACCTGCCGCCATCGACCAGATGCATTTCGACTTTGTGGACGGATCGCTTTCGGGCCACATCCAGTTTACCGCACCCAGCAAGAACTTCGCTGGTGGCAACCTGACCGACTCCAAACTCACCTACACCATTCTCAACGACAAGGAAGAGATAGCCAAGGGCGGGACCAAGCCGGGTGCTGCTGTCTCCCAACCTGTCACGCTCAACAAGGGCTACAACACCATCACCATCATTGTCAGCAACGGCGAAGGCCCCAGTCCTAAGTTTGCAAGCCGCTACTATGCTGGCTTCGACACCCCGAAACCCGTCGTCAATGCCCACACCTCGGTAGATACCAATACGGGCAAGGCTACCGTCACATGGGAAGCTCCTGCAGGCGGCCAGAACGAGGGCTACGTCGGTGAACTCACCTACAACATCAAGCGCTACCCCGAGGGCAAGGTCATCAAGACCGGCCATGTGGGCACTATGTTTGAGGATACACTCCCCGAGGGTGAGACTGCCGTCTATGGCTACGGTATCACGCCAAACAACCACGGCACGATGGGTGAGGAGATGGTCAGCAACTACGTTTCCTACGGCGCTCCTATCACACCGCCATTCGCCAATGGTTTTGAGTCGGAGGCCGATTTGGCCTACTTCAAAGTGATCGACGCCGACAATGACGGTATCACTTGGGGCATAGAGGAACCTGGAATGTTCAACGACAATGACGGCTACGCCAGAATACTGCGCGGAGAGGAGAAACATTCCTTCGACGACTGGTTAGTCTCTCCAGCCCTCCACGTCAAAGCCAACCATCAGTATAAGATCTCCTTCCGTCTTTCAGGAAGATATAAGTACTATGAGGAGCAATTTGAGGTGAAGTATGGCACTGCACCTACCCCAGAGGCAATGACCAAGACCCTGATGCCCCAAACCATGATCAAGCGTTCCGACTTCGAGGCCGTCACCCTCACTTTGGACGCCGACAAGGACGAGACCATCTATCTCGGCTTCCATGCCCTTTCCGTGAAGCCCGAGGCCATGGGTGTCAAGATTGACGATGTTGTAATGACTGCAGGCGTAGATTTCTTCGCTCCCGACCAGGTGACAGGTCTTGAAGCCGAGACCGACCCACAGGGCGCACTCTCCACCCAAATCACGTTCACCGCTCCTACGAAGCGTCTCAACGGCGAAACCTTAGACAAAATCACGGGCTTCCAGCTCCGCCGCACGGGTCAGGTGGTTGCCGAGATTCCTGCTGCTGCTCCGGGCAGCAAGGTGACCTTCACAGACAACACCGCCGTCAATGGCATCAATGTCTATAGTGTGGCTGCTGTCAACGACAAGGGCGCCAGTTTCTATTGTACCCCCGTCGCCATCTATGTGGGAGAGGACGCTCCCGTCACTCCCGTCAAAAAGAACACGGAAACACGAGACAACTCCATCCGCTTCAATTGGGAAGCACCCGCAAGAGGTCGCTTGGGTGGCTATCTCAACCCCGAGAAGATCACTTACACCCTCGCCGAGTCGGATGGAGCCGACTTCAAGCCCACTTACACCCCAGTCGGCGAGACCACAGGCAAGACCTTCTTTGACTACGCCGTCAATCCCAACGACGGAGCAGAGCAGACCGTGAAGACACTCTTTGTCAAAGCAAAGAATTCGTATGGCGAAAGTTCCTACGTCCCATTGCCTTCTTACATCCAGGGCAAACCTTACGAGATTCCGTTCTTTGCCAGCGTCAAGAACTATAAGTTTTATGGCATCTTGTGGTCCTCTTGGGGCACCGGCAAGTCCGACTTCGAGCTTTCTACCAATTCTGTCGATAACGACGGCGGTAGCTTCTACATCGTGTCAAAAAACAAGGAGGACATCGCCTACCTCGGCTCGGGCAAGATCCGTTTGGGTGGCGTTGATGCTCCCAAACTGATGTTCCATCACAAGGCCGCCGAGGGCAGCAACGCCAAGATCACCGTCGAGGTGGAGACTCCCGACGGCGTGAGCCATGTGGCTGGCGTGATCGACTATGCCAACCTCGAGGCAGACCAATGGCACGCCTCTGGCATCGATCTCAGCCCGTGGGCCAATGAGCCCTTCATCACCTTCGACTTCGCCGTCCAGGCCGAAGCCTACAAGGACCTCTACATCGACCGCCTCTTCATCCGCGACACGCAGACCGACGACCTCAATGCTGAGATCGAGGCTCCCGAGACAGTGCTCAAGGGTGGCAAGGCCAAGGTGAGCGTACGCGTAAACAACTTTGGCGAGAACGCTGCCAATAACTACAAGGTGAAACTCTATGCCAACGACGAGCTCGTCGAGGCCAAGAAGATGTCCGAGACGCTGGGTGCCTACGACTTCACCGACGTGGTCTTCGATTTCCAGAGCAATAAACTCGACCAAAACGAGTCTGTGGAACTGAAGGCCGAGGTGGAATACGCCTACGACCTCAATGAGGACGACAATGTCGTCTCCACCAACGTCAAGTACCTCACGAGCGAGAAACCGAAGCCCGAGAGCGCCGAGGCCGTCCTCACCGAGGAGGGCGTGAGCCTCACATGGACGCCTGTCAGCACGGACACAGAGACCAAGACTGAGAGCTTCGAGAACGCTACGTCATGGAGTCAGGACAACTTTGGCGACTTCACCTCTGAGGCTGTCAATGCCGGCACGACGGGTGGCGTCTTCGAGAAGTATAAGTTCCCGAACCAGGGTTCCAACTACGGCTTCATGCTCTTCGACCCAGCCAACGGCTGGCTCACGGAGAAACAACTCGAGCAGGTGCCCGACTTCAAGGCCCACAACGGCGACAAGTACCTGGCCGCTCTCTACCGTGTGAACGGGGAAGGCTATGACGTATCACAGAACAACTGGCTCTATAGCCCCGCACTCTCCGGCGACGAGCAGGAAATCACGTTCTGGGTGAAGAACTACAATGATGGTCAAACCATTCATGAGGAGAACTTCAGTGTGCTTTACTCCACCACCGACAACAAGCGCGAGTCGTTCGTCAAGTTGGGCGAGACCTATAGCATCACCAGTGGCGCATGGGAGCAGATCAAGGTTGAGTTGCCAGCAGGCACCAAGTATTTTGCCATCAATCACAACACGCCGACGTGGAACAACCCGTTCTTCTTCATGATCGACGACATCACCTACAGCTGTGGCGCAGGCAAGGTGAAGGGCTACAACATCTATCGCGACGGCCAGTTGATCGGCAACGTTGAGGCCAACGTGCGCAGCTTCATCGACAAGCAGATCCTGCAGGATGCCGACAAGCACCTCTACGGTGTGACCGCCGTCTATGCCGCTGAGGAATCGGAGGCCACCCTTACTCATACAGTGACCGGTATCAACGGCCTCACACTCGGCGGATCTGCCTTTGATGTCTATTCTCCTGACGGCATCCGCGTGGCCAAGGGCGTGAAGAACCTCAAGTCGCTGAAGAAGGGTGTCTATATCGTCAACGGTCAGAAGGTCGTCGTGAAGTAAGACTCAAGTTTTCTATCATTCATTTCATCACGAGAGGGGTCCTGCGAACTGCTGCCCAGCAAGCGACAGACGTTTGCAGGACCCCACCTCAAAACTTAAAGAAAAATCGATTATGCGCAACAAGAGAACTCTTTGGACTTGTTCGCTCCTGTGCCTGGCCTCGATTCTGCCAAGCACGATCCTCGCCAAACCCCGCAGTCAGCAGCAGAAGATGCAAGCTGCCGCCACCGCCCTGGAGAAAGGCGCCCTCCCGGGCAAAATAAAAGCCCCAGGCGCACCCATGAAGCAACTCGTGGCCAACGAGGAGTACACCATCTACGGCTACGACCATGGCGGATTTGCCGTGATCGCCAACGACGATCTGCTGCCCGCCGTACTCGGCTATTCCGACACCTGCTACGACGAGAAGACGCAGAACGAGAATTTCCGCTGGTGGCTCTCCGCCATCAGTGAGGTCGCCCAGGCCAAGGTGAAGGCAGGCAAGGCCGCCACCCGCGTGGCCCGCCCCAGCGCTGCCAACTTCCCCGATGCCGTGCCCATGCTACTCACCACCAAGTGGGGACAGGAAGCGCCGTTCAACAACCTCTGCCCCATTGCCACCGACGGCACGGGCCGATGTCTCACGGGTTGTGCCGCCACCTCTACCGCCCAGGTGCTCTACCATCACAAGGGCCCCAAGCATGGCATGGGCAGCAGCACCATCTACTACCCCTACGGGATGACCTCGGGTGTAGCCATCAGCGTAGATTTTGAAAAGAGTATCTATGATTGGAGCAACATGATCGACGTTTACGACGCAGGCTACACTCCCGAGGAGGGCGATGCCGTGGCCATGCTGATGAGAGACCTCGGTGTGGCTGCCGACATGGATTACGGTTCTACGGCCCAGGGAGGAAGTGGTGCACTCCACGAGAACCTCGCCCGCGGTCTCCAGCGCTACTACGGCCTGACCAACGTGCAGTACCTGGAGCGTGAGGACTATACCACGCAGGGCTGGATGAACATTATCTACGAGCAACTGAGCAAAGACCAGCCCATCGTCTATGGCGGCTTCACCCGTCAGCGCGAAGGCCACTCCTTCGTCATCGATGGCTACGACGCCGAGGGGCTCGTCCACGTCAACTGGGGATGGTGTGGCGACCAGGACGGCTACTACGAGATAGCTATCCTCGACCCAGTGGGCTATAAGTTCTCCGAGATGCAGGAGGCCGTCATCAATATCACACCCGAGCCCGCCATTAGCCGCGTCTCCGGCGAGGTGAAAGTCTCCATTCCGGGCCAGCTCCGATCCTTGGTCAGCGAGGAGTCATTCTTCAGCTACGACACGCTACGAGTACAGGGCTGTATCAATGCCATCGACCTCCGCACACTCCGCGAGATGGCGGGCATTGACGAAAATGGCAACCGCACCCACGGACAGATGCGTATGCTCGACCTGAGCGACGCCCAGATTGTGGCCGGCGACGACTACTATCTCATCGACAAGGGACAGAAGCTCACCATCACTCAGGACAATACCCTGCCCGACAAGCTGTTCTACGGTTGCTCCATGGAGGAGATCCACTTCCCCGCCACGGGCATCCGCCACTTCGGCAAGGGC